>OBAB01000685.1_pt1 | contig 19628 bp, 18 predicted proteins | sample 1516501 | NCBI WGS metagenome assembly OBAB01 (sample SAMEA2579906, study PRJEB22360) | human gut metagenome
TTGTCATAGCTTGTCATATAAATGCCATGTCTGTGGAAAATTCTGAATCCAGTTGCTGCTGCATGCATAAAATTAAAGGAAAGGTAGGACATCATCCTCTTTGAGTCTTGCAAAGCAAACTTTTCTGTGTTAACGTTTACAATGGCTAGATGTTTAAAACTATGGAGGAGAGTATATGGAATTACTTCGTTTTTCTTATACGAATCTGAGGCGAAAGCCTGCAGATGCGTTCTTTTTCGCATTCTCGATGTTCTCCGCTTCCCTTGTGATTACGATGTTTTTCGCAATCATCGCAAATCCCTATTACGGAAGTGAGTCATTGCGTGATGCCTCTGCAATGTCACAGGGTGGAATGTCGCTTGTTGCTTCCTTTGATGGAGGCATCGGATCCGGAATCTTTACGATGATGCTGTCTTTGTTTATGATTTTCATCTGCATACTGACAGTCTTTTTTTCAAACAAATTTTTTCTGATGTCAAAAACACATGATATTGGTGTAATGATGATCAGCGGTAGCAGTATTATTCGAATAGCCAAGTTCCTGATTGTGCAAAATTTTATGATCATGGGAATTGCAGCACCGCTGGGAGCTCTTGCCGGCTGCTGTGTGTTTCCGCTGGTGAATCATGTCATCTATCTGTCGATGAATATACAGGCACCTGTATTCACCTTTTCTTCCGCAGCCCTTGGATATTGCATCGCTACCCTTGTGATTGTTTCCGTATGGCTGGTTATTGTCGATGCAGGCTTTGTCTATCGCATGGATTCCATGAATGAACTGCTGCGTGCCAGACGGTCGATGAATCCGATTGGAAAACAGAAGCAGGTATTTATGAAAATCGTATATGTATGTGTGTATGCGTTGACCATATATCTGCTGTTCTCGATTGATTATCATTATATGAATGCCATTTTTCTGATATATCTTGGTGTAGCCATCGTATTCGGCGCAGGGAATGTATTTCGTTATATACTTCCGGATGTATTAACCCTGATGAAAAAACGGATGTTTGCAGAAAATCGCCATTTTCTGATATCTTTGGGAAATCTGCGCTACAGCATGGTCAACGGAAATCTTCTGGTTACGATTATTTTATTGTCGACAGCGGTATTATTTCTATATCTGTGTAAATTTTATAACGACACGGCAACTTTTATGGTTGTTATGATCGCCTTTCTCGTATCGATGCTTCAAATCAGTATCTGTCTTGTTTATAAGCTGTCTGCCGACGGATTGAGTAAGTGTCAGGTCTTTCGCAATATGACGGCAATCGGGTATTTGAAAACGGATATCCGAAAAATTATCAAGCAGGAAATCGTCGGCTTTTACGGCATCATTCTGTTGTTATCTCTGCCGCCTTTACTGGTCATAACTTCATTGTTTGCGGCAGGAGGGGATGTGGCGTGGAGCTTTGTATTACAGCTGCACGGCTTGTATATCGGCTTTTTGCTGGTGGCAGCTGTGGTGATGTATCGCATTTATATGAAACTGATTTTCCGTCAGGATCTGATGGAAGCATATATGGAGGAATAGGAGAGCAGAATATGAATACTATATTGGAAGCTAAGAATATAACGAAGATTTATAATCGTCATACAAAAAATGAATTTGAAGCATTGCGCGGCATTTCACTGGAAGTGCACGAAGGAGATTTTATATGTATCATGGGACCCAGCGGTTCCGGGAAGTCCACGCTGATCAACAACCTTTCCACAATTGATACGCCGACAAAGGGAAAGGTGAAGATCAATGGCATTGATGTCTACAGTATGCTGGAATCTCAAACGGGAAAATTCCGGTATGAAAATCTAGGATTTATCTTTCAGTCCTTTAATTTGATGGATACTCTGACGCTGAAGGAAAATATCGCATTGCCTCTTACCCTGTCAAACATGTCGAAGGAGGAAATCGGAATACGTGTGCAGCAAACCGCAGAGAGGCTGGAGCTAGTGGATGTACTGGATAAATATCCGGTGGAATGCTCCGGAGGACAGTGTCAGCGATGTGCTGTCGCAAGAGCCCTGATTAACAAGCCCAAGCTGATTGTGGCAGATGAACCAACCGGCAGTCTGGATTCCAAAAATTCACATACACTGCTCACAATCCTAAAGGAGCTGAATGAGCGTGAGAAGGTCACAATCCTTATGGTGACTCATGATGCCATGATTGCGAGCTATTCCAGGCGGCTGCTGTATCTGCGGGATGGCTGTATCGAAGAGGATCTGGAGCGTGCGGATATGGATCAGAAAGAATACTTTTATAAAATTGTTCAAATCAACAGTAAGGAATCTATGGAGCTGCTGTTTTCGTAAAGCTCTCATCAGTCAACTGAAAATATCATATAAAAATGTTTCTATACGCAGTTCATCTGCATATGGAAACATTTTATATTTTCTTAGAATGCGGCATACGATTCCTTTTTTATAAGAGAGGATGCTCTTAGAAAACTCGAAATACCGTTACAGTCACTGCGGACGCATACCGCATCTGCATGGAGCATTACTTCCTTTTTCGCATGTTCCATGGCAATACCAAGACACACGTCCTTTAGCATGGGAATATCTGTTCTTGTATCGCCAAAGCATAGATAATCGTGTCCGGGAAGCCTCCACAGCTTCATCAGCTGGTGAATGCCTGTGGCTTTTGTCACGCCTGCCGGAATTAAATCCGTATTGCGATGGCCGGAATAGGTAATTGCGACATCCAACAGCTTCTCAAAATAGGGGTCATAGTGAAAGCCTTTTTCCTGCAGTCTGTGTACTGCATCTATATTTGCAGGTGGAATCTGTCCATGCACCTGATTAAAGCAGGTGTTGCCGATATCAAAGAAAGCGGCTCTGAAATCGGTTAGGTGCCTGCCATATTTCATTTTCATACCTATTGTATAGTAGAAATTGTATACTAAAAAATACTGTCTATTATCAAATACTGTGAGCGCTCAAATGCAGATGGTGAATGAAAATCTGACCCTTTGGGATAGAAAATGTATGGTATTGGGAGGGGAAAGACCCTTTTATATATAAGGAAGCGTAGATTCCCGTATGTTTTCTGCACATTTGACGGTTTGTATGATATAATGCATAATTGTTAACACCGGAGGTAGAAAAATGATAGAAACGCAAAATGTCAGTGTACGTTTTGGATCACGAACACTGTATGATAATGTAAACTTAAAATTCACAGATGGTAACTGTTATGGCCTGATCGGGGCAAACGGTGCCGGAAAATCCACATTCCTGAGAGTACTCAGCGGTGAGCTGAAGCCGGATACCGGCTCTGTCATCATCAAGCCGAATGAAACGGTATTTACACTGAAGCAGGATCACTTTGCTTTTGATGAGTACACGGTACTGGAAACGGTACTGATGGGAAATACAAAGCTGTATGAAGTAAAACGGGAAAAGGATGAAATTTACTGCAAGGAGGATTTCAGTGAAGCAGACGGTATCCGTGCTGGCGAGCTGGAAGCGGCCTTTGCGGATATGGATGGCTGGAATGCGGAAATTAACGCGGCAACGCTGTTAAACGGCCTGGGAATTTCAGTGGATCTGCATGATGTATTGATGAAGGAGCTGTCCGGTAGTGATAAGGTAAAGGTGCTGCTGGCACAGGCGTTGTTTGGAAAGCCGAATACGCTGCTGCTGGATGAGCCTACCAACCATCTGGATATCAAGGCATGCTCCTGGCTCGAGCATTTCCTGATGAATTATGAGAACACGGTAATCGTAGTCAGTCATGACCGTCACTTTTTAAACAAGGTATGTACACATATTGCCGATGTGGATTATGGCAAGATTAAGCTGTTTGCGGGAAATTATGATTTCTGGTATGAATCCAGCCAGCTGATCAGCCGTCAGCTGAAGGATGCCAACAGCAAAAAGGAAGAGAAAATCAAAGAGCTGGAAGACTTTATTGCCCGCTTCTCTGCCAATGCTTCCAAATCCAGACAGGCGACATCACGAAAGAAAATTCTGGATAAGATAACACTGGATGATTTACAGCCATCTACTCGAAAATATCCGTTTATTGAATTTAAACCGGAGAGGGAGAGTGGTCGTTCTATATTGTATATTGAGGATGTAGAGAAACAGGTCGAAGATTGCAGACTGACAAATATCTCCTTTAACATGATGAAGGGAGATAAGGTGGCGCTGATTGGCAATCCACTGAAAACCACTCTGCTGTTAAAGCTGATTGCACAGGAGCTGACACCGGATGCCGGAAGCATTCAGCTTGGACAGACCATCAAGGTTTCCTACATACCGGATGATAACAGCGCGTATTTTGAAGGTACGCAGAGTATCTGTGAGTGGCTGAGCCAGTATACGGATATCGATGATATGTCCTTTATCCGCGGTTTCCTTGGAAGAATGCTGTTTAGCGGAGAAGAACCGCTGAAGCCTGTCAATGTGTTATCCGGTGGAGAGAAGGCGCGCTGTATGCTGTCCAAGACGATGCTGGAGGCGGGAAATCTGCTGTTGATGGATGATCCGATCAACCATCTGGATCTGGAATCCATTCAGACATTGAATAATGCTCTGATAAAATATCCGGGAGAACTGATTTTTGTAAGTCATGACCATCAATTCATTCAGACAATCGCAAATCGTATCATAGAAATCAGAGATGACGGTATCATTGACCGCCGAACAACGTATGATGACTATCTGGAAAAGGAATACGGAATCGAAGAATAGAAATAAAATTGCCCGAAAATAGGGCTTTTTTTCGTATTTTCTTCACAAGTGGAGAAAACGGTGCGATAAAGCGATAAACAGGGGAGCGACAGCGGTTTCAGAAAACTGAAACAAATGAAAAAACAAATATCATTTGTGAACAGATACCGAATTATCACAAATAAATTTTCACATAAAAATCAGATATCTGACATAATATAGTTCATAGATACCTTTATTTAAAGGGTCTGGCATAAATGCCTCTGCAAATTCATATGTATAAAATACAATGTAGAGGGGAAAATAAACATAAATGCATGTTAAAAAACAAAAATATTGGACAAGTCAAAAAAAGTATGCTAGACTAGTGTCTGTTTCGTAAAAGGAGGAACATCAATGAACTCAAAACGAATAAAATTCGCTTTATTCATCTGTGTTTTCGCTTTATATGGATGTGCTTCCAGTGCCTCTGTACCGCAGAAGTCACTGAACACTGTGAATAACAAACATACGGTATCTCAGGATACCCTTCATACAAACAGTCTGATTCAGACAAAGGATACCAGCATGGCCGCCATGGCTTTTCATGCCTATGGTCCTATGCAAAAAAGTGGCTCCATGTTTCGCAGCATGAGGGATGAGCATGGTGTGCTGCTGATGAAATCCGATGTCGAAGGCTATGCGAAAAAAATGAAAGAAAAGGTTGTAAAGGAACGGAAGCGTCAAGTGCAGCTGGAGAAAAAAAGAAAAGAACAGGAACGCCTGAAAAGGATGGAAAAGGAGTCCTCACAGGCATTCAGTCCGAAAATCACAACCTACGGCGTTGACTGCTATGGATGTGGCGGCGAAAGCGGCCGCGGCGGTACTTCCCTAGGTGTGGCCCTTGGTGTACAGATGCCGGATGGCTCATGGCAGGCGGGGATCCGGGATGGTAATTATTATATCGTTGCCGCAGACCCAAGCATTCCGCTTTGCTCGATACTGAAAATCAGTGATCACGGTCTGAGTGGAAGTGGTATTACACCGGATCAGCCCTACTATGCCATTGTACTGGACCGAGGCGGGGCTATTCAGGGAAATCATATCGACCTGTATATCGGCAGTGAGAACTCCGGTGCTATCGTACCGGTGAAAAACACACAGGCAAAGGCGCAGATCATCCGTGAGGGTGGTAAAAACGGAGCCAGAAGCTGTGCATTATAATCATCAGGACATGGAAGCTGGTTTTCTGTGTCCTTTTGCTTTTACAAAAAGCTAAGCTGGTATTCTCTATATTTAAAATGATATAATTATGGTACTATAGTAATTAAGGAAAGGCTGATGCTTGTGAAGATGAAAGAAATCCTTGTGGTTGAGGGAAAAAACGACACAAATGTACTGAAAAGCTTTCTGGACTGTGATACCATAGAAACAAACGGTACGCATTTGGGGAAAGAAATCCTGCGACAGATCAGACTTGCTCAGAAAACGCGCGGTGTGATTATATTTACCGATCCGGATTTTCCCGGAGAAAAAATACGTTCCTGCATCAATGCGGCAGTACCCGGCTGTAAAAATGCCTTCATTGATAAGGCAAAGGCCAAAACAAGCAAAAAGGTTGGTGTGGAGCATGCCTGCAAGGAAGATATTCTGGAGGCATTAACGCATCTGATGACCTTTGATGAACATCTGCAGGTTACACTGAGCTATGAGGAATATCTGGATCTGGGACTAAACGGCAGAGAGGACAGTGCCGAAAAGAGAGCGCAGATTGCCCGCTCCCTGCATCTGGGAAAACCGAATGCCAAAACACTTTTCAAGCGTCTGAATATGCTGCAGCTGCATAAAACAGATGTGGAAAAGCTGCTTGGACAGCCATATGAATGAGCTTGTTAAGGTAACGTTTGCCCTGCGTCCCAAGGAACAACTGGAAGGCTGGGTATCTGAAATCCTGCAGGAGGGATGGGAATTGTCCTCCTTTCGCTATGTCATGCTTGGCTCTTTGATGAATTTTCGTTTTGTAGAGGGAAAACGACGGCATGTGCGGGTTTGCTTCTATGATGTGAAATACGATGCAGATGAAAGCATCTTTCTGGCCGAGGGATGGAACGTGCTTTGCCGAAACGGTCTGAGCGTTATTTTCTATCATGAAAATCTTGATCAGCCGCTGCCGCTTCTGGATATGAAGCTGTATACGAAGCGAAGAATCTTCAAAATGACATGCAATTTGCTGTATCTGTTTTCATTGCTGTATTGTGTGCGAGTGGAGGAGGAGGCATTGCGGAAGCCGCTTCTTTTCGTCTTTACCCTTCTATTGTTTGCGCTGCCGCTGCTGTTTGATGTCAAAAGCACGACAAAATACAGTAATCTGATTCGAATTATAAAAAACCTGTTGTATGCAGTGCTTTTGACAGGTATTGTATATCTGCTGATAGAATTGCTGGTATCCACCTTCTATCTGCTGTTTTAGAAAGGATAAGCTTATGAAGAAACCCATTGCGACACCTTCCAGAACAAAGGAAATTCTGGAAACACATGGAATGTTTGCGAAAAAAAATTACGGACAGAATTTTCTGATTGAATCCGGAATTGTCGATAAAATTGCACGACATGCAGTCCTGTCGGATCACTGCGTGGTATTTGAAATAGGACCCGGTATCGGTGCATTGACACAGTATCTGTGTGAGTATGCAAAAAAGGTTGTATCCTTTGAAATTGATGAGAGGCTTCCTGATGTTCTGGCAGACACGCTGCAGGAATATGACAATTTTGAGCTGGTCATGTCTGATTTTTTAGAAATCGATTTGAAAGAATGGTGCAGAACGTACAGGGAAGAGGGCTATGATGTCGTCATTGCTGCCAATCTGCCATACTATATCACGACTCCGATTCTGTTTAAAATCTTTGAATCCAAAGCGGACGTTGCGGCAATCACCGTCATGATGCAGAAGGAGGTCGCAGACCGCTTCGCTGCTGAAGTAAATACCAAGGATTACAATGCGTTAAGTATTATCACACAGTATCGCTGTGAGGTAACCCCGGTGATGAAGGTGCCGAAAAACGTTTTCCTGCCAAAGCCGAATGTGGACAGCGCAGTCTTGCAGTTCCGTTTCAGGGATACACCGCAGAATATCGAGGAAGAAAGTTTTTTTCCATTGGTCAAGGCTTGCTTTCGCCAGAGAAGAAAGACCATACTGAACAATTACGGGGAATATTGTCAGGATAAGCAGCAGGCGCGTGCAGAGCTTGAGAAAAGCGGTATAGACTGCACAAGACGGGCAGAAAGCGTCACACTTGCGGAATTTATCAACTTATATGAGGTACATAGAAATGAAAGTAAAAGCACATGCGAAAATTAACATCTGCCTGAATGTCGTATGCAGGCGGGATGACGGGTATCATGAGCTGGAAATGATTATGGTTCCTCTGATGCTCCATGATGAGCTTACCATAACAGTGTCCAGTGAGGACTGCTATACGTGTAATGATGCACAGCTGCGGATGGATGAAACGAATACAATCGTTCAGGCGGTGGAGCTGATGCGAAGGACCTTTTCCCTATCGGAATGCTTCCATGTGCATGTGGAGAAGCATATCCCCGCACAGGCAGGACTTGCCGGAGGAAGTGCAGATGCCGCTGCAGTCATGCGTGGAATCCGTGATTTGCTGAAGCTGGATATCTCACTGGAGGAGCTGGCACAGCTGGGAAAGCAGGTTGGCGCAGATGTACCGTTCTGCATCATGGAAACCTGTGCTCTGGTAAAGGGGATTGGCGAAAGGATAACACCGTTCGCCATGCCTTGCGATTTTCATATTCTTCTGGTGAAGCCAGCGATGGGCGTACCTACCGGGAAAGCTTTTTCTATGCTTGATTTTGAGAAATGCGACCATCCGAACTGCAATGAGGTTATCCATGCATTACAGCAGGGCGACCTTGCGCAGCTTTCAAGTGTCATATCCAATTCCCTGGAATACAGTGCCTTTCAGCTGGTTCCGGAAATTGCGGACATCAAACACCAGCTGCAGAGTATGGGGTTTGAAGCGGTGCTGATGAGTGGCAGCGGAAGTACGGTATTTGCAATTACAAGGAAGAAGGAACTTCTGCGGCAAGCAGAGAAGCGGTTCCATAACAAAACGTATTTTGTATGCTGCACAGCAATCAAGCAGTAAATGGAGGTTAAGGCTATAGACAAACAGGGGATATCTCTTCTTTGATGTCTGCCTTAGTGCTGGCTTCATAAAGAAAAAACGGCATAGGATTACCGGTTTCGGTTTATCTGTGCCATTTTCATATTATCCGTATGAAAGCCTTCATAGATCCCCACAGGATTCAAAATGCTACAGCTTGGATATATCCGGCTTTTGAATGGGTGGATTCGGCAGCGTGCTTTCTCTGATATCCGTAAGCAGAAGCTGTTCATGCCGAAAGAAATATGGGTGATGCCGAAAACGGGTGAACAGGAAGAGCAGGCTTATGAAAAGTCCTGTATAAAGCAGGACGGCATACAACAAATCCAGAAACATCATAAACAATAGGAAACAGGGAACACCGGTAAGTAATATAAAGACGCCCATTCCGATATAGGTGAGAACACAATTTCCATATGTTATCATAAGAGAATACAACCGATCCTGCCAGGTGATCAGACTGCGCTCCAGCTCCGTATAAGGAAGCCATACAGTCCCGGTATCATCCTGCAGCAGTATTTTGCGAAATGCAGAGATATCCTCAGTCTGTAAAGCCTCACCGACATATTCCCTGCGCAGAAGCTTAAAAAAGGGCTGCTTTCGCATATGTCTGTTACCGGTAATGAGGTCACCGCCACAGCATTGCGTCCTGCCACAGAGGGTTCGGTACAGCTCCGGTATGAGATAGGCGGGATGACGGGTGTCTGTGAGCATAAGAAAGTCACCGTTTGACAGCTGTGCTCCCAGAAATATAGCAGACACCGGCGTAACACGGTGATTCAGTGATACGTAATGGCATGCATAATCCTGCTGTGACAGCAAGCGCAGAATAGCGGAGCTTCCGTCTCTGGACGCATTGTCAATAAAAAGAAGCTCATAGCTGACCGGCAGCTTCTTTACTTCCCGCAGGACATCCGTATACACTCTGCGTAATGCTCCCGCATTATTATGACAGGGTATAATGACACTGATCTTATCCACACCATCACTCCTTTATAAACATTATGGCATACTATTGTGATAAATCCAGTTTTGAAATCTTAAAAAGTCTTAACACTGATTTAATGAACATTAGGTAGTAGGAGCCTGTATTTTGATATATAATGAAAGAGAAAAGAAATGAGGTGTGGACGATGGGAAGCAGAATACTCATTGTGGATGATAATCAGGAAATTCGTGAGGTAGTAACTGTTCTTCTGGAGAACGAGGGCTATGAGGTGGAGGAAGCCGGTGATGGAGAAGCAGCAGTAGCTAAAGCAGAGGATATGGACTTAATCATTCTGGATGTTATGATGCCGAAAATGGATGGCTTTAAGGCATGCCGTCAGATTCGTGAGGTCACGAATGCGCCGATTCTGTTTTTGACTGCAAAGACCATGGACCAGGACAAAGCGCTTGGATTTTCCAGCGGCGGAGATGATTATTTGGCGAAGCCGTTTTCCTATAATGAACTCATTGCCCGTGTGAAAGCACTTCTGCGCAGATATTGCATTTACAAGGGGAAGGAGGAGCCGCAGGAGGGCGATCAGATTATCATGCATGATCTGATCATCAGCCGAAACAGCAATCAGGTGAAAAAGAAGGAGGAAGCTGTAAATTTGACAGAAATGGAGTATCAGATTTTGTTACTGCTGGCGGACCATCCGAAAAAAATTTTCTCCAATCAGGAGCTGTATGAAGCTATCTGGAAGGGGCCGTATATAATACCATCATGGTGCATATCCGAAATCTGCGCAAAAAGCTGGGAGTGGATCCGCAGAATCCGGTGTATATAAAAACCGTCTGGGGAAAGGGGTACCGTTTTGATTAAGAAAAAAAGCCCTGTCGGAACAAGAAAAAAGCATATCTCCAAGCTAAGCCTGAAATTTATCGGTATCGTTATACTGGCGGCAGTTGTTTTCGCATCACTGTTCGGGTTTTTATTTTTTAACCGGTATCGTATGTTTCATCTGGCTGTCGGTGAAGAGGCAGTAAAGAAGGAAACGAGTGAACAGATTCAGACCCTGCAGGATACGATAACGAAAAAGGATATTTCGAAAAAGAATAAAAAAGCCATCAAACGGGAAATGAGAAAATACAAGGATCTCACGCTGTATCTGTATGATGATGAGGATACGCTGAGTGAAACATCATTCAGTACGATGGAGGATCAGGCATATGTGGGTACCATGTCCTTCTGGCTGAATCTGTATGAGCCGGACGATCAGGAATATACGCTGAAGTTTCATGATGGTGAAGCCTATCTTGTTGTCTATTCCTTTATCGGTCTTTCCTTCATGATTCGGTTTCTCATTGTGGCGGCAGTTGCTTCTATCCTGCTGTTCATTGTAGTGATTATGCAGTTTGTACACCGCAAAATGAAATATGTCCTCAGTATCGAGGAGGAAATGCAGCTGATTGAAGCCGGTGATTTTCACCATACGATCATTTACAAGGGAAATGATGAATTGACGGATCTTGCCCGGCAGCTGAATCATCTGCGCAATGCATTGTATGATAATATGCTGAAGGAAGAAGAAGCCCGCAATGCCAATCAGGAGCTTGTTACAGCCATGTCACATGATCTTCGTACACCGCTCACCTCTCTGCTTGGATATCTGGATATTCTTCAAATGAAAATTTATAAGAGTGATGCAGCGAGGGATGACTATATTCGAAAAAGCCGGCAGAAGGCCGAACAGATCAAGGATATGTCAGATAAGCTGTTTAATCATTTCCTTGTGTATTCCCGTGATGAGGAGCTGCAGCTGCATCCCATAGAGGAGCAGGCGGTACTGAATATGCTGGAGTTCTATTGCGAGGAGCTGCGTGAACAGAAATTCGAGATATTGACAAAATTTGAAAGGGGCAGCTGGAAAATCATGGGGGAGGAAGCCATGCTGATGCGTGTGTTTGATAATGTATTTTCCAATATCCGAAAATATGGGGATAAACACATTGTGACTGTTTCTTTACAGGTGGAGAAGGGGAATGTGCTGATTCGGTTAAAAAATCGTAAGAAAAAGGACGCATCCCGGGAGGAAAGCACCCAGATTGGTCTGAAAAGCGTTAATAAGATCATGAAAGGGATGAATGGCAGCTTTTTATATGAAAATGATGATACGGAATTTGTTGTAGAGCTGTTCTTTCCTTGCCGTCAGGAATAGCACTGCTATATTCGTGTTAGACATGTAAAAAGAATAGTTCTGCATTTCTGCAGCATATATGTAACAAGGCATCTGTTGTCTGTCCTGCACAAACACAGCTGCTTTTTTATGATTAGTTCTGCATTAAACGGTAAATTGACCTTCTAACGGAAAAAGGATGAAATGCGGAAGGGAGTAAAAAAACAGCCTGGATAACCAAGCTGTCATAATGCAGGGGATTATAAATCCAGCAGCCTCATCTGCCGCAATGCATGATATATGCCATCCTCGGATACATCCCTTGTGATGATGTCGGCAGCGCGCTTCGCTTCCTCATGGGCATTTCCCATTGCGACTCCGATTCGTGCATGCTGCAGCATTTCCACATCGTTCAGACTGTCTCCAAAGGCTAGATAGTCCTGCATCTGAAAATGATCAAGAATAAAGCGGATACCGATCGCCTTGCTAAAGCCCTTCAGCACAACATCTGCATAGGTCGACTGCCCGATCAAAACATCAACGCTGGGTATCGCCATATATTCCTCATACGCATATCCCATAGGACCATAGGCAATCATCATAATGACATCACTGCCGTCATATGCTTCCACATCCGGTATGGATTCCTTAAAGAATTCTGCAGAGGTAATCACGTATGCATTCGGCTTGCGGGTAAGAATCTGCTTCTTTCCCATAATCAGCAGCGGAGCCCTCTCTGCGTTTCCGCAGCCTGAATGCGCCTCGACGCTTTCTCTTGGAATCGGTGTCATATGCAGAAGGCTTTTGTCGTGATTGTAAATAGCCTGTCCGTTATTGCAGAGAAAGATGTCCCAGTCAATCAGCTCATCAAAGTGACCGTCTGTTACAGATTGCAGAGATCGTCCGGTAGAAATGCATAGAATATGGCCGGCCTTCTTCAGCTTCTGCAATGCGGCTCTGGTGGATGCAGGAACAATATGCGTGGTACTATCCACCAAAGTACCGTCTATATCGAAAAACAGAATCTGTCTGTTCATAAGGTAACCTCCCATCAACACGGTTATGATAGCACAACTATTCACATATTGTAATCATTATTCCGGTGTCCGAAATCCAATTTGCATGATGGTAAAGTAAACGGGAGCATGCTGTTTCCTCCATTCTTTGCTGTGATTGTATGCTTTTTCCTTAATTCACGGTGAAACCTTACAATTCGTCCATAAAACGTATAGGAAATAGGCACTTAGCCTTTTTTTTACTGTCACTTTTTGATAAAATAGTAACGGAGGTATGTTTTTATGAAATCTGCTATTGTTTTAGCTGCCGGAAAAGGCACAAGAATGAAGTCAGCTTTGAACAAAGTGATGCATCCCGTCTTAAACAAACCGATGATTGGACATATTGTTGATACCCTGAAAGCAAGCGGAGTGGAACGCATTGTTGTTGTGGTTGGACATGGTGCTGAAAGTGTAAAGGAATATCTGCAGGATTCTGTAGAGTATGCTATTCAACAGCCTCAGTTAGGAACCGGACACGCTGTCATGCAGGCAAGTGTTCTGGAAGGTCTGGATGGAGATACCATTGTTGTTAACGGTGATGGCCCCTGCATTCAGAAGGAAACGATTCAAAAAGTATTTGAAAGCAACCGTGATGCCGCTTGTACCGTACTGACGAGTGTGCTGCCGGATGGAGAACGCTACGGCAGAATTATTCGAAATGCACAGGGCATGGTCGAGAAGATTGTTGAAGCAAAGGATTGCAGTGAAGAAGAATTGGAAGTAAAAGAGATCAACACCGGAATTTTCTGTTTCAATAACAAGGCACTGTTTGAAGGTCTGAAGGAAATCACCAACAGCAATGCACAGCAGGAATACTACCTGACAGATCTTGTGGAAATTTTTAATAAAAAAGATCTGTGTGTCAATGCTATGATTGTGGATGATCCAAAGGAAGCCATGGGTGTCAATGACCGTGTGGATTTAGCGAAAGCAAATGCATGGATGAAGCGTCATGTAAATGAAGCACACATGCGTGCAGGGGTAACGATTATCGATCCGGATAACACATACATTGATGTGGATGCTGTGATTGGTGAGGATACGGTCATTTATCCCAACGTACACATTCAGGGGAAAACTGTCATTGGTAAGAATACTGTGATTTTACCGAACTCGTTCCTGCGCAATGCTGTAATCGGTGATGATGTAACGATTGACAGCAGCAAGATCGTTGAAAGCAGTGTTGGAAACCGTTCCACGGTGGGGCCGATGTCTCATTTAAGAAACAATACAGAAATCTGCGAAGACTGCCGTATTGGGAACTTTGTGGAATTTAAAAACTCTCACTTTGGTGATGGCTCCAAATGCGCCCACCTGACATATATCGGAGATTCCGACTTTGGTAAGAAAATCAATGTCGGCTGCGGTGTGGTTACAGTCAATTATGACGGCAAGCACAAATTCCGCACAACGGTACATGACGGTGCGTTTATCGGAAGTAATTGTAACCTGATTGCGCCTGTGACCATCGGTGAGAATGCTCTGCTTGCGGCAGGCTCTACGATCACCGATTCTGTAGATGACGGTGATATGGGGATTGCCAGAGCACGACAGTCCATTAAAAAGGGATTCGGAACAACTTACAAGAACAAATAGGAAAGGAACAGGATTGTAGAACAATGGAAAACAAAACAGTAGTTTTTGCGTTAACTTCAAGCGTTGAGCTAGCAAATGAAATCGTGGGAGAATTAGGGATACCTTTGGGTCAGTGTGATGTAAAGCACTTCTCCGACGGGGAAATCATGGTAGAATTAGGGGAGTCCGTGCGCGGGAAAAACGTCTACATCGTTCAATCCACATGTGCACCTGTCTCCAGCAATATCATGGAGGTACTGATTGCCATTGATGCCTGCAAACGTGCCAGTGCCGGTCATATTTCTGTCGTTATGCCATATTTCGGATATGCACGTCAGGACCGCAAGGCAAAACCGAGACAGCCGATCACATCCAAACTGGTTGCGGATCTGCTGGAACGGGCAGGGGCAAACCGTGTCATTACCATGGAACTGCATGCAACGCAGATTCAGGGATTCTTCGATATTCCTGCAGATGACATCTCCGCCATCTGTATTATCGGTCAGTATTTCAAGAGCCTGAATCTGAAAGATGTTGTGGTCGTATCACCGGACCATGGCGGAACTACTCGTGCGAGAAGACTTGCGGAAATTCTTCACGCTCCATTAGCAATCATTGATAAACGTCGTCCGAAACCAAACGTGGCAGAGGCTATGAACATCATTGGGGATGTAAATGGCAAAATCGCTATCGTGGTAGACGATATTGTGGATACTGCAGGGACGCTGACTGCAGGTATCCAGATGCTGTATGACAAAGGCGCTACTGCTGTATATGCATCCTGTGTGCACGGCGTTCTTTCCGGGCCGGCCATCGATCGCTTGAAGGCTGCGAATCTGGAAGAATTCGTATGTACCAATACGATTCCTCAGGATGACAAGGCTGCATTGTACCCACAGATGAAGGTATTGTCTGTAGGACCTGTTTTAGGACAGGTTATCAAGGCTGTGGAAGAAAGCAGACCAGTCAGCGAAATCGTTGCGAAATACGCAGAGTAAGCCTACATAGAAAGGAAACTGTATGCTGGAACATTTCATAGAATTCATGCTGCCGGAGATTGTATCCATTTTGGAAATCATCGGTATCGTTGTGATAACCATCGGATCACTGAAGGCGTTTTATCACTATATCAAAGCGCTGTTTACCCATAAACATTATCCGATCCGTATCGAACTGGCAAATGCTCTGGCATTAGGTTTGGAATTTAAAATGGGTGCCGAAATACTGAAGACGGTACTCGTCAGAAGCTTTTCGGAAATCTATATTCTGGGAGCCATCATTCTGCTGCGTGCACTTCTGTCCTTGATGATACATTTTGAAATCAAGACGGAGAAGGAACACGGATCCGCAAGTGAGGCATCACCGAATAATTATTAACATGCAGTACGGTATCAATTGGATATCGTGCTGCTTTTTTCTATTCCTGTGAAATCACTTAATATGGGTAAGGCAGAATAATTGTTTGAGATTGGTTTTATAACTGATCTTATAAGGTGATGTGTCAATTGCTCTGTGTATATATCACGATCAACCAGGGAACTTCAGGATAGTGGCATAGGATGTGATTTTTATATGGAGGTATATCCTTCTTTCAAGCTGTTTATTGGAATTGACAGTATGGGTCTGTAACAGGCTTCATCATTGTTTGTTTCACTAAGTGAGCATTCATATGAAGAATGTGTTAACACCTTGTATGTATTTGGCAACAATCGGGTTTACATAACTGATGGATAGTGTTCTTCATAGAGTGATTTTTTCGTGAAATCCCCAGATGCTTTCGAAACTTAAAAAATTGTCTTTTTTGAAAGTGTGAGCCATGATCGAAAATCAGATTTTGATATATGGTAATGAAACGATAGAATTGCTTATTTAAAAGATGTCTTTAAACCCTATAAATTGGAATTTCATTGAAATATAAGATATATCGTCACTCTTTTCCTTTCACCATGACAGCTGTATGAATAAAAAGCGCATCAAAAAGCCATGCGATCACTCACATGGCTTATCTGCACTAGCTTGCTTTATAATATATGACAGATTCATAAGGACGAAGTGTGATACACTTGTCAGCTTTACTGTCCTTATAATTGCTTAGCAACAGCACATAATCTGTCAGATTTTCTTTTATTTCCACACGTACAGCTTCTGCATAGAAATTGCTGAGTACAATCAGTTCTCCTTCCTCTCCTTTGCGTTTGTATGCAAAGACTGTCTTATGATCCTGCAGTAATGGAATATACAGGCCATTCTGAATCACCTTATACTCTTTCCGCATGCGTATCAATTTCTGATAATGATAAAATACGGAATTTTCATCCTGTAGTGCATTTTCAACATTGACAGTTTTATAGTTATCAATTACTGACAGCCATGGAGTACCATCTGTGAAGCCTGCATTTTGCTTGCTGTTCCATTGCATTGGTGTTCTTGCATTATCCCGGCTGCGTTCCTGTAATATATGCAGGATTTCTTCCTTACTGTGTCCTTCCTTCTTAAGAATATCATAGAAATTTGTACTTTCTACATCGCGATATTGTGATATATCATGGAAATATGCATTGGTCATACCGATTTCCTCACCCTGATACACATACGGTGTCCCCCGCATGCAGTGAAGCACAGTTGCCAGCATTTTAGCGGCTTCTATACGATAGTTTTTATCATCGCAAAATCTTGAAATCGCACGGGGCTGATCGTGATTACACCAGAATAAGGCATTCCATGCATCTGCTTCCTGCATACCTGTCTGCCAGTCATTCAAGAGCTGCTTTAGCTCCATGAAATCAAACGGCATCAGCTCCCATTTCTTTTTGTTTCTATAGTCTACCTTTAGATGATGGAAGGTAAATACACTCGTCAGCTCATGGGCGTCACTTCCTGAGTAACGTGTGCAATTCTCTAAGGTTGTTGAACTCATCTCACCAACCGTCATACTGTCTTCATCCTTGCCAAAGCTGTTCAGATTCAGTTCTTTCAAATATTCGTGAATGTGTGGACCATCCGTGTAAAACTGCCGGCCGTCAAAGAGGTTTGGATCATCCTCGAAGGAGCCTTTTGATACAAGATTAACTACATCGAAGCGGAATCCATGAACCCCCTTACTGCGCCAGAAGTTGACGATATCAGCCAGTTCTTTTCTGACTTCCGAATTGTCCCAGTTTAGATCAGCCTGTGTGACATCATACAGATGCAGATAGTACTCATCCAGCTCCTTGACATATTCCCATGCAGGACCGCCAAACTTTGAATTCCAGTTATTCGGAGCACTGCCATCTGCTTTTCCTTTGCGGAAAAAGAAGTAATCTTTGTATTTCTCTTCGCCCTTTAAAGCCTTCTGAAACCAGACATGCCGCGTTGAAGCATGATTGAACACCATATCCAGCATGATATCAATGCCACGCTTTTTTGCTTCCCTGCATAATTCAGTAAAATCCTCCATGGTTCCATAGCGTGGATCGATTGCTCGATAATCTTCTACATCATAGCCATTATCCCGTTGCGGAGATACAAACATTGCATTAAACCAGATATACTCAATACCAAGCTTCTGCAGATAATCCAGTCTGGAAATGACACCCTGTAAATCGCCCCATCCATCTCCATTGGAATCCTGAAAGGATTTTGGATAAATCTGATATACTGTTTTCTCTTTAAAATTCATAGTGCCCTCCTATTTGTATGTGATGATATGAGCATCACCAGCTGCTATCTTTTCGTGCTGTTTTTCAAGTGTGATCGCTGTCCCGTCCGTAAATACCACTGGAGAAACAAGAGATTTTTCTTTCCTTTTGATAACATCCAACTCTACATCAACCAGTACGTCACCCTGTTTTACGACATCCCCAGCTTTTACGTGCGGGTGGAAGCCTTCTCCATTTAATTCTACAGTATCCATACCAATGTGAATCAGAACCTCTTTTCCGTTATCTGCCTTGATACCGTAGGCGTGGCCGGTCGGGAATGCGACCATGATGCTTCCGCTGAACGGAGCCAGAACACGGGTATCCTGTAATTCTACTGCAAAGCCGTCACCCATAGCTTTGGATGCAAATGCCTGATCCTCAACTTCTTCCATCGGCATACATATACCGCTCATTGGTGAATGGAAGCTTTCCTCTTCGGCCGAGACAATGACTGCAGCTTCCTTTTGCTGCAGTTTCTTTTTTCCAACAAGCAGAGTCAAAGCAAACGGAATGACAATCGCCGCTGCCATAGCTGCAAGGAATGCCAGCCAAAATTGTGATTTTATGGAAATGATGCCCGGTAAACCGCCGACACCGATGCTGAAGGCCTGCACCCCGCATCCTACAGATATCACTGCTGCAACTGCAGAACCGATCATGCCGCAAATCAAAGGAAAGCCATATTTCAGATTGACACCAAATAAAGCCGGTTCTGTAACACCGAGATAGCAGGATATCAGGGCCGGGATATTGATCTGCTATGCTTTTTCATCCTTTTTCTGAAGAACTGCCATTGCAAGAACACTGGAGCCCTGCGCAATATTGGATAATGCAATCATTGGCCAGAGAATTGTACCGCCAAACATATTTGTCAGCGTTGTGTCAATTGCATTCGTCATATGATGTAAGCCGGTCATAACGATTGGCGCATAGATCAGCCCAAATACCGCGGCAAACAAAACGCCAAAGCTGGAGGTTAGTCCGTTATAGACAATATCCGCAATTGCATTTCCTATTGTCCAGCCTACAGGTCCAACCAGAGTATGAGCAATAACAACTGCCGGGATCAGTGAACAGAACGGCACAACAATCATAGAAATGACAGCAGGACAGTGCTTACGGAAGAATTTTTCAAGATATACGAGGACAAAGCCTGCCATCATGGCTGCGATTACCTGCCCTTGATAGCCAATCATTTGAATCTGTGTGAAATCAAAATTCCATACAGGAATAGCGGAAGCCTCCGTTCCGGCTACCTGGAAGCCGTTTAACAGCTGCGGAGAAACAAGGGTTAGCCCAAGGATGATTCCAAGAATCTGTGTTGTTCCCATTTTTTTAGTAATGGACCAGACGATACCCACCGG
>OBAB01000689.1_pt1 | contig 19525 bp, 15 predicted proteins | sample 1516501 | NCBI WGS metagenome assembly OBAB01 (sample SAMEA2579906, study PRJEB22360) | human gut metagenome
TGTACCACTGCCTTCTGTCCAAGACGGTTGGCGGCCCATGCAACGCCGCGTCCGTGGTTGCCGTCTGTGGCGGTGAAGAAGGTAGCCTGGCCAAATTCTTCTCTTAACTGGTCAGAAGTGAGGACTGAGTAGGGAAGTTCGGATACGTCCCTGCCGGTTTCCTTGGCAATGTAGCGGGCCATGGAGAAGGAACCTCCCAGAACCTTGAATGCATTGAGGCCAAAACGGTAGGACTCATCTTTTAAGTAGATTTCCTTTACTCCCAGATAAGCTGCCATGTGGTCCAGCTTGGTGAGTGGTGTTTTGGTGTACTGGGGGAAGCTTTCGTGGAATGTCCTCGCCTTTGCAATCTCCTCCAGTCCCATAATCGGCAGGTTCTTGTCATCTGTCTTAGGCATTTGATTGACCGCCCATAGAATCTTCTGATCCATGTTACATAATCCTCCTTAATTATCATCACGCTTTTTTATCTTCCGACTTGCGGCTGTTTACATCAATGTAGCTGTACAAAGTAAATTTGGAGATTCCGAAGTACTTGGAAACCTTGTCCCCTGATTTTGTTATAAGGAAGGCGCCTGCATCGTTCAGGAACTGGATGGCAGTGACTTTCTCCTCCTTGTTCATCAAGGCGGCCGGCTTGCCGATAAGGGCTACCGACTGTTCAATCAGGGTATCTAACAGGTCGTTGACGTTGTGGACAATCTGTTCGGGCTGCTGCTTCACGTCCGCTTGGGGTTCGGTGTCGATGAGAGCTTTAATGGAACGGTCCACAGTCATCAGGCCTGTTATGTCGTAATTAATGGAGAGAAGATAGTCAATGGAATCTCCTTCCTCATTACGGATGTAGATGGTGCTGGACTTCAGTATCTTGCCGTTGGATGTACGGGTCAGGTATCCAAGATGGTCTTTTAAAGAAGCCGGATCCTTGTGAAGGGTTTCCAGGACTACTTTTGAAGGTCCGTCCCCCTCCTGGCGGTTTGTCACATGACCGTTGTTGATGTGCACGATGGAATGTTCCAGGTCGTGCTTTTCAAGGTCGTGTATGACAATTTCACAGTCAGGTCCGAACTGTCTCGCAAGGCCATCAGCAAGCTGTTTCAGTAAATCTAGTGTGTATGACATGGCTTAACCTCCTTTTCCTCGGACTCTTCAAATCTGGTGACTTTGTACAATAAACATTTCGCAAAGTTGTGATGCGTTGTTTATGATTCCATCATAGCACAAAAAAAAGGAATTGCAAGAGGTTTTTACAAAAAAATTTTGAATATCTAAAAATTTTTGCATTTTCTGCTTGCAAATGGATTTATATGGTGTTAGTATAGGGGTACAGGAAGTCCTGTTCTATCTTATTAAAGTTTATGAAATCCCGATGGTGTTTAGGACAGATTTAAAGAGCAGGTACATAAAATAATAAAAAGCAAAGGAGAGAGGTTATGTTAGTGATTGGGAACGGTCGTCTGGTTACCAGAGACCCAGAACAGCCATTTTTTGAAAATGGGGCAGTGGCAATGGACGGTACCGCAATAAAGAAGGTGGGCACACTGGAGGAGATTAAGAAGGAGTTCCCTGATGCCGAATATGTGGACGCAAAGGGGGGCGTCATCATGCCGGCCTTCATCAACACCCATGAGCATATCTACAGTGCCATGGCAAGAGGTCTTTCCATTAAAGGATATGACCCCAAGGGTTTTCTGGATATTCTGGATGGCATGTGGTGGACCATTGACCGCCACCTGACCAATGAACAGACCCGCCAGAGCGCCAGGGCCACTTATCTGGATTCCATTAAGAACGGAGTTACCACCGTATTTGACCACCATGCCAGCTTCGGGGAGATAAAGGATTCCCTGTTTGCCATTGAGGACGCCGCTAAGGAGATGGGCGTCAGGACCTGTCTGTGCTATGAAATTTCCGACAGGGACGGCATGGATAAGGCAAGGGCGGCTGTTATGGAAAACGCGTCCTGGATCAAACACGCCCTGGCGGATGACACGGACATGATTGCGGGTATGATGGGAATGCACGCCCAGTTCACCATCTCAGATGAGACCATGGAGCTGGCGGCAGCCAACAAGCCGGCTGAGGTGGGATACCACATCCATGTGGCAGAGGGCATCGAGGATCTCCACGACTGTCTTAAGAAGTACGGAAAGAGAATTGTGGACCGTCTGATGGACTGCAATATCCTTGGGGAAAAGACCCTGCTGGCCCACTGCATTTACGTAAATCCTCATGAGATGCAGCTGATCAAGGATACGGATACCATGGTGGTACATAACCCTGAGTCCAACATGGGCAATGCCTGCGGATGCCCGCCTACCATGGAGATCGTGCACAGAGGCATTCTCACCGGTCTGGGAACCGACGGTTACACCCATGATATGACAGAATCCTTCAAGGTAGCCAATGTTCTTCACAAACATCACCTCTGCGACGCCAATGCGGCCTGGGGCGAGGTACCCCAGATGCTCTTTGAGGGCAATGCAAAGATTGCCAACCGCTATTTCAAGAAGCAGCTGGGCGTACTGAAGGAAGGCGCTGCCGCTGACGTGATTGTCACTGACTATATCCCGCTGACTCCAATGGACGCTTCCAATGTAAACGGACACATCCTGTTCGGCATGACGGGAAGAAGCGTGGTGACCACGGTATGCAACGGCAAGGTTCTGATGAAGAACAGGGAGCTTGTGGGACTGGATGAGGAGAAGATCCTTTATGAGGTAAGGGAAGAGGCAAAGAAGCTGGCCCATTCCATCAACGGTTAATTGCCGGGGCAGCAGCCGGCATCCATAGGAAACGCCTTCCAGGGATGGCTGGTCTTTCCTATATATAAACAACGCATACGCAATGTATAATTTATAAGTGATATCCGATTGCAGGGCGGCGGGAAAGCAGCACCCCGGGACGACAATGTCTTCCGGGCGGCTGAGCCGGATGGAGGACCCGGGGACAATGTCCCCGGTATCCGGTGCTGGGACCTGGTCTGGTTATAAAGGAGGATAAGAATAATATGAGCGACATTATGACCCCGATTCCATTTGGAAAACTGATGAACTGGATCCTTGAAGAGAACAAGAAGGGCGCTGTATTTGGCATCAAGAGACCATTCATTGCAGACCCGGACAAAACCTATGAGATTTTTGGCCGTAAGCTGGAGACTCCCTTCGGACCCGCAGCAGGACCCCATACCCAGCTGACCCAGAATATCGTGGCCTCCTACGTGGCAGGCAGCCGTTTCTTCGAGCTTAAGACCGTACAGAAGCTGGACGGCGAGGACCTTCCCGTATCCAAGCCGTGTATCAAGGCTGACGACGAGTGCTATAACTGCGAGTGGTCCACAGAGCTCTATGTGCCCCAGGCATTTGACGAGTATGTAAAGGCATGGTTTGCCTGCAAGGTGCTGGCCAGGGAATTTGGACTGGGCAGTCCTGAGGGCTTCCAGTTCAACATGTCCGTGGGATATGACCTGGACGGCATCAAGACAGAGAAAATTGACCGTTTCATTGAGGGCATGAAGGATGCTTCCGAGACCGCCATTTTCAAAGAGTGCAGGCAGTGGCTCCTTGACAATCTGGACCGGTTTGATAAGGTGTCCAGGGAGGATGTGGAAGCCATATCTCCAAAGGTATGCAACTGCGCAACCCTTTCCACCCTTCACGGATGTCCTCCCCAGGAGATTGAGCGCATCGCCAGATACCTGATTGAGGAGAAGAAGGTACATACATTCATCAAATGCAACCCCACCCTGCTTGGATATGAGTACGCAAGGAAGATCATGGACGATATGGGATATGACTATGTTGCCTTTGGCGATTTCCATTTTAAGGATGATTTACAGTACTCAGACGCGGTTCCCATGCTCCAGAGGCTCCAGGCCCTGGCAGACGGGAAGGGACTGGAATTCGGCGTGAAGATTACCAATACGTTCCCTGTTGACGTAAAGCAGAACGAGCTTCCCAGCGAGGAAATGTATATGTCCGGAAAGTCCCTTTATCCCCTTTCCATGTCTGTTGCCGGGAAGCTGGCTGAGGACTTTGGCGGGAAGCTGCGCATTTCCTATTCCGGCGGCGCCGACTTCTTTAATATCGCGGATATCGTGGATGCAGGCATCTGGCCGGTAACCATGGCCACCACCATGTTAAAGCCGGGCGGTTATGAGAGACTGGAGCAGATTGGACAGTTATTTGCAGCCAAGGAAGCTGCTGCCTTTGAGGGCGTGGATGCTGCCAGGGTAACCGGACTGGTGGAGGCTGTGAAATCCGACAAGCACCATGTAAAGGCGGTAAAGCCCCTTCCTTCCAGGAAAATCAACAGGCCGGTTCCGCTTACCGACTGTTTCATCGCCCCCTGTCAGGAAGGCTGTCCCATCCATCAGGATATCACCAGATACCTGCAGCTGGCAGGAGCAGGTGAGTTTGAGCAGGCTCTGGAGGTTATTCTCAATAAGAATCCGCTGCCCTTTATCACAGGTACCATCTGCGCCCACAACTGTATGAGCAAGTGTACCAGAAACTTCTACGAGTCCCCGGTGGATATCCGCAGGACCAAGCTGGAGGCCGCAGAGGGCGGATTTGAGGCGGTTATGGCTAAGCTCAAAGCGCCTGAGGTTTCCTCTGATAAGAAGGCGGCTGTGGTAGGCGGCGGCCCGGCCGGACTGGCGGCAGCTTATTTCCTGGCCAGGGGCGGGGTGAAGGTTACCCTGTTTGAGAAGGAAGAGAAGATGGGCGGCGTTGTCCGCAACGTGATTCCGGGATTCCGTATCAGCGACAGTGCCATTGACAACGACGTGAAGCTGGTGGCAGCCATGGGCGTGGAGATGGTGAACGGTAAGGAAATCACCGATATAGAGGCCCTTAAGAAAGATTATGATTATGTTGTCCTGGCAGTGGGCGCGTCCGAGCAGGGCGTTCTTAAGCTGGAGGCAGGGGATACCATGAACGCACTGGATTTCCTGGCACGGTTTAAGGCAACAGAGGGCAAGGTGGAATTAGGTAAGAACGTGGTTGTGATCGGCGGAGGCAACACAGCCATGGATACGGCCAGGGGAGGCCAGAGAAAAGCAGGCGTGGAGAAGGTTTCTCTGGTATACAGAAGAACCAGACGCTACATGCCTGCTGATGAGGAAGAACTGGTCATGGCTGTGGAGGACGGCGTGGAATTCGCTGAGCTCCTGGCTCCTGTTAAGCTGGAAAATGGAGTCCTGTACTGTAAGAAGATGGTGCTGGGAGATATGGATGCCAGCGGACGCCGGGGCGTGGTGGAGACAGATGAGACAGTGGAAGTGCCTGCCGACACCGTGATTGCCGCTGTAGGCGAGAAGGTTCCGGGGGCATTCTATGAGAGTTTTGGCATTGCCCTGGACAGCAGAAGACGTCCCCAGGTGAACCAGGAGACGCTGGAAACCTCTGTGAAGGGTGTCTATGTGGCCGGAGACGGCCTGTACGGTCCTGCCACGGTGGTGGAAGGAATCAGGGACGGCAAGATGGCTGCGGAGGCCATTATCGGAAAAGCCCTGGCAGAGGACCTGTTCAAGCTCTCTGACGCAGAGACCATCTACGGACGCAAGGGCAGGCTGGCAGAGGAAAATGACCATGTGGTTGACAGCGCCCGCTGCTTATCATGCAACAGCTACTGCGAAAACTGTGTTGAGGTATGCCCCAACAGAGCCAATATCTCTCTGGTTGTTCCGGGCATGGAGAAGCATCAGATCATCCACGTGGATTATATGTGCAACGAGTGCGGCAACTGTAAGAGCTTCTGTCCGTGGGACAGCGCTCCCTATCTTGACAAATTCACCCTGTTTGCCAACGAGGCTGACATGGAAAACAGCAAAAACCAGGGCTTCACGGTACTGGACGCTGCTGCCGGTGTGTGCAGGGTAAGGCTTCAGGGCAGGATCATGGATTACACGGTTGGTACCGTAAACGCAGATGTGCCGGACGGCATCCAGAATATCATCCGGACAGTCATCAACGACTATTCATATATGCTGTAGATAATGTGTGGTGACAGTTCACATCGGATTTCTGAACTGTTACAATGTGTGCGAATTGCCGTACAAAGGAGTCCTCAATGAAAATGTGGGGACTCCTTTGGCAAAGGCTTGTTAAAAAAGTAACGTTATTCTTTTACAAGAATAATGAAAGGAGAAGAACAAAATGGCACAAAAGCGCAATAGAAAAGTAGCTGTGGTGCAATGCCTGGGGGGCTGTCACGCAGAGGCGGTTATTCCCCGTGGGGACCTGGCAGGGGATTGCCGCCAGGTCTTGGCAGAACATCCGGATGGCATATTGAAATGTAAATGGGGATGTCTGGGCATGGGCAGCTGCGTGGCTGCCTGTAAGTCGGATGCCATCCACATAAACAGCTTTGGAGTAGCGGAGGTGGACCGGGGCAAATGCGTGGGCTGCGGCCTGTGCGTGAAAGCCTGTCCCCTTGGTCTGATTCGCATTACCACACCGGAATACCCGGTTTATACGGCATGTATGAACCAGGACGGGGGAGCCCAGACAAGAAAGGATTGTTCAGTGGGCTGTATTGCCTGCGGTATCTGTGTAAAGAACTGTCCGGCGGATGCCGTCAGGATAGAGAATAACCACGCGGTAATAGATGAAGCAAAGTGTATCGCCTGCGGTATGTGTGCAGTCAAATGTCCAAGAGGAATTATACTGGATGCCGACGGCATTTTCACGGTAAAGGCGTAGAGGCAGGAGGCATAAAATGGGAGAGAACTTTTGTTTTACAGTAAATGGAGTGGAACGCTGCACCAGCGAGGATAAACCGCTGCTGCGCTATCTGAGGGACGACCTTCACCTTCATTCTGTCAAGGACGGGTGCAGCGAAGGCGCCTGCGGCACATGTACTATTGTGGTGGACGGCAAGGCGGTCAAGTCCTGCGTCCTGACCACCAGGCGGGCAGTGGGCAAAAACATCATTACCACGGAGGGATTAAGCGACGCGGAAAAGGAAGCCTTTGTGTATGCCTTCGGGGCAATGGGATCCGTGCAGTGCGGATTCTGTACGCCGGGCATGGTGATGGCCGGAAAGGCGCTGATTGACCGCGTTCCGGACCCCACTGAGGAGGAAATCAAGGTTGCGTTAAAGGGAAATATCTGCCGCTGTACAGGATATAAGAAAATTATCGAAGGCATCCAGCTGACGGCAGCCATTCTGAGGGGCGACGCCCGGATTGAGGAGTCACTGGAAAAGGGGGATGAGTACGGCGTCGGAAAGCGTGCCTTCCGCCTGGATGTGAGGGAAAAGGTGCTGGGCTACGGCGAGTACCCGGATGACGTGGAGATGGAGGGAATGGTGTATGCTTCGGCTGTCCGCTCCCAGTATCCGCGGGCAAGGGTTCTGGATATTGACTGCGGGAAGGCAGCGGCCCTTCCCGGCGTGCTGGCTGTGCTTACGGCCGAGGATGTCCCCAATAACAAGGTGGGCCATCTCCAGCAGGACTGGGACGTAATGATTGCAAAGGGAGATATCACCCGCTGTGTGGGCGATGCCATCTGTCTGGTGGTTGCCGAGTCCAGGGACATCCTTGAGAAGGCAAAGCGGATGGTGAAGATTGATTATGAGGAGCTGAAACCCGTGTGCTCCATTCAGGAAGCCATGGCAGAGGACGCGCCCAGGGTACATGAGAAGGGAAATCTGTGCCAGAGCCGCCACGTTACCCGCGGGGATGCAAAGAAGGCCCTGGAAAATTCCAGATACGTGGTGACCCAGACGTACCGTACGCCCTTTACCGAGCATGCTTTCCTGGAACCGGAATGCGCGGTGGCCTTTCCTTATAAGGACGGTGTGAAGGTATATTCCACAGACCAGGGCGTCTACGATACCAGGAAGGAAATATCCATCATGCTGGGCTGGGATCCGGACCGTGTGGTTGTGGAAAACAAGCTGGTAGGCGGCGGCTTCGGCGGCAAGGAGGACGTATCCGCACAGCACATAGCAGCCCTGGCAGCCCTTAAGGTGCAGAGGCCGGTAAAGGTGGTGTTTTCCAGACAGGAATCCTTAAGCTTCCATCCAAAGCGCCATGCCATGGAGGGGACATTTACTCTGGGATGCGACGAGAACGGTATATTTACAGGACTGGATTGTGAGATTTATTTTGATACAGGAGCCTATGCTTCCCTGTGCGGACCTGTGCTTGAGAGGGCGTGTACCCACTCCGTAGGGCCTTACTGCTACCAGAACACGGATATCCGCGGCTTCGGCTACTATACCAACAATCCGCCCGCAGGCGCGTTCCGCGGTTTCGGCGTGTGCCAGAGTGAATTTGCCCTGGAGTCCAACATCAATCTGCTGGCGGAGAAGGTGGGGATTTCCCCGTGGGAAATCCGCTACCGCAACGCCATTGAACCGGGCAAGGTACTTCCAAACGGGCAGATTGCGGACTGCTCCACAGCCCTTAAGGAAACTCTTCTGGCTGTAAAGGATGCCTATGAGAGCAATCCCGGCAGGGCCGGAATCGCCTGTGCCATGAAGAACGCGGGCGTGGGCGTGGGGCTTCCCGATAAAGGCCGGGCAAAGCTGGCGGTCCGCGACGGAAAGATTGAGCTGTACAGCGCTGCTTCCGATATCGGGCAGGGGTGTGCAACCGTATTCGTACAGATGGTTTCCGAGACAACGGGGCTTGGAAAGGAAATGGTCAGGAATATGGGGGCCAATTCCGAGGTGGCGCCTGATTCAGGAACCACATCCGGTTCCCGTCAGACCCTGATTACAGGCGAGGCTGTCAGGATGGCTGCGGCTGATTTGAATGAGGCATTGCAGGAAGCGGGAGGAGACTTAAGCCAGCTGGAAGGCCGTGAGTTCTTTGCGGAATTCTTTGACCCCACAGATAAGCTGGGAGCAGATGTACCCAATCCAAAGAGCCATGTGGCTTACGGATTTGCAACCCATGTGGTGGTGTTAGACGACGACGGCCGGGTAAAGGAAGTATATGCTGCCCATGACTCCGGAAAGGTAGTAAATCCCATTTCCATACAGGGCCAGATTGAGGGCGGTGTTCTCATGGGACTGGGCTACGCCCTGAACGAGGACTTCCCCTTAAAGAACGGTGTTCCCCAGGCTAAATACGGCACCCTGGGACTCATGCGCTCCACCCAGATTCCGGATATCCATGCAATCTATGTGGAGAAGGAAGAACTGCTGTCCTTTGCCTACGGCGCAAAGGGGATTGGGGAAATTGCCACCATACCAACCGCTCCGGCGGCACAGGGAGCTTATTATGCAAAGGACCATGTGCTGAGGACAACGCTTCCCATGGATGACACGTACTATTCAAAGAAAAAGTAAAAATAACATTGGAAATGAACGGCGAAAGGCAGTCCACCTGCTTTTCGCTTGTTCCGCATAAGGAGATGACATCATGGACAACACCCTTGACAAGACAGGGCATGGAATGGAACATAAAAGGGCGGATAAGGCCGTTGAATTCCGGTTTGCCAAACCACAGGACATACCCTTGATTCTCAGGTTCATAAGGGAGCTGGCTGATTATGAGGGAATGCTTGACCAGGTGGTGGCTACAGAGGAGCTGCTGAACCAGTGGCTGTTTGAGAAGGAAAAGGCAGAGGTGATTCTGGGGATGAAGGACGGGGAGACAGTGGGATTTGCTCTGTTCTTCCATAATTTCTCCACCTTCCTGGGAAGGGCCGGCATATATCTGGAGGACTTGTATGTGCGCCCGGAGTACCGGGGCCAGGGCTTCGGCACCGCCTTTTTGAACCGGCTGGCAGCCATTGCCGTGGAACGGGGGTGCGGACGCCTGGAGTGGTGGTGCCTGGACTGGAATAAGCCAAGCATTGACTTTTATCTGGGAATGGGCGCCCGTCCCATGAGTGACTGGACCGTGTACCGGATTGACGGGGAACGGCTGGAGGCCATGGCGGCTGATGCCCGCAGGTGACAGATGCCCATAGGCGGCAGATGGATGCAGGTGCCGGATGTCCGCAAGGTGACAGGAAAAAGGGAAGAAAGCCGGAACGTATCGTTAGATTGACAGAGAGAAACAGAACAGGAGAGTGATATATATGAAGAAGGTATTAAAAGGCGGAACCGTAGTTGGCGGAAGCGGCAGTGTCCGGGCAGATGTGCTCATTGACGGGGAAAAGGTGGCGGCAGTGGGAACCGGTGAGGAAATGGAGCGCCTGGCAGATGAGGATACCCAGATTGTGGATGTGGAAGGCTGCCTGCTCTTTCCGGGGTTCATCGACGCACACACCCATTTTGACCTCCATGTGGCGGGAACGGTTACTGCGGACGATTTTGCCACAGGAACCAGGGCGGCTGTTCGGGGCGGCACCACCACCATCGTGGACTTCGGGACCCAGTATGAAGGGGAGAGCCTGGCGGACGGCCTCAGGAACTGGCATGAGAAGGCGGACGGCAAGTGTTCCTGTGATTACGGATTCCACATGTCCATATCGGACTGGAACCCGTCGGTCAGCAGGGAACTTGACGACATGATGGAGGCCGGAATCACCTCCTTTAAGCTGTACATGACATACGATACCCAGGTGGACGACAAGACTATTTTTGAAATCCTGCGCAGGCTTAAGGAGGTGGGAGGAATCACCGGTGTTCACTGTGAGAACAGCGGTATGATAGCTGCTCTCCAGGCAGAGGCAAAGGCTGCCGGAAGAATGGGCGTGGAAAGCCACCCGGCCACCCGGCCGGCTGCCGCTGAGGCAGAGGCCATTGACAGGCTGCTCAGGCTGGCCGAGGTGGTGGATATCCCTGTGATTGTGGTGCATCTCACCTGCCGGGAGGGATACGACGTGATCATGGAAGCCAGGAGAAGGGGACAGAAGGTATATGCGGAAACATGCCCCCAGTATCTGCTCATGGATGACAGCCTGTACGGGCTTGCCGGCATGGAAGGGGCTAAGTATGTGTGCGCGCCACCTCTGAGAAAGCAGGAGGACAGCGCATGCCTTTGGAAGGCTCTGGCGGACGGAACCATCCAGACCGTGTCAACGGACCACTGCAGCTTTACCACAGAGCAGAAGGCGCTGGGGAAGGATGACTTTACAAAGATTCCGGGAGGCATGCCCGGAGTTGAGACAAGGGGCACGCTGCTCTACACCTACGGCGTGGACGCGGGAAGAATTACAAAGGAAAAAATGTGCCAGCTTTTGTCGGAAAATCCCGCCAAGCTGTACGGAATGTATCCCACAAAGGGAGCCATTGCCCCGGGAAGCGACGCGGACATTGTTGTCATGCGCACCGGTGTGGAGGATATGGTTACGGCTGCGGACCAGGTACAGAATGTGGATTACGCTCCCTTTGAGGGAAGGAAGCTGACGGCACGCATAGAGAGCGTGTTCCTGCGCGGTACCCAGGTGGTGAAGGACCATCAGGTGGTGGTGGAGAAGGCCGGGAAGTTTGTGAAGCGCGGAAGATATGGGCTGTAATCAGCGGGGAAATACGCCTGGGCTCCGGAAAACGGCAGATATGTGATGAATGAACGGCCCGGAATCGGCCAGGAGATGAGCGAGGAGGCCATGGCTTCCTATGCCAGGGTGGTGGTTGACTAGATTTTTGAAAGCAGGCGGTAAAACGCCTGCTTTTCCTTATGAAGGGCGGCAGTCTGCATGAGGGGAGAACCGTCCGGACTTAAACCGGAATGGATTCCGGTACAGGCCGGCACAGATTCTGTTTTTCAGATGGTGCTTTTCCGCCCGGAATGTGATAAAATAACTAGAATATCGAACCAACATACAAAATTCCGGAGGTAACAGCATGAATAAGATGGAACATATAACCGTTGTGTATTTCAGCCCCACAGGCGGCACCAGGAAGGCCTGTCTCAATCTGGCTATGGAGATGGGGAAGAAGGTCAAGGATGTGGACCTTTGCAGCCTGGAGGGAGAGTATTCCTTTGGGCCGGAGGACACCGTGATTGTGGGCGTGCCCGTGTTCGGCGGTAGGATACCCGGATATGCGGCGGAAAAGCTTACATACCTGAAAGGCGGCGGGGCAGTGGCGCTGACTGCGGCAGTCTACGGCAACAGGGCCTTTGAGGATGCCCTTCTGGAACTGGATGACTGCTTAAAGGCCCAGGGGTTCAGGATTGGGGCGGGGACAGCGCTGCTGGCAGAACATTCCATGGTACGGGATGTCGCGGCCGGCCGGCCGGATAATCAGGACCGGAAGGAAATGGCTGACTTTGGGGCCAGGATACTTGAAAAGCTGGAGGAGGAGGGCTGGCAGGAGCCACAGGTGCCGGGAAACCGTCCTTATCGTGACTGGAAGCAGATGCCGGTGATTCCCCTTACCAACGCATCCTGCATATCCTGCGGGCTGTGCGCTGCCAGATGTCCTGTGCAGGCTATCCCTGTAAGCAATCCTTCCTCCACGGACCAGGCGCGCTGCATCCTCTGCATGCGCTGTATTTCCGTCTGTCCGGTGAAGGCCAGAAGCCTGCCTGAGCAGGCCTGTGCCATGCTGGAGCAGAAGCTTTCCCCTGTCAGGGATATCAGACGGGAAAATGAGCTGTTTTTATAATCCCCCCTATTGAATCCTGACGCATTTCAGATTATAATTTTAGGATGTAGTTGTAAAAGGATGGAAATATATGATGGGTGATGGAGCGGACAGGCTGGCTGTCATTGGCATGGGATGGATTGGGGCGTATATGGTTCCCTGTTACAGAAGCCTGCTGGGAGAAGGATATGAAAAGCGGATGTTTGCGGTGAAGGCCGGTTCCAGGGGGATTGAAGAGCTGAGGCACAGATACGGCTTTGAAATCATGGCCGGCAATTGTCTGGATAAGCTGAAGGAATATAAGCCCGGCATACTGGTGCTTTCCGTCAGGCCCCATGAGGTGGCGGGAGTGGCGGAGGATACCATCAAGCCCTATGTAAAGTACCGCAGGGAACAAGGGCTTGGAGGGCTGCTGCTGTTGTCCTTTGCTCCCAGTCCGCGTCCTGAATGGTATACCAGGATCCTGGGTGACGGTGTCAGGACCGTATGCATCCTGCCGGCCATGGAGACTGTGATCGGCGGCCTGGATGTGTATTCACTGGCTTTCAATAAGATTACATACGACCCCGGCTGTCCTCCGGGCAGGGAGCAGCTGGACGCGGTCAGACAGTTTCTCAAACCCCTTGGACAGGTATTTGAATGTACGCCGGATGAATCCCTGCGTCTGCTGTCCATGAGCATCACCTATCATATGCTGTACCTCTTATGTTTTGGGCTGGAACCGCATTATGGGGATGAGAGCGGTCAAGGCGGCTGGCATCCTGTATGCGCTGAACCGCAGAAGGCTGGGCCTTCCCGGTCTTATTACGCCTGCCGCAGCGCCGGACGGGCGACAGATGGACGGGCAGCAGATGGACGGGCAGCAGATGGATGGGCAGAAGATGGACAGGCTGGCCTGGCTGGAAAAGGGCTGGTATGAAGGCGCCCTGGCCTTTGCCCGCGGGGCGGGCGGGGATGCCGGAAACAAAGCCGGACCATATGACGGCCGGGAAGGCGGAAACGGAAATGGGAATGAAACCAGAGCAGGAACGGCCGGGAACGCGGACATTATTGCCCCCAGGTCCTTTGAGCTGCATCTTCTCTCCCTGCAGCTGGAGACAAGGGAGTTTCTGGAAGCCAAGCTTAAAGACCACGCCACGCCGGGGGGCATGACGGAGGAAGCGGTCAGTGGATTCAGGCAGCTCTGGACAGGGAAGGACTGGATGGAAGGGGATGTGTCCATGGCCTATGATATATCCTACAGGCTGGCGGAACGGGTTTATAAAAAAGGGAAGGCATTGGAGAAAAGAAGATGAAGACGAAGAAAACCCTGAAAGAAACCGTGGTGGAGGGAATCTACCGGGAGATAGAAGAAGGCATCTATAAGCCTAACGATATCATCCATGAAGGGGAAATCATGGAAAAGTACGCCATGAGCAAATCACCGGTGCGGGAGGCCCTTATTGAGCTGTGCAAGGATAATGTCCTGAAAAGTATACCAAGGGTGGGCTATCAGGTGGTTCCTGTGACCCTGAAGGAGATACTGGATCTTCTGGAATTCAGAATTGATGTGGAGACAGGCAACCTGAGGCGGCTGTGCCAGAGAATTACCCCTGAGCAGATAGAAGATTTAAGACAGCTGGATACCATCACAAAGGATAACCATGAGAGGATGGTGGCCATTCATTGGAACCGGAACACGGATTTCCATTTGAAGCTCTGTGAGATGGGCGGGAACGGTTATATATGCGATGTGATTGCCGCAGCCCTTCAAAAATCCTGTTCGTATATTTCCCAATATTTCCAGACAGCCTGGAAAAAAAACGCAGAATCCAACAGCTTTTATCACAGGGAAATCATTGAGGCCCTGGTAAAACATGATACGGAGCGGGCCGTGGAAATGCTCCAGAAGGACATACTGAATGTGAAAGAGCAGATTCAGGAGAACTATTCCCTTTGAGAACAGGCCCCTGGATATGGGAAAATGCATAAATACTAAGGATGTAAGATTGATGCCGTCAATTTTACATCCTTTTTTTGAGTAAAAATTGCATACAGCGTGAAAATAAACAAAAATTATATCGGATGGTAAAAATATTTTAATAAAATGGATAAAAAATATTTGACACGGCTTGTCGGCAGTGTTATAATCACGATTAGTAAGATTACTAATCACATCAGTGATATGATTAATGGAGGAGACAGCCATGACAAAAAAAGAGAGAGTGACAGCAGCTATCCGGGGAGAAGAAGTTGACAAGATACCCAGCGGATTTTCCCTGCATTTTCCTAAGGAATCAGCTTTTGGAGACGCGGCCGTAAAAGCCCATCTGAAATTCTTTGAGGAATCTGATACAGACATCCTTAAAATCATGAATGAGAATCTGGTTCCCTATATGGGCGAGATTAACAATGGATCCGATTACAGCATGGTAAAAGAGATGACCATGGCGGACGGCTTCATGCAGGACCAGGTGGAGCTGGTTAAGAAGATTCTGGCCGGATGTGACAGAGACGCATTTATCCTGGGCACACTTCACGGTATTACCGCATCATCCATCCACCCGCTGGAGAAGATGGACCCCAACTATACATACGACCAGGTAAGGGAGAAGCTCTGCCGCCTGCTGCGTGAGGATGAGGATACGGTTCTGGCAGGAATGAAACGCATTGCGGACGTGATGTGCGAACTGGCAAGAACATACATTGAGCTGGGCGTGGACGGCGTGTATTATGCGGCTCTGGGCGGCGAGACCAGGTTCTTCACGGATGAGGAATTTGAGAAATGGATTAAGCCCTTTGACCTGCAGATTATGAAGGCCATCAAGGACGCGGGAGGATACTGCTTCCTCCATATCTGTAAAGACCAGCTGAACATGGACCGCTATAAGGATTACGGCCCCTATGCGGACGTGGTGAACTGGGGCGTATATGAAGCTCCCTTCAGTTTAGAGGACGGACGGAAGATGTTTGCTGGAAAGACCATCATGGGCGGCCTTCCCAACCGCCACGGCGTACTGGTGGACGGACCGGCAGAGGCAGTGAAGGAAGAGACAAGGAAGGTCATCCGGGAATTCGGAAGAACCCGTTTTATTCTGGGAGCTGACTGCACCCTTGCAACAGAGCAGGATATGGATCTTTTAAAGGCAGCCGTAGAGGCAGCCAGGGAATAAGATAACAGTGAATATCAAAAGGAGGAACAGAGAATGATGAAAAGAAAGTTAGCAATGGCACTTGCGGTATCCATGGTGGTGGGCTCCCTTGCAGCCTGCGGCGCAAAGACCGACCAGGCGGCCACCACCGCAGCGCCCAAGGCAGAGAATGCCCAGGGTGACCAGAGCGGGGCGGCAGACGGGGGCGCAGAGGCAGCGGACGGTGAAAAGACCGTATATCCCGCAGGAACCCTGGTGGTTTACGCCATGGGAAATCCCCAGTACAGACAGCAGTGGTTTGAGACATGGCTGGAGAACCACAAGGATATTGCACCGGATGTAAAGATTGAATTTGTCCAGACAGAGGGAACCGCGGACATCCGTGAGAAGATTACCATGACAGCACTGTCGGGAGCCACCGAGGATCTTCCCGACGCAGCTATGCTGGACCCTGTAACCATCATGGATTTGGCAGGCGCAGGCCTTTTAAAGGATGAGACTGAATATCTGACTCCTCTTCTGGATAAGATGGTAGACGGAGCCACCACAGACGCCACCATCGGCGGACGCATCTATGCGCTGCCGGATTCCGTAAGGCCTCAGGTGCTGTTTTACAACCAGGAGATTTTTGACAAGTACGGCGTGGACGCAGAGCAGATGAAGACCATGGAAGGCTACATAGAGGCAGGACGCCAGTTAAAGGAAAAGAGCAACGGAGAGGTTTACCTTTCCTACATCGACCCAACCAGCAAGACCTGGAGATACTGGGGCCGCAGAGGGCTTATGCCGTCAGCAGGCGCTAAAATCTGGGATGAGAACGGTGAAGTTGTAATCGGAAGCGACGAAGGGACACAGAAGGCAATGGGCGCCCTGGATACCATGAATTCCGAGGGACTTCTTTTAAAGACCACCATCATGGAGCCGGCTCTTTATGATGCCATCAACAAACAGCAGGTAGCTACTTTCTGCATCGGCGCTTTCTGGGATGAGTTCATGAGAAAGAACTGCGAAGCTACCAAGAGACAGTGGAGAGTTATGTCAGCTCCTGCGTTTGAAGGCGTTGACAAGGCAGGTGCTCCTGTATCCCAGTACATGGCCATCATCGAGAAGGGCGACAATCCTTATTCAGAGCTGTTCCGCCAGATGTGGTATGATTTCACCTTTGACACCCAGGCAAAGGAAGTATGGGTCAATTCCATGGAAGAGCAGAACGCTCCTTATTCCAACCCAGTATCCAAGGAAATGCTGGAGGATCCATTCTGGAAAGAGCCATCTGACTTCTACGGCGGCCAGTCCTTCCGCGAGATGGAGGGCAAGTGCCTTGAGAACGGCGCCGCTAACCTGGTGGTAACACCTCAGGATGCAGAGGCAGATGAAATCATTTCTGCTGAGCTGGAGAAGTACGTGGCAGGCAACCAGTCCATGAGCGACGCTATCGCCAACATGGATAAGAACTTAAAAGCTAAGATCGGCAAGGCTGAAATCAGCCAGTAATGCAAAAAAGGCTCCCGCCCCGAGGAGGGAGCCTTTTATAAACCTTAAGGAGGAGGCAGCGAATGTTAAAAGCACTGAAAAAATACAGGGCTCCCTATTTGTTTATCATGCCCTTTTTTATCCTGTTTCTTGTATTTCAGCTGGTGCCCACCATATGGACATTCTACATCAGCCTGACAAACTGGAAGGGAATCGGGACTCCGGATTTCTGCGGATTTGACAATTACAGGAAAATGCTGATTGACGATATGTTCTGGGAATCCCTGGGCAACACAGTGGTCTACTGGCTCACCGGACTGGTATTCATTATCTGCTGTGCCCTGCTCATCGCGTCCCTGTTAAACAGCAGATACTTAAAAAGTAATTCCGCCAGGGCATTTTTCAAGACGGCTACCTTCCTTCCGAATATATGTGCAGCCATTGCCATGGGTCTTATTTTCCGAATGCTGTTTGATGAGAACGTGGGTCTGGTCAATGAGGTGGTGACAATATTCGGGGGCAGCAAGATCCCCTGGCTTACCAGCACCACATTTTCAAAGATACCTGTTATTATCCTGAATGTCTGGAGATATACACCATGGTTCACCATGATTCTCTTATCGGGACTGCTCAACATATCCAAGGATTACTATGAGGCAGCCACGGTGGACGGTGCCAACGGGTGGCAGCAGTTCTGGTTCATCACCCTGCCGTCCTTAAAGAATATCCTGTTTTTCTGTTCCGTGACACTGACAGTGGATATGTGGAAGCTGTTCAATGAATCCTATATCCTTCCGGGACCGGGAACCTCCAACTCATCCCTGTTCCAGTACATGTATGAGTCAGGCTTTAATGTATTCAACATGGGTTATGCATCGGCAATCGGCGTTATCCTGATTCTTATTCTGATTGTCATATCCATCATCCAGTTTGTGGTAAGACACAAGCAGGGCGAAATATAGAAGGAGGGAATAAAATGAACAGAAAGAAAAATGCGTCCACGGTCCTGGTATACGGCGTACTGATATTTATCACCCTTATCTGCCTGTTTCCCATTGTGTGGATGTGCCTGATTTCCATAAAGAGCACCAGCGAGAGCATCACGGGATTTAATTCCCTGATGGTGTCAAATCCCACCATGGCTAACTTTAAGCGTCTGTTTGAAATGATTCCTGTTGGACAGAATGCCTTCAACAGCGTGTTCACCACCATCATGGGAACCATTACCTCCCTGTTTTTCTGTGCTCTGGCAGGCTTTGCCTTTGCAAAATACAGGTTTCCGGGCAGGAAATTCCTGTTTTACTTTGTCATTGCCACCATGCTGGTGCCGCCGGAGGTGGGAAGTGTGCCTTTGTTCATCATCATGAAGAAGGTGGGACTGATTAACAGCCTGTGGTCCCTGGTAATCCCCAGGATTGCCACGGCAGTGGGTATCTTTTACATGAACCAGTATATAACTGATGTGCCGGATGAACTGGTGGAGGCGGCCAGGATTGACGGATGTTCCGACTTCGGCATCTTCACCAAAATCATTCTTCCGGTTATCAAGCCGGCCATGGCGTCCTGGGGAGCCATCACCCTGATTGCCAGATGGAACGATTTCTTCTGGCCTCTGCTTTACTTAAGGAAGCAGGCAAAATACACGCTGATGGTGACGATATCACTGCTGCCGGTCAGTGAGGGATTATCCACCCCGTGGCCCGTTATACTGGCAGGCACCACCCTGGTTATCATACCTATCATCATCCTGTACCTGATACTGGAGAAGTTCCAGAAGGCCGGTATGATGGAAGGCGCTGTTAAGGGATAAGTGCATCTTAAAAGGGACATATATAAAAGCACATATATAAAAGTACATTGACAATCCAATGTTTTTTGCCTATGATTATGGCATAAGCAAAGACAGGAAAAGCAACAGCATTTTCAGGAATATTGCATAGGCAGTAAGCCTGGACGGACAGCGAGTCGCTGCCCGGAGTGAAAAGCAGAGGGATAAGTCCGCAAGCTGCGCCGTGGTACATCCGCACATTTCATGTGCCCGCCGCTTTGCGGCCCGGTACCCCTATGCATCTTACGGTATCCGGATACGTGTTGCTTCTCCTGTCTTTGTTTTTGCAATAACTGTTTGATTTGTCAGGAATTAATTCGGAAAATGATCTGTGAAATGATCTGTGAAATGACCCGGAAAATGACCCGGAAAATGACCCGGAGAATCGGCATGGGTTCCAGGAGGTAAGAGATATGGCCCGGACGGATTTGTGGAAATATTGCAGCGCTGAGCAGTGCAGGGAGATGATGCTTTCCTTCCGGCTGATAGGGGCCGGGGACTGGCCTCCTGAAAAAATAATGGGTTGTCTCTATGCCCTCAGCAATCACGCGGAAAAACATTACCAAAAGGTGAGCATTCCCAAGAGAAGCGGCGGCGT
>OBAB01000727.1_pt1 | contig 18849 bp, 18 predicted proteins | sample 1516501 | NCBI WGS metagenome assembly OBAB01 (sample SAMEA2579906, study PRJEB22360) | human gut metagenome
ACCGGTCCCAGTTCCGGCTCCGCCGCCTGCTGCCGCAGTGTATTCCTTCTCTTCCAGCGCCTTGGTAGTCTCCTCCATCTGGCGCTGCATACGCTGTGCCTGCTTCATAAGATTATTCATATTTCCCGGCATACCGCCTGGGAATCCGCCACGTTTTGCCATGGTATTGTTCCTCCTCTTTCTGCCGGATCCGCGTTCGGATCCTGAATAGTTACTTTGTTATTATTGAAAATGGGTCAGTCCTCGTAAGTGATATCCATCTGGATTTTCTCTTCCAGGTCTTCTTTTGTAACGTAAATCGTGTCCAGCCGTTCACCACGGCCGGCCAGCCTTGTTTTAAAATAAATGGCCTTACCGTAAGACGCTTCTACCTTGCGTTCCAGTTCTCCAATGACGGTGGGACGCTTCCCCATATCATAGCTCATGGGGTCTAAAAACACAATAGTCAGACAGCCTTCGCCGCCAGGTTCCACCACTGTATCTCTCAGATAGGATCTTGCCCCTCCGCCGATGCTGCGCACGATTTTAGCCCATTCGTTGCGGATCAGGCTGAGATCTTCCAGCTGAGCCCTGGGCAGGGAAATGGTTTCGGCCGGAGTCGACACCCCCCCATATAGGGGCTGATCGGCGTTATTTTCCATCGGGCTGCCAGCAGCGGGCTGTAAAGCCAGGCCGTCAGGAATCTGGCCTGACGCAGCGCCAGGGACAGCCTCCCCGGCTTTGTAACCGCCCGAATTTCCCGCGTTAGATGCCGAAAGCCCAAAATCCCCCCGGGAACCAGGCATACCCCCAGCCGGGCAAAGCCCTCTGACCTCTATGTCCTCAAGCTGCTCTTCCAGCTGATGAAGCCGCTGTAAAATCGAATCCAGATCCGGCTCCATAGCCGGTCGGGTTAGACGGATCAGCGCAACCTCTACCAGAACACGTTTCTGACTGGCATACCGCAGCTGGTTCGACAAGTCGGAAAATACCCGGATATAACGCATCAGGGTATTTCCATCTGTTTTGGTACTGTCCGCCTTCAGCTGCCTTAAGTTCTCCTCTGACATATCCACCAGCCCCTCCGGGTCATCGGCGCTCTGAATCAGAAGGAGATTTCTCAAATACCAGATAAAGTCGGTCACAAACTGCCCCAGTTCCCGTCCCTGTATCACAATTTCTTCCAGTTCCGTAATACAGTCCTTTGTGCGCCCTTCCGTCACTGCGCCGAACATACGGCTGAATACGCTGGAATCAACAGCCCCCAGAACTTCAAGAGCATTGTCATAGGTAAGAAGCGTTCCATAATGAAAGGCAATGCACTGATCCAAAAGGCTTAATGCGTCTCGCAGCGCACCATCGGCTGCCTTTGCAATATACATTAACGCTTTGTCCTCTACATGGATCTGCTCTGCCTGAGTAAGTTCCCGGAGCCGGTCCGCAATGGTATCCACGGAAATGCGTTTGAAATCGTACCGCTGGCACCGTGACAGGATCGTAACCGGGATCTTGTGAACTTCCGTAGTGGCCAGAATAAAGATCACATAGGACGGCGGTTCTTCCAATGTCTTTAAAAGGGCATTAAACGCCCCAATCGAGAGCATATGCACCTCATCGATGATATAGACCCGGTATTTCCCCTCCGTCGGAGGATACTGAACCTGCTCTCGGATATCGCGGATATTTTCAACGCCGTTGTTGGAAGCCGCATCAATCTCCACTACGTTCATGGAAGCGCCCGCAAGAATCGAACGGCAGGCTGCGCACTGATTGCAGGGACTGCCGTCTATGGGATGCTCACAGTTGACTGCACGGGCATAGATCTTTGCAATACTGGTCTTTCCCGTACCTCTTGTTCCGCAGAACAGATAGGCATGGCCGATCCGTTCTGAAGTAATCTGATTTTTTAAGGTCTGTACGACCGGGTCCTGTCCTTTGACATCTTCAAAGGATACGGGACGCCATTTTCGGTATAAAGCCGTGTATGACATGGCTGCTCCTTATTCGTCTCCGAAACTGATCCCCACCATCTTTGCTTCCTTAATCATGGAACAGTTGGGATCAACGGTTTTTAATTTACCTGCCACCTCAGACAGGGGCACTTTAGTAATCTCATTATTTTTCAGGGCTACCATATACCCGTATTCCTCATCTGCAATCAGTCTGGCTGCTGCCGCCCCCAATCTGGTAGCAAGGACACGGTCATATGGACAGGGTTCACCGCCGCGCTGCATATGGCCCGGAACGGTAACACGGACTTCACTTCCGGTTACTTCCCGAATCCTTGCTCCAATCTCATATGCGATGGACGGATAAACAATGCCGTTCTTTTTCTTCTCTTTTAACGCTTTCTTTGTCATACTGGCATCTTCCCTGGAAATAGCTCCTTCAGCCACTGCCAGAATAGAGAAGCGCTTGCCTGCCTTGGTACGCTTTGTAATGGCGTCGCAGACTGCATGGATGTCATAAGGAATCTCAGGAAGAAGGATAATATCAGCTCCCCCTGAAATACCTGCGTAAAGGGTAAGCCAGCCTACCTTGTGGCCCATAACCTCCACAATGAACACACGGCCGTGAGAAGCTGCCGTGGTGTGGATACAGTCAATCGCATTCGCTGCCACCTCCACTGCGCTGTGGAAACCGAAGGTCATATCTGTGCCCCAAAGGTCGTTGTCTATGGTTTTGGGAAGAGATACCACGTTAAGCCCTTCCTGGCTGAGGAGGTTAGCTGTCTTTTGGCTGCCATTTCCGCCTAGTATCACCAGACAGTTCAGTTTCAGTTTCCGATAGGTGTGTTTCATGGACTCTACCTTGTCCAGGCCGTTTTCATCTGGAACACGCATCTGCTTGAATGGCTGCCGTGAGGTTCCCAAAATCGTTCCCCCCTGAGTGAGAATGCCGGAAAAATCAGATGGCTTCATGATCTGGTAATCAGCGTACATCAGGCCCTTATAGCCATCCTCAAACCCAATGATCTCTACATCATCGAACATATTGTATAAGGATTTTGCTACGCCCCGCATAGTGGCGTTCAGCGCCTGGCAGTCTCCGCCGCTGGTCAGGATTCCTACTCTTCTCATATTGCATCTCCTCCGTATCAGACTGTGCGCGCCCGAACATAGCGGTATGCGCAGGAATGGTTATATTATACCCATTTTGTAATTATAGCGCAAAGGGGTTATGGGGGCAAGTGTAAATTGACAGGTCAGGATACAGGAAAACTCGCACTGTAATTGTATTTGTGAACTTTATGTGTACTTAAGGTTGATTTAAGGAAGTCCGGTTATACTTCATGCATCAGTTCAGACCACACTTGAAATGATGGGAGCTGAAATACAGGAGAAAGAAGGATTACAACTATGAAAAAAAGATTTTCCAGAATTTTACTATGCGCAGGAATGTGCACCGCACTTGCCGCCGGGGCTTCCATGACCGGATATGCGGCTTCTAATGGTACGGAGGCTGCCTCTGCGGCAGGCACTTCGGAAGAAGGGCAAAGACCGCCGAAGGAGGATGATGGAGTAATGGCTAAAATCACAGCTGTATCCGATGATTCTCTAACTGTATCAACCGCTCAGAAACCAGAAATGGGCGAGAAACCTGCAAATGGAGAAACCCCGTCCGAAAAGCCCGCGGATGGGGAAACTCCTCCTGAAAAACCTGCGGACGGGGAAACTCCTCCCGAAATGACCTTCAGCGATGAGACTCAGACACTTACACTAACAGATTCCACCACGGTCACAAAAGGCCCTGACCATGAAAGTGCGGACCTTTCTGATCTTACAGCAGATATGACGGTACGGCTGGGGGTTGGCGGCGCTCCGGGGGGGAAGATCGTGTGCCGGGAATAGAGGCATTTTATAAGTCTGCTGCATACCTTCCGCACGTGAAGCCTGATTTTTTAAGAAAAAGACCTGAGAATACAAGGCTGTCCTGCCTTTGTCCTTCTCAGGTCTTTGATATATTCATATTAAATCCACGCACCTTGCTTTGTGCAGGCATCACGGACGTTACTCATGCAGTTAACTCGGTTCAGGCTGCCTTACGGCACACGAGAGGTTCTGCTTAGTGCTGCTACATTCCTGTCCTGACACGGTTCACAGATTCCCGTTGCGTAAGACCCAAACGTCAACGCCACTTACACAAGGCAGCTCCGCAATGTTCTGCCCGAGGCAAGGTATCACCCCTGCTGGAGCGGATTGCAGGTTCAGGGCACCGCTATCTCCCCGGCTGCGTGGAAAGTTTATGACTGGGTTATAATTGAATTGCCTATTTAGTATAGCGTTGAGGGGCTGGTTTGTCAAGGAATTTCCTTCAGGCTGCACGAATCATACTCCCGCAGTCATACAAAACGAATTACCCGAAACACCTGCTCCACCGCATCAGCCATATTCAGAGCGGCATTCTCCGGGTTCATGGCCTCTTCCAGAGTAACCACTGACCGCAAAATAGGGAAAAAGGCATCGATTCCTGCTGTATTGCAGGCGGCGGCTTTGGGGGTAACGGCGCCGGAAAAGGCTATAACCGGCTTATTGTATTGTTTTGCCAGACGTGCCACACCTATGGGCGCCTTGCCCATGGCGGTCTGTTCGTCCAGACGTCCTTCGCCGGTAATCACAAGATCCGCATCTTTTATATAGTCAGCAAGCCTTGTCTCTTCCAGCACCAGTTTAACACCAGACTCCAAAACAGCGTCTGTAAATGTAAGAAACGCAAAGCCGAGTCCGCCGGCAGCGCCGGTCCCAGCCTGTTGTGGGTCTGCCCTGGGGAAGGTTTTACGGGCCAGGGCTGCGTAGCGGGCCAGCCACTGATCCATCTTTTGAATCATCTGCGGATCTGCCCCTTTCTGCGGGCCATAGACTGCGCTGCAGCCAAGCTCTCCGCAGAGCTTATTTGTCACATCGCAGGCGATATAGAAATGACAGTCTGCCAGTTCTGGAATCACATGGCTGTCAGAAATCGTCTCCAGTATTTCCAGTCCTTTTGCCCCATAAGGCACTGGTCTCCCCTGAGCATCTAAAAAGTCATATCCCAGCGCCTGGAGCATTCCTGAGCCGCCGTCATTGGTGGCGCTGCCCCCGATTCCCATAATAAAACGGCGGCACCCCTTTTCTATGGCATCCCGAATCATTTCACCAACCCCGTATGTAGTAGTATAAAGAGGATTGCGTTTTTGAAGAGGCACCTGAGTAATACCCGCAGCCTGAGACATCTCCATAATAGCGGTATGAGTGCTTTCAATTACTCCGTAACGGGCAGTTACCGGTTCCCCTAAGGGCCCTGTGACAGAAATTTCATGAATAACGCCGTTCATTCCCTCTGCAAGGGCATCAACTGTGCCTTCGCCTCCGTCCGCCAGGGGGCGCACCTCTGCCAGGGCCTCCGGGTATACACGATGGATACCAGTACGAATTGCATTTCCCGCTTCCATGGATGACAGACTTCCTTTAAATGAATCAATGGCTATAGTTATTTTCATATTGTTTTCTCCCCGCTTTACTTTTCCTGATGCCTGCAAAACACCTGCAGGCTGTATGATGTTATTCTAACGCAAACGCTATAAAATGGATATGTTATGCAGAACATTTTTATGATATAATATTATTTATAATATATTACAGAAAACGAAAAGAGGCGCATAATGGCTCAGATAAACTGTGAAAGCTGTACGAATTACGAATATGATGAGGAATATGACTGCTATGTCTGTACAAAAGATCTGGATGAAGATGAAATGATCCGTTTTATTCAGGGAACGTTTCGTAACTGTCCCTATTACCAGTTGGGAGATGAGTACCGGATCGTAAGAAAGCAGATTTAAACGGAGGCCCATATGATTGCAAAAATAAGCCGCCGGCTGGCGCAGCAGATCGTTGAGACTGTGAAGGGTGTATGCGGAAAGGATGTCAATTTTATTTCCCCTTCCGGCGTGATATTTGCCAGTACATCCCCCCAGCGGGTCGGGGAGTTCCATGAGATCGGGCAGAAGGCGGCACAGACCGGAACAGTCATCGAGGTACATGAGGACGGCAGCTTTGAGGGTACGCAAAAAGGGGTCAATATACCCCTGTTCCATCAAAACAGCCTCTTGGCAGTGATAGGAATCAGCGGGCCGCCGGAGGATGTGCGCAAATTTGGATATCTAGCAGTACGAGTGACCCTCCTTTTGATCCGGGAGCAGGAGCTGGATGCCGCAGTCCGGTCGCGCCGGGAAAAGATTCGGTATATGATCCGCTCTCTGGTTCTTAAGGGGGAAGGAGATGCCAAATATCTGAAAGGCTGTATGGAAGAATTTAAAATTTCCTGCAATGGCCTGTTTCTGGTCTGTGATATCCGGCTGAATGAGGGGTATAATCCGGCTAATATTTCCATATTTGAACGGGATCTGGACGTCTTTTTCCATACAATGGGAATTGAACTGTATTGTCATGAATCCCCCAGAGAATATGTGGCGCTGATCCCACAGCAGCAGTCCATATTATACCGCAGACATTTTTGCCAGTTTGCCGCAGCACAGGAACATACTTTTTCTGCGGGTCTTGGAACAGCCAGAACACCGGCACAGTTGTCTCACTCCTACCGGGAGGCTTTAACCGCCATCCATTCTCTGCATTTTTCAGACCAATGTTTCTGCGATTTTTCGGACCTGGATGTGGAGATCCTGTTTGACGGCCTGGATCCGGACCGCAAAAAAGATTATCTTGAAAAGACAGTTTCCAGGCTGAGTCAGGAGGATATGAGGCTGCTGCAGGTGTATTATGAGGAAAATATGTCATTAAAAGAAACCGGAAAACGGCTTTTCCTTCATAAAAACACACTGCAGTACCGGCTCAAACGGATTGCACGGATCACCGGATACGATCCGCGGGTATTCCGCGACGGAACTGCGCTGTATCTGGGCGTACGGATGCGGACAGAACAAGATGGAAGCTGCCCGCCTGCCTATCGTCGGCGAAGGCTTTTGAAAAAATCAGTCATCAGTGCGGAGCATTCTTCTTTTAAAATACCTGTAACCATGTCCACCTGATGATTGAACCCAGGCTCCTGCAAAAGATTCATCACGGAACCTGCGCAGCCTGCTTTTGCGTTCATGGAGCCAATCACTACCCTGGGGATTCTGGCCTGGACAATCGCTCCAGCACACATGGGACACGGTTCCAGGGTCACATACAGAGTGCAGTCCTCTAAACGCCAGTCCCCCTCTTTTTTACAGGCTTTTTTTATGGCTGTGATTTCAGCATGGGAAAGGACGGTTTTATCGGCATTGCGGCGGTTATAACCTCTTGCGATAATCTGTCCTTCTTTTACGATAACGCAGCCGATAGGCACATCTCCAATAGCCGCGGCTTTTTTGGCCTGACGGACTGCTTCTTTCATATAGGTTTCATCTGCCTTCCGGGCAGCCCTGTCCGCCTCCTGGGCTGCAAGAGCGGCAAGGCGCTTTTTTTCGTTTCTCTGCTCCCAGCGGCGTCTGCGGGTCTCAAGACCTTTGGCATTTGCCAGGGCAATCTCCTGTTCTGTCATGGTCGGCATTCTCCTTCTGTGCATACGCGAATATTCATAGTTCGTTCTGTATGATATACTTATAATGTATAAACGGAATATTTTTACACCATAATGCGATGTCGGGTTCAACGGCCGGAAGGCCTGAAGCTTTTTGCCCCTGATAGTATAGTGTTCTATCCATTATATATAACTTTGGGAAATTTGCAAATGAAAGGATGAAAGAATCGTGAAAATATGCGGACTTCAGAAAACCACTCTGCTGGACTTTCCAGGAAAGGTAGCTGCCACTATATTTACAGGCGGGGGCAACTTTTCCCGCCCCCTTTGCCAATTCGTCCCTTACATTATAAGGCCGCAACCTCCCGCTCCCCCTCCTGCCACAACAGCCAGTTGTTGGAACACAAAGCTGACATTGCTTTGCCGGAAGATGAGGTGCTGGCATTTTTAAAGAAAAGAAGAAACATTCTAGAGGGGGTCTGTATCACTGGCGGAGAACCTACACTGCAGCCAGATCTGGAGGAATTTATCTGTAAGGTGCGCAGTCTTGGGCTGGCAGTAAAGCTGGATACAAACGGCTATCGGCCGGAGATCCTGAAAATGCTCTGCCAAAAGGGACGAATCGACGCAGTTGCCCTGGATATTAAAGCAGGGCCGAGCCATTATGAACGGGTGTTCCAACGGTGCCCGTGAAAAAAAAGCGGGGGCGGAGCCATTATGAACGGGCCACCGGATGTGCAGGACTGAATTTGGAACAAATCGAGCAAAGCATCCGGTTTCTTCTGAATGGTGCCATCCCTTATGAATTTCGGACAACGGTTGTGGCGGGACTTCACGATATAACCGATTTTAATGAGATCGGCCCATGGATCCGCGGGTGTAAACAGTATTTTCTTCAATGTTATAAGGAATCGGGGAAGGTGCTTGATCCCGATTCCTGCCATAGCTTTACCCGAAAAGAGATGGAATGGTTTGCACAGATCATAGCCCCTTTTGCAGAGCAGGTGACTGTGCGGGGAATGGATTAAGCCAGACGGGTTCTGTCAATCTGTATTCTCCATTCTAACATCCGCGTACCAGTAGCCAAAGCGGCCATTTTGAACAGGCTGTTTCTTTGCAAGAACAAAATGAGGAAAGCCAAACATAGAGGCCATATATTTTTCATTGCTGTAATAATGTCCGGGTACGCCAATAATGTAGCGGGTACGTCCCCGCGCTTCATCTCTCACCCGCGCGAATACAAGATAGCGGTAATTATAATAGCCATGCAGCAGAAAACTGTTATGTCCGTAGTTCCAGTTTTCCCGCGGAAGGAGACCAATATCCTGGGGACGGATTGTAAGGATTTCAATAGACCCCGGGCTGTCAAAGGCCTGAATCTTTGGATAGCGTTTGCGAAAGGTTTCCCAGAGAAGATCCGGACGGCTCATATGTTCCTCCCGTTCCAGGCGCGCCAATGCTTCCGGATCGCCTAACAAAAACTCTTCTTCCTGAGGAGCCTGGATAATCTCAGGCTTTGGGGCCGGCTGAGACGCCGGCGTCCCGTCCCCGACAGCCGGGGCTTTCGGTATCGCACCTGGAGCGGCAGACGCTGAGGACGATGGGGCGTCATCTGCCGGAGTTGGCAAATCCGGAGGGGACGATACTGAGGCTGACGATTCCGGGACAGTTAAGGCAGAATCTTTGCGGTCTGGAGAAGCGGCTGCTCCTGGTTCTAATCCGCCAAAATCTGACCCCCCTCCCCCTGCATTCCTGCTTGTCTGGGATTGAGATAAAATCCCCAGCACATTTCCCACTCTATTTATATTCTGCAGCAGCAGCTGTGCTCCACTTCCCACCTTTCTGCTCTCTCTTGGAATATTTTCATATCTTTCTTCCGCAGGTTTTTGCGTTTCCGCAGCCTCTATTTCCTTCACAGTCTCTGCCTTCCGTTCATCTTCCTCCCGTTTTGCCTCCTGCACGATCTGAGCCCGTTCTTCCTCCAGCCTTTCTTCCTCTGCCTGGATCTCCTGATTCAGTTCCGTCAACTTTCTATGTATCTGTTCGCTGGCATCCCCCATGTTCTGAGATGTCACTTCTGCCAGATCCAGTTCTGCCGCCTGGGTCACAGCATCTTCCCATATGGTCTTATATACCCGCCAGTCCTCATTTTTTTCGTGAACAGACAGGCCGTAGCAGCTTTCCATCGAGCATCCTGAGCCTGAGATATTTTCAAGCGGCAAAACAGCCCTGAACTCTCCCGCCCCATTGTGGATAAACATATTTCCCAAAAATATCTCCTGTGAAGATGACAGAAGGTACACTCCCAGATCGCCGCCTCCGGCATATACCTTTTTTACATTTACGTTCAGACGGCATTGGCCGTTTCTGGACTCCAGCTTGGCAAACCCTATATTTTTCCCTTTCATGCTTCCCTCATAGGCATAGATATAAGAGATAAGTCTCCGATAATTTACCATATTTCCCACTCCTTGTACCATTTCCCGATTGCGCCGTCAGCGGATTTCAACGTCCCGTTTCCCCCATCCGCTGATACCTGTATAATCTGCGCTGTTACCATTATTTATATGATTTTCCTCTTGAAAGTATGTTGGGAAAATGTTATTCTATATAGAGAAATTTGCAAGAAAATTTTTTTATTTCGGAAAGGTTGGAACGTATTATGAGGATCTATAAAGCAAAAAATTATGATGAAATGAGCCGTCAGGCTGCCAACGTTATTTCAGCGCAGGTAATCATGAAACCAAACTGCGTGCTTGGTCTGGCTACCGGTTCTTCTCCCCTTGGCACCTACAAGCAGCTGATCGACTGGAATAATAAGGGAGATCTTGACTTTTCCGGCGTAAAGACGGTAAATCTGGATGAATATAAGGGCCTTACAAAGGAAAATGACCAGAGTTATTATTATTTCATGTACAATAATCTCTTTAAACATATCAATATCGACTTAAAGAACACAAATATTCCCGATGGAACCGAGCCTGACAGCGCCATTGAGTGCGCCCGCTACAACCGCGTAATCGACGATATCGGCGGCATTGATTTACAGCTTTTAGGCATCGGACACAACGGTCACATCGGTTTCAATGAGCCTGATTCTGAATTTGCGAAAATGACTCACTGCGTGGACTTAACTGAAAGTACCATCGAGGCAAATAAACGCTTCTTTGCCTCCATTGACGATGTACCCAGACAGGCGTATACCATGGGTATCAAGACGATTATGCAGGCTAAGAAAATCCTTCTTATTGCCAGCGGAGCAGATAAAGCCCGTATCCTGCGCGAAGCACTCTGCGGCCCTGTGACACCACAGGTTCCGGCTTCTATCCTGCAGCTGCATAACGATGTGATCGTAGTAGCTGATGAGGCGGCTATGGCTGAGTTTTAATTTTTAAATTGAGCGAATAAACCAAAACTGGTAGGCTGCGGTAAAATTTAAATATCCAGCTTACCAGTTTTTATATAAAAAACAGCCGAAACACCCCTCTCTCAAGAAGTGTCCCGACTGATTCTCACGTATCAAACAAATATTCTTACTGCGACAGTATTCCCTACTCCACGCTCTCAAAGTCTGTCACATAGCTTAAGTTCTCTGCACCGGCCATGTCCTTGCCATTGACCTGAATCTTCAGGGATGCCAGTTCAAAGTTCTCAATAAAGGTATTTCCAATTTCAACCAGAAACTGAGTATCGGAGACGCCTTCGTTGTTTTCAGCCTGATTCAGATTAAGGACGGCTTTGGAATTCTCGCCTTCTCCGGTTTTGTCAAAGGAAAGGACTTCTGTTCCTTCCTTAAAAATTCCATACTCAACCATCTTATCTACCAAGGCCTGGGCGTCCAGATTATCATCATCCAGAGAATCCATCTCCTGAACCAGACTGTCGCCATCGCCCTTGTGGTAGACAGAAATCACAGCTACGGGCGCTACATTGGGATCCGGCACCTTGTCGGATGCGCCTCCGGTAGTAGAAACTACTGCTGGAGCGCTGTTCTCTGCAGCCGCTTTTGTTGTCTCTTTCTGCTTCTGTGTTGTGGGCGTACAGGCTGCAAGAGATGCTGCCATAACCGCCGCCATTAAGCCCAATAACCATTTTTTCATTTTAAAAAATGCCTCCTTTAATTCTCCTCAAAGCTACGAAACCAGGAGGTCAGCTTTGTCAGCGCTTTTACAAGAGCCTTCAGCTCTTCGTCTGTTAGCGTATCTACTACTCCCTGTATCATCTGTTCGTGAAAATGCTTATGGTGCTCGTATGCTTTGATTCCTTTTTCAGAAAGTGAAATATGAACGACCCGCCGATCTTCTGTACTGCGGCAGCGAACCACATATCCCTTTTTTACAAGGCTGTTCATGGAGATGGTAAGCGTTCCTACCGTAACCGACAATTCCTTTGCGATGGATGACATATTTTTCTTTGTGCCTACTCCGATGGCGTTGATCACGTGCATATCGTTATTCGTCAGATCTTTGTATTCATAGCTGGTAATCGCCTTCTCTTCGATATCGTTAATATCACGGAACAGATTTACCAGTACATCGTTCAGTGTATCGTAGGTTTTCTCCACGTCTTTTCCTTTCACCTTCTGTATCTTTCAGATATGCTCTACTGATTGTACAGTATTTTCCCTGCTCATACAAGCCCCAAAATGCTTATAAAATTCTTAAAAAACTGTGTTTTCCGGCTGTTCTGCAAATACCAGCGCCCTAAACCTCTCACCGCGCTCCTCAAAGTTTCGGAAAATGCCGTAGCTGGCAGCTGCCGGAGACATAACACAGCTGTGTCCAGGCCTTGTTACTTCTTTGGCAATCTGCACCGCATCCTCCAAATGCTCTGCCGGAATCAGTCTTTGCATATTCTCAAATTCCGGGTAATCCTCTGTAATCTCCTCAAAAATCCGTTTCCCCGTAGCCTCCATCAGGATGATGTGGGGAACCGGGGATCGGGACAGATATTCGATCAGTTCCCGATAATCAATTCCCCGGTCCATACCGCCAATCAGAATAGTATCTGTATCCTTTAAGGTTTTTAAAGCCTGAATCGCTGTTTCACAGATGGTGGAAATGGAATCATCGTAGTATTTTACGCCGTTCAGTTCTCCCAGAAATTGTAAACGATGAGGGAGAGGCTCGTAGTCTATGAGTCCCTTCGTAAAATCCTCTTCAGACATATGAAGAATACGGCATACGGCATACGCAAAACCGATATCAAAGTAATTGTGCTGTCCCATCAGACGAATCCTGTCCTGAGGGATACGGTAAACCGTTCCCTCATAGCGGATGATGGTAGCGTTTTCGTTTTCCTCTACGCAGAGAGAGGGAGCATCCTGACGGACAGGCGTCTTTTTCTCCTTCCAGTACCTGTCCAGAGGCGGTTCCGCAAACGCGGGGCAGGCAGTAATCAGCCTGGAGACACATTCCCCCGGCTCAGGCAGGCACTGTACACTGCAGATCAGCACGTCCTCCGGCCTCTGGTTAAGGAAAATATGTTCCTTGGCACGAACGTATTTTTCCATGGTTCCGTAATGATCCAGATGCTCCTCATGGATATTGGACAGGACAGCAATGTGAGGGGAGACGGTCATATATTCCAGCTGGTGGCAGGACAGCTCGCAGACAATGATTGTCTCCGGCCGTATATCCTCCATCAGATCGAATACCGGAATACCTATATTTCCCGCCAGAATGGTATCATAGCCTGCGTGCTTTAACAGGTGATACAGCAGGGTGGTAATGGTGCTTTTTCCCTTCGTCCCCGTGATCCCGATGATCTGATCCCGAAAGCACTGGAAAAATACCTCGGTCTGAGATAAGATCTGGCAGCGGTATTCCTCCGCAGGACGTTCTAAGACCACGCCGGGACTTTTAAAGACCACGTCATAGTCATTCAAACAGCTCTGATAATCAGGGCCGCTGATCCATGTTTCAATGCCTTCCGGCTGATCCTCCAAAGCCAGCTGATCGGCTACATCAAGGACGGAACAGGTTCCCAGCCGCCTGAGTACATTATAGGTAGATCTTCCTTCCCTCCCGAATCCCAGCAAAAGCACCCGCTTTCCCTGTATCCAGGGTTCTATTTTCTCTATCACTCTGTTTCTCCTCGCTTCTTATGCTTCCTTTGTGCAGCTTTTTTTGACCAGCTCCTCCCATGGAGCTGGCACCAGGTTCTGACTGTCAAAATAGGACGAGAACTGGTCTCCCATGGGCTTGTACTGGTCATAAAGTCCCATTCCCTTATAATATTCCAGCAGCATAGGCAGTTTTTTTCCCTCTGCCTCCATACGGTCAATGGTCAGGATGATAGCTGTATTGATCTCATCCCGGCTTCCGACGCACTCAAAGGGCTTTTCCTCCTGAATACCGGTAAGCTGCTCCAGCAGAGGCTTCAGTTCTCTGTCCTCCAGCATATTTCGTCCGAAGATTTTTTCTGTTTCCGTCTCTGTAAGGAAGGGAGACAGGATCAGGTATACAAATAGGCATTTAGGACAATGTCCGCACCAGCTGTCCGTCTTGCTGCCTGCGTTGCAGCTCCTGAATATGGCATGATACTGCTTTTGAGACGCGAAATACCGGGCGATCTGGAACTCACTTAAGGGGCGCAGCATACTGAAATAATAAGCGCTCCCAGAAAGATATTCCATCTCATAGCGGTGGAAATCCTCTTCAAATTTAAAACTCTTGGAATACTGGTGATTGACCGTGCTTCCCTTTACAGTGCTTTCATTGGCGCTGGATTCATTTGACAGGGCCACATAGGAAAGTCCGGCCATTCTGGCTGCCATAATACTGGAAAATGCCACCAGGGCGGAAAAAGGGGTATGGCCATTCAAATATCCTTTTCCATTTAATTCCAGCATACGCTTATCCAGGGTACGCTTTACGCTGATCACATGGTCCGCATCCAGACCCGCCGCCTCGGTGGTATGGACGGTTGCCCCTCTGGGGTTAATGATATAGGCGTAAACCGGCACACCGGCGCTGCGCAGAAGTTCAAGGGTAACTGCGGAGTCTTTACCGCCGCCGATAGGCACCAAGACGCCATTTTCTGCACCGGAAACAGCAGCAGGACGTCCTTTGACGCCAGAGGAGGAAACGGTTTCTATGGCGTCTTTCCCCCGGCATATGATCTCCATAAAATCCGCCGGATCAGCTTCTTTGATCTGGTTGATATAGAAGAACTCTCCCAGACCATTAAAATACAGATCCTTCCACCAAAGAATCTGATCACCGCTTAAATTGCCCGCCTCCACAATAACCTGAGGGGAACAGGTGAGCTTCCAGTAGCTTGCCAGCTCCACCATGCCAAGGGAAAAAACCATCTTTTGAAATAAAGGGTCATTATCCCAGGTTTTTCCCTGTTCTGTACATTTTGGAAATGTCCAGGTAGGAGCAAAGGAGGATAGCCCCTCTATCTCAAAGTCAAATGTAATCTTATATACAAGTTCATTTTCTTCTGTCTTATATCCATGATAGTAAAAACGCGGAAATTCCTTCCGAAATTTCTGATATCGTTCCATATGTAACCTCTTTCTATCTGTATGGTTCTGTTTAGGTACACGTAATTTCCCAAACTGCTTTGCTGTCGGCGTCCTAACGGTATCGCCTTACGTTCCGTGAACAAAGCCAGGGATACACACGCTCAATTATAGTGTGCCGGCGGGTATTTTGCAATGGATATTTCCGGCGGAGTCATCCGGTCAGATCATCTGCGGTTTATTTCATCCTCCTGCCATCAGGCCGGACAGCACCGCGCTGGCCGCCAGACTGACCAGCGCGGCCAACAGGCCGCCGGCCAGAGTGTAGCGCGTCTTTCGGATTCCCACAGAACCGAAATAGATGCTCATACAGTAAAGAACCGTTTCTGTGCTTCCCATCAGGATTGAGGCCATAAGACCAATCCGCGACTCCGTGCCGTATTCCTTAAAAAGATCCAGAACCAGACCCGTAGCGGCAGAGTTGGACACCAGGCGTACCAGCGCCGCGGGCAGAATAGGCGCAGGAAGGCCCACAAGGGCAGCGGGAGCCTTTAAAAGCTCTCCCAGAGCATCCAGAAGCCCTGAGGAACGCAAGACGCCCACTGACACCATCAGGCCCACAAGGGTAGGAAAGATACCTGCTACGGTTTTCATTCCATCCCTGGCGCCGCGGATAAAATCATCCAGAACCGGCCGGCCGGACAGCAGGCCAAAGCCAACCATATAAAAGATCATAAGAGGCACCATGGCCTCTGACAAAAAAAGCAGAAACGTCATAAAAAACCGCCTGACAGAAATCGTTTTAAGCGTCCGATCCATAGGATCAGAGCCTTTTATAAAACCTATTCCTGTCAGGCGGTGATTATGTTTTTCATTACCGAAAATCGGCGTCCGATGCAGCTTGGCTTCGATGCTGAGCCTTATCCTTCTGTAAACAGCGGAGTGGAGTAATAGCGGTCGCCGCTGTCAGGCAGCAGCACTACAATAGTCTTTCCTTCGTTTTCAGGCCGTTTTGCAACCTGCAGCGCCGCGTAAAGAGCTGCTCCTGAGGAAATGCCGACCTGTACACCCTCCGTCCGGGCCAGCATACGCGAAGTCTCGAAGGGAACTTCATTATCCACAGTGATAATCTCATCATAAACAGTTGTATCCAATACCTCAGGTACAAAGCCTGCGCCGATTCCCTGGATCTTATGTGCTCCGGCCTTTCCGCCGGAAAGAACCGGAGAAGTGGCAGGTTCTACCGCAACTACCTTAAGTTCCGGTTTCTGCTCCTTTAAGTATCCGCCGGCCCCGGTAATGGTTCCGCCGGTTCCCACAGAAGCTACAAAGATATCCACCGCACCCTCTGTATCTCTCCAGATCTCCGGGCCTGTAGACGCTCTGTGAGTCTTGGGATTTACAGGGTTTACAAACTGGCCGGGGATAAAGCTTCCCGGAATCTCCTTTGCCAGTTCAGCGGCCTTAGCAATGGCTCCGCTCATTCCCTGTGCGCCGGGCGTCAGTACGATTTCTGCCCCATATGCCTTTAAAATATTCCTGCGCTCTACGCTCATGGTGTCAGGCATGGTCAGGATCACCCGGTAGCCTTTGGCCGCCGCGATAGATGCCAGGCCAATTCCTGTATTTCCGGAGGTCGGCTCAATGATAACGGAGCCCTCTTTTAAGCGGCCGCTTGCCTCCGCATCCTCGATCATGGCCTTACCCACACGGTCTTTTACGCTTCCAGCCGGATTAAAATACTCTAATTTCAGAAGAAGTCTTGCCTTTAATCCTTCCTTCTTCTCCAGATTTACCGCCTCTACAAGAGGCGTATTTCCTACCAGTTCTGTCATTCCCTTAAAAATACCTGCCATAAACGTCACCCTTTCCTCACAGGAAGCAGAGACTCACCTGCCGCCAGCCTTCCAGCCTGAGGTCCTTTCCTTTATTCATACTGTTTTACTAGGTTTAGTAGGATTATAGAGCGGGTATACTCGTTTGTCAAGATTATTTTTTGCTTTTTAACGTTTTTATGCATCGTATTGCCTGTCAGACACCCATGTCCTCCATCTTCTCTACAAACCGAACCTCTGACTCATTCCAGTATTTCTTATAAATACGGCTTTCATTTTCATCCAGATTCAGCTGATACATACGGAAGATTACGGGGATATTTTTAGGCATCCACTGCTCACGGTAGGAATAGCAATATTTCATTCCCAGTTTTTTCATGACGCTGCCGCTTCGGGGATTCTTTATATCGTGGGTAGCAGTGATATACGAAATACCATCTCTTTTCAGCTGCTCTATTACTGCCTTTGCGGCTTCCGTCATGATTCCCTGGTTCCAGAACTCCTGCTTAAGTCCATAGCCAAAATCATGGCTGTCGTCGGCGCTCACATGAATGTATCCAATAGGCCTGTTATCCGTCTTAAGACAGACGGCCAGTCCATAAAACCCCGCTCTGTCATACAAGTTTTTATAATGCTCTTTAAAAAATGTCTCCGCTTCTTCCATACTTTTTAACGGAAACCATGGAAGAAAACGGTTCACCTCTGTATCGCTGTAAATACCGTACAGCGCTTCCAGATCGTTCTCTGTAAAGTTTCTTAAAACAAGACGTTCTGTCTCTATATTTAACGTATTCAATTCTTTTTCCTTTTCAAGTATTTGTCTCTGTATTCTGTTTTTGTTTCATGCAGATGCCCCCATCTGATACAAGCACGACCGAAGAAACAGGAAAGAGCAGGCGGACCGCCTACTCTTCCTCTGGATACGTTAAGCCCCACTCCTTACGCAGGGCAGTCATCATTGCCATAACATCACGGGTTTCATCCAGCTTCATAACGGATCGCTCACCATTTAAAACAGCACTTTCCATATCTAAAAGTTCGTATTTTAAAGCGTCTGCTGCATTTCCCTCATGGATCACCGTGCGCTTTCCGGTCACGGCGTCTGTAATGACGGCCTCGTCCGCTCTGGGATATTCCATAATTTCAATATAGGCATTTTCGCAGCTGATCATCATTCGCTTGGGCTGCTTGGAATGAAGGGACAAAGCCGCCGTGGCCATCTGTCCTTTTTTATTTTTCAGGAGAATGGCGGCCTGTTCGTCTACGCCGGTAGGCGCAGGCAGCATCTGGCTGAGAATTTGATCCGGCGTCTCTTCCATAAAACTGCGGATGGCGCTTAAGGCATAAACGCCGATATCCAGCAGCGCGCCGCCGGCCAGACTTCGGTTGAAGAAACGGTTCTTCATGTCATAGTCCTTAAAGCTGCCGAAATTGGCCGTAATCATCTGAACTCTTCCCAGGTTCCCGCCTTCTGTAAGCTCCCACAGTTTCTTGTAAAGGGGCATATGCCAAATGGTCATGGCCTCGGCAAAAACAAGGTTTTTCTCACGGGCAAGCGCAGTCAGTTCTTCCAGTTCCCTGCTGTTTAGGGTAATGGATTTTTCTGCCAGAACGTGCTTTTTGTGTTCCAGGGCAGTTTTTATAAAGCTGTAGTGGGTGTTATGGGGCGTGGTGATATAGATCACATCTACGTTGGGATCGGAGAAAAGGGCATCATACGTGGGGTATACCTGCTTTACGCCGTATTTTTCTGCAAATACAGACGCTTTTTCATAGGTGCGGTTGCACACGCCGTAAAGACTGCGGCCCATACCGGCCAGAGCAGACGCCATCTCATTTGCGATCACACCCGTTCCTAATACGGCCCAGTTTAATAAAGTCGGGGTTGTCATGGGTTTTCCTCCTTTTATCATGTGCACTCCAGAAGCTGAATATGCACTGTGATTTGATTTTATTGTAATTTTGTTTGGAGGAGGCGTCAATAGTTACTTTCCGTTTTACCTTCTGCTTCGTCGGCCCATCACCCTGCAAAACACTACTGCCGCCAGAGTGCTGGCTGCC
>OBAB01000748.1_pt1 | contig 18187 bp, 10 predicted proteins | sample 1516501 | NCBI WGS metagenome assembly OBAB01 (sample SAMEA2579906, study PRJEB22360) | human gut metagenome
ATTTTTGAGTATTTTTAGAGAAAAAATCATAAAGTTCCTCCAAAGTCGAAACTTTAGATTTTAAGCCATTTCTGCCGCACAGGTCGTCAGAAATGATTATAAATTGAGGTTGTACCTCAAACACCCAAGAACAAAGTAGACAAAACCATAACGGTTTTGTCTACAATCTGAAATGCCTTTCTCAAAGAGAAAGGCATTTTGGTTTATAGTCCAAGTTGTTTTTTGCAATCTTCAAGAACTTTTTCGATAGTCTTTTCGGCTGTTTCAAAGCTTTCTGCGAATGTGCCGAGATACAACTTGATTTTCGGCTCTGTTCCCGACGGTCTTACGATAAAGTAAGTCTTTTCGTCTGAAAGGTTGTACTTCAATACGTTTGACTTCGGCAAACCTTTAAGAGGTGAAACATTGCCCTTTGTATCTTTAATTGTTTGTGACTGATAGTCGGTGTAAAGTATAACGTCCATACCTGCAACTTTTGTCGGCGGTGTTTGACGTAGGTCTGTAAGTAACTGTGACATCTTTTCCATACCGTCTTTACCCGGCATTACAAATGAAACTGTCTTTTCTGAATAATATCCGTACTTATTGTATATATCCATAAGTGCTTCGTAAAGTGACTTACCCTTTGTTTTGTAGTAAGCAGCCATTTCTGCGATAAGCATTGTCGCAACAACGCCGTCTTTGTCGCGTGCGTGAGTACCTACAAGATAACCGTAGCTTTCTTCAAAGCCAATAAGATATGTATGGTCGCCTGTCTTTGCGAACTCTGTCATTTTTTCGCCTATGTACTTAAAGCCTGTAAGCACGTTCATAATTTCGATACCGTATGAATGAGCGATTGCGGCGGCAAGCTCTGTTGTAACGATTGTCTTGATAACAACGCCGTTTTCAGGCAGAGTGCCTTTGGCTTTCTTTGATGAAAGTATGTATTCAACAAGCAAAGCACCTGTTTGGTTGCCTGTAAGTGTTCTGTATATGCCGTCGGCGTCACGAACAACTATACCGACTCTGTCACAGTCGGGGTCTGTACCGATGATAACGTCAACGTCATTTTCCTTTGCCATTTTTATAGCGATTTCAAAACCTTCCTTGTCCTCCGGATTAGGTGATTTAACAGTCGGGAAATTACCGTCCTCTGTATCCTGTTCCTTAACGACAAGCACATTTTTAAAACCCATACGGTTAAGTATTGCCTTGATAGGTCTTGAGCCTGTGCCGTGGAAAGGTGTGTAGATAAGCTTGAATGTATCTGCAACTTCTGCTACTGCCTCGGGATTTTGCTGTTGTGTTTGAACAACATCAAGGAATTTTTCGTCAAGGTCACTGCTTACGATTTCAAGCAAGCCTTTTTCTTTTGCTTCGTCAAGCGAAATAAACTTAACATCGTCAAATATATCGTAGCTGTCGATTGCGGCAACAACAACATCAGCCGCGTCCGGAGGGAGTTGTCCGCCGTCAGGACCGTATACCTTGTAACCGTTGTATTCTTTAGGGTTGTGGCTGGCGGTAATCATAACGCCGGCACTGCAGCCAAGTTCGCGAATACCGAATGAAACTTCCGGAACTGAATGAACGATAGGGAAAAGATAAGTCTTTACACCTGCACAAGTAAGAACCTTAGCTGTTTCTTCAGCAAATGTGCGTGAAAAATTACGTGTATCGTAACCGATAAGAACACCTGCTTTGGCGGCGTCCTCACCGTTTGAAAGAACGTACTTCGCAACACCTTGACTTGCACGTCTTACGTTATATATATTGATTCTGTTCGTACCCGCTCCGATAATACCTCTCATACCGGCTGTACCGAATTCAAGTTCACGATAAAATCTTTCTTCTATTTCTTTTTCGTTGTTTTCAATAGATTTAAGCTCTGCTTTTGTGTCATCATCAACCACGTCGCTTGTAAGCCAACGGTTGTAGGTTTCCTTGTATCCCATTGATAACTCCTCCTTAAAAATAATCTCATATTAATATTATATAATACTTTCTCAAAATTTTCAATTATGAATATGTAAAAATTAAAGAAAAGTTATCGTATAAATTGACAAAAAAAACGCAAAACTTGACGAAAAGTGTATTTTGTTATAGAATAGCAGTAATATGTATTAATAAGGAGGACACTTTTATGGCAGTAAAGGTGCATGAAACAGGTTACGGCAAATGGAAAGTGCCTGTGATAATCATAGCTGTTATAGTTGTTTTGGGTCTTGTGGGAACGGGCATACTATTAAGCGACAGCCTTGGTGTTTCAATAGAAGAAGGAAGTAAGAGAATAGAGGTTGCAGAAGGTGACGGTACGTCATCTGTTGCAAAACTGTTAAAGGACAACGGCATAATAAAGTATCCGCTTTTGTTTAAGGTGCAGTCAAAGCTCGGCGGATATGACGGTAATTTTCAGCCGGGTGCGGCAACGATTGATGACGGAATGAGTTACAGTGACATACTTAATCTTATAATAACGCCGAGCCGTGAGGCTGCGAAAATTACAATACCGGAGGGCTATGAAATCAAGCAGATTGCACAGAAACTTGATGAGGCAGGTATTGTAAGCTGGCAGGACTTTTATGCGGCTTTAAATCCCGACGATTATGATTATGCGTTCTTGAAAAACTTGCCTGAACGTGACGGACGTATGGAGGGATATTTGTTCCCTGCAACGTATGAAATTCCGAACGGAATGTCGGCACACGATATTATCGACCTAATGCTTGCGGCATTTGACAATCAGTTTAAACCGGAGTATTATGAACGTGCGACAGAGCTTGGATTGACGGTTGATGAAGTTATAACTATGGCGTCAATCGTTGAACGTGAAACGGACAGCGGAACGGAAAGAGCAAAAGTTGCGGGAGTATTTTATAATAGAAGAAACTCGGGTATGAAGTTCCAGTCGTGTGCGACGGTACAGTATATTTTAGGTGAAAGAAAGCCTGTACTTTCGATTGCCGACACGCAGATAGATTCACCGTATAACACATATATGTATGCGGGATTTCCGATAGGTCCTATATGCAATCCGGGAACGGAATGTATAGAGGCGGCGCTTTATCCGGAGGCAACCGATGCGTATTACTTTGTACTTGGCAAGGACGGCTCACATATCTTCTCAAAGACATATGAAGAACACCTTGCGGCAATGCAGAGTACCGAACAAAATATTTCGGTCGATGACAGTGCGATTGAAAATCAAGACAGTTTAAAACAATAAAGAGGTTTGATAAATGATAGAATATGATAAAGACGCGATTGTTCCGCCGTATATAACGGAATATTTGCGTGCGAAAACAGTGCATAATGATGAATTTATGCACTCGCTTGAAAAATATGCGGAAGAAAACAGTGTTCCGATAGTAGAGCCTGAAACGGCAAGGTTTTTGTCGGTGATGTGCAGAACGGTTAAACCGAAAAAAATACTTGAAGTAGGTTGTGCGATTGGGTATTCTTCTATATTAATGGCACAGGCTACAGATGATGACTGCGAAATAGCAACACTTGAATGTAACGAAGATATGGTGCGTATTGCAAGGGAGAATATTAAAACTTCGGGATATGCGGAAAAAATATCTGTTATTGAGGCAGATGCAAAGGATTATCTTTCGTATATTGACGATGATGAAGTTTTTGATATGATATTCCTTGACGGTCCGAAAGCACATTATATTTATATGCTTGACGAGTGCGTGCGATTGCTGAAAAAAGGCGGTGTGCTTATTTCCGACAATGTGCTTTACAAGGGAATGACAGCGGACGATAACCACGTTGTGAGAAGAAAAATCACGATTGTAAAACGTCTTAGAAAATATATTGATATGCTTATGGAGCATAAGGAGCTTGAAACATCGCTTTTACCGCTCGGTGACGGTGTTACAATATCGGTAAAGAAATAATAAAGGGTAGGAATATATTATGAAGAAACCAGAACTTTTAGCTCCGGGCGGCAGCTTGGAGAAATTGAAAACAGCGATAGATTACGGTGCGGACGCGGTGTATATCGGCGGTGAAATGTTTTCGCTGCGTGTTGCGGCGGAAAATTTTTCAAAGGAAGATATGCAGGAGGGTATAAAGTACGCTCACGACAGAGGTAAAAAAGTGTACCTTACCGCAAATATTCTTCCGCATAATGATGATATTGAAGAATTTGAGGAGTTTGTCAAAGATATAAAGAATTACGGCTTTGACGCAGTGCTTGTGGCAGATTTGGGGTTGTTTGATATGATGCAGGAACTTGCACCGGACATACCTATTCATGTAAGTACACAGGCGAATAACATTAATTATCGCTCGGCAATAAAGTGGTACAAGATGGGTGCAACGCGTGTCGTGCTTGCAAGAGAAATGTCATTTAAAGAAATTGCGGAATTTCAAAAGAAAATTCCTGAAGATTTGGAGCTTGAAGCATTTATACACGGCGCTATGTGTATATCGTATTCTGGCAGATGTCTTTTGTCAAACTATATGACGGGACGTGACTCAAACATGGGTGCTTGCGCACATCCGTGCAGATGGAATTACAAACTTGTCGAGGAAACAAGACCGGGTGAATATATGGACGTGTTTGAAAACGAAAGAGGTACATTTATATTTAATTCAAAGGACTTGTGTACAATCCGTCATATACCTGAGCTTGTGAAAAGCGGTATTGCGAGCCTTAAAATCGAGGGCAGAGTAAAAACTTCTTATTATGTTGCAACGGTTGTCGGAGCATACAGACGCGAGATTGACAGATATTGTGCCGATCCCGAAAATTATGTGTTTAATGAAGCGGAATACGAAGAACTTTGCAAGGTCAGTCACAGACCGTATACAACAGGTTTTTATTTCGGCAAGCCGGATGAAAATTCACAGGTTTATACGTCAAGTTCGTATATCAGAGATTACGACCTTATCGGTATAGTCAAGTCGTATGACGCGGAAAACGGAATTGCAACGATTACACAGAGAAACCGTTTCTTTAAGGGTGACGAAATAGAGATAATTCAGCCTATGAAACCGTTTTTTGTACAGACGGTTGACAGTATGTGCGACGAAAACGGTAATGAAATCGAAGTTGCAAATCACGCGGAGCAGATAGTTAAATTTAAAACGGCACAGCCTGTTTGCGAGGGCGCAATGCTTAGAAAGAAAAAGTAAAAAATCAGAGCAGATTTAATAAAAAAACTACTTTTTTTATTAATCTGCTTTTCTTTTTGGAAAGAATATGATAATATAATTTATAACGGCAAATTAGAGAGAGGAAATTTATAAAAAGGAGAAGGTTTTATGAAAAACAATGTTAAAAAATTGCTTTGCGCCGCATTGTCAACGGCAATGATTACGGGAAGTATCGTATTGCCTATGACGGCAAGTGCGGAAACAACACCTATTTTTGACGGTGATACCGTTGAGCAAGAGTGGAAATTCGACTTCGGTGCGGCAGGAACAAACGCAGAAGACGGTTACACACTTGTAACACCGGACACTAACTATGTTACAAATAAAGAATACGGTTTCCTTGGTGTTGATGAGGGGTCATATAAACTGGGAAATAGATTTGACGGTTTCGGCAACCAAAAAGGACAGGTAATAAAGCTTGCCGCAGGCGGCGGAGAGGGTCTTAATGACGCAATCGGTTCAGTCGGCGAGGATAGTTTCGGAAATGCCGGTGACGTATATTATCCTACACGTTTTGCACTAAAAGCAGATGATGAGGCATATTACAGAGTTCGTGCAACAGTAACAACTCTTGATACAACAAAGGACGCTGAAATTTCACTTTACACAGAAAGAAAGCACCCTATATTTACAGATACAAAGGTTGAGGCAGGTCAGACAAAGACAGTCGAGTTTTCTGTAAGACCTACTCCGATTTACTACGAAAAGTCTGAACCTAAGGGAGAAATAGCAGACGGAATGGTAAATGTGTGCGTAGCGGGTAAAAACTCTGCAATCGCATCTATTGAAATTCAAAAAGTACAAGAATACCCTGTATTTTGGGTACTTGGCGACTCAACAGTTACAGACGGTAACTGCTCATTGCCATTCTTCAGACTTCAAAACTACACAGGTGTAGGTACAGGTTTGACAAAATATTTGCCGAGAAATTATGCAATGGTAAACGAAGGCGAAGGCGGTCTTAATGCTGCCGATAACTACCACTTCAATATGGTAAAGAACCGTATTAAAAAAGGTGACTTCCTATATGTTGAATACGGACATAACCATAAATCAGACGGTCCTGACGGTTATGTATCAAACCTTGATAAGTATTACAATGCTTGTCATAGCGTAGGTGCAACGCTTGTTATCGTCAGCCCGATCGAAAGAATTAACACATTCACAGACGGTGCATATCAGCACACATTGGACGGCTTTGCGACAGCCGGTGCAAAGTATGTTGCAGATAAGGTAACAGCCGGTGCAACAGATATTGCATATGTTGATTTGAATTCATACAGTTTGGATTTCTATAATAAGATTACAACTGATAACGGCGGTGATTCGGGTGCTATTAAGTTCTATTTCCAAACAGCTAAGGGCGGCGGAACAGACCAAACTCACCCTAACGATGCAGGTGCTGAAAATCTTGCATATGAATTCGTTAAGGCTGCGAAGGCTGTAACGGACGAAATACAAAAGGCTGCTTTGGCACCTGTTGTAAATAACTTTACAGACGAAACACCAAACCTTGTTTCAACAGAAATCACAAGTCTTGGCAGTGCACCTAACTCTGCTTGGCCGCAATACGTTGTTCCGACAGATAACGAATATCCTGTTGTAATTAAAGATATTAAATTCAACGAAGCCGGTGAGGCGAATTATGCTAAGGTACTTGTACAAGACGCAAAAATAGACTTTGGCGCTTACGGTATTATCGTTATTACGGTAAAAGACGAGAACGGTGAGGAAAAGGGTAAGATTTATGCTATAGATCAGGTTGATAACTCAACAGGCAACGGTACACAGGAAATTACACACTTTACGACAGACGTAAAACTTGAAGAAGGCGATACATACACAGCAACAGTATGGAAAGCTAAGGACAACGGCGGTGACACAGGTCTTACCGTTGACCCTGAAAATGTACAATATTCGGCTGAATATATTCCGACAGATGTAGAAGAACAGTATCTGTTGAATGAAGATAAAGACGGAAACGAACAATTCGGATTTTACAGTGCAACATATGACGGTAAAACATCATCATTGAAAGAATTTAATGATTGGACACAAATCGGCAGTGCCGGAATAACAGCATATCTTAACCAAACAAGTGATGAAACAAAATATGTTGAAATCACATCAGACGGTGCTAAGAACGGCAGTGCCAACCAAGGTTCGTTCTACTATTCAAAAGACCTTTCAACTGAAATCGGTACAACAGGCAGATACCTTGTTTCAGCCGATGTTCAGTATGTATCGGGCGGCGGTATGACATTCAATCTTGTAACGGGTCATAACGATAAAAATTTAGGCGGTACAGAAAGCCTTAACTTGTTCACAATCGGTTCGGGCGGTGTGATAACTGCCGGAGATAAGACAGTTGGCACAATATCTGCAACTGCACTTACAAACGTACAATATATTCTTGATATGGATTTAGGTAAAGCGACTGTATCGGTAGGCGGCGGAACACCTGTTGAAATTGCACTTGACAATTATCAAACAACAGAATTGACAGTTACACCGTCAAAGATTACTCAATTCCTATTCGGCGGAAGTAAGGTTGCATTTGATAATAAAGTAGCAAACCTTTCAGTTGCAAAATTAAAAGATCAAAAACTTCCAAGCTATACTATCGGCGTAAGAAGTAATGATACAGCAAAGGGTAGCGTTACACTTTCATATGCTACACCTGAACCAACAGCAACAACAGAACCAACAGCAACAACAGAACCGACAGCAACAACAGAACCAACAGCGACAACTGCAACAGCAACAGTAAATACTTTGGCAGACGGTGACGTTACATTGACTGTTACTGCCGATAAAGCTGTTGTAACTGCAACAAAGGCCTTGACAGCAATTCTTGTTGAGGCGCAATATACAGAAAACGGAACAATTAAAAAGGTTACAACAACTCCTGTAACATTTGAAGAGGCAGGTGTACAAGATTACACAGTTACAACAGGAAGTAAGGTAATGCTTTGGGATTCACTTCAAAAAATGACTCCGTTGACAGCAAGCAGTGTGGCACCTGCTCCGACAGCTGCACCGACTGCAACACCGATTCCGGACAGTGAGTATACAATGGAAACACTTCCTCTAAACAATGTTGTAACATTAAAGGCGACAGCAAATGAAGGATATGTATTCCGTGGTTGGAAGACTGAAAGCGGAACAACACTTTCAATGGATGATGAATATACATTCAGACTTCGCGGTGACTCAAAAATTGTAGCTAATTTTGTAGACGCACCAACAGTTGCGGATATTACAGATTTTGAACTTTCACTATCACCTGCAAGTGTTAAGTCAACATCGGGTTCAACATCGACTGTTTCAATTAAAAATGCCAAAGACGCGGCAGGAACACCTATGGACGCTGTTAAAAATACAGATGTTACATGGTCTTGCGATGAGGCGGGTGTGACAATAGCCGCAGACGGTACTGTTACAATCGGTGACGGTTTCTCAATGGGCGATTCATTGACAAAGAACGTTACAATTAAGGGTACGCTAAACGGCGTAACAAAGACAGCAATATTGACAGTATTCGGTTATGAATATTATGAAGATATGGCAGAGGGTTCGACTAATTATACAGGTCAGTTTATGACTATCAGCGGTAAAACAGCAATAGTTTTCCCTGGCTCATCACAGACAAAGACATTTACATTCGGCTCACCTGTAACCCTTGATAAGACAACAACGGTTAAGTTTGATCATGTGTGGTCAAAGAGTAAGACTTGCGGTCAGCTTAGAACTCTTAACTTCAAGAATTCATCAGGTACAACAATATTCTCAATGACCTATAAATGGGGTACTTTGTATGCCGGAAGTACCGCAACAGACGGACTTGAAGCGGCGGCTGTTGAACAAAATAAATATACCACAGTAACTGTTACAGTTGATCCTGAAACGAAGGTTGTAACAGTAACAGACGGTACAAAATCTGCAACAACAACTCTTGCAGACAATGCAGGAGATATTGCGAGTGTTGATTTTGCATCAGCAAGCTCAGTTCCGAATCCGGAGGAGAGAGCAATCGGTATCAGCAATTTCACAGTTATAAAATAATAACGCTTAAAAGACCGCGAAAGCGGTCTTTTTTGGTAAAAATAATCTACAAAAATAAAAAATATACAACTTGAATTCTACATTTTAAATAAAAATTGATGTACTTTTTTGTGCAATATTTTCATTCAAAGTTTGTTAATGATATTGCACATATTAAAAAAATATGATACAATATATACTATATAGATGGGTTAGGATTGTGCAGATTTACCTAATCGACATCCTGTACCTGTTAAATTAAACAAGACTTGGAAACAAGTTAAGGAAAGAAAGGGAGAGAAGAAATGAAAAGTAAAAAACTAATTTCATTACTTTGCGCCGCTGCTATGTCAGCATCTGCTTTCGCAGGCTTGACAGTAACAGCAAGCGCGGCAACACCTGTTTACACCTTTGATGGAAGTGACATCACAGGCTTTTCAGGTAATGGAACTCTTGCACAAGTGAGTGATGACAAGGGTGAATATTTCTCAATTAAAGCTAATGGCAGCAGTACATATTCTGCAACATTGACTTTACCTGCAGATGCACAATTAACAAGTGCTGACGGCTACACAATCGAATACGATGCAAGACTTCATAAGTCAAATGGTATGGGTAGATACGGAAGATATACTCAAGTTGCATTCATCGATTCGTCAAATGCAGCTAAAGACTCCAGAGACTATGGCCCATACGGTGCATTGTTCTCAGGCGGTAATTCAAGTACTGAAACAGGTCAAGGATATACAGCAGGTGTGGCATCTTCATTGTCTGCAAGATACCAACTTGACGGTACAATCGTAAATGACCCTGGTACAGAAACATTGGCTGCTGATAATACATCAGTAACAGGCATTGCTGATGATATGTGGGTTAGAGTACAGACATACGTTAAAGGTGATGTAGCTAAAGTAACAGTAATAGATGTAAATAATAATAAAATAGTTGATGGTGTTGATTATATCAACAGTGCAACAAAACTTGATACTATTTATGTAACAGCCGGTCGTGGTGATGACAGTGTTACAGGACCTGGTGAAGTATGCCTTGATAACATCAAAATTTATTCGGGTGAGGCAGAAACACTTACAACAGATGGTTTGAGAGGCGTTGTAGCAGCAGCCACACCAATTCCTGAACCTGAAACAGTATCCGGTTCAGCGCAAACTCTTGCAGCCCCGGCATCAGTAACAGATGCTTATACAGCTGACTTTAACAATGCTACTGTAGGAACTGTTGCATCAATCGAAACAGAAGATCAAGATGCAAAAACAGTTGTTGATGGTATGAAAGTTAAAGTTGGTTCAAGAAGTACAGGTGCTGATACAAAGACATATGCCGCAATCGTAAAGGTTGCTACAGGCGATAATGCACTAAAACTTGCTGCAAACCAATTCTCAACAAATGGTAGAGGACCGGTTGTAACTCTTGATGATACAAAAGAAATTTCATCAGGCGAAACTGCAATTATGGGATTTACAACATATCTTTCAGCCGCAAAGGGTACTGATGAAGGTGGTCTTCCGAGATTGTTCTTGATTGACAACACAACAAATATTGATGGTAACGGTTGTGCAAGAGATATACTTGCAGTTATTACAACCGAAGATGCAAGCGGATATACAAACGGTGATACACCAATCGGTATTCAGGTAACAGAAGGTTGGCACACTGTAGTTGTTGCAGTATCAGAAGGTACATACAGAGTATTTATTGACGGTAAATATAAAGATGGTGAAGGTAAACTTAGCCCTGCAGTTAAGGGTACTAAGGTTGGTTCCGGTTCAACATCAGCTCAAGTAACTCATCTTCCAAGCTTCGCAGTTGAAAATACAAAGTCAGACAGTGGTACAGCTTATTCAAAAGCCTTGATTGATAATGTAGTTGCATATAAGATTACAGATACACTTGATGCTAAGTATCTTCCAACTGAAACAGCAGCTCCGACACCTGCTCCGATACCTGCAAAGGTTACAATGAGCGTTGATGAAAAGGCAAATACAGTTACATTGACATCAGATAAGGATACAAATGCAGTTCTTGTTCAAGCATCATACAGAACTGATAATACATTGGATTCAGTTAAGAAAGTTGTTAAAGTTGCTCTAACAGCAGGTACAGCTTATACAGTTCCTGCAACAGATTTAGATGCATTCACAACAAATGATAAGATAATGGTTTGGGATAGTCTAAAGACTATGACACCGCTTGCAAGTGCTTATACAATAAAGAACGGTGCCGCTCAAGCTACAGCTAAACCGGCTCCGACAGCTGAACCGACAGAAGCTCCTGCAGAAACAGTTGCTCCGACAGCTGAACCGACAGAAGCTCCGGCAGAAACAGTTGCTCCGACAGTTGAGCCGACAGAAACTCCGGCAGAAACAGCTGCTCCGACAGATACACCGGCTCCGACAGCTACACCTATTCCTACTTATGCAGTATCAGGTACTGTAGACGCAGGTGTTAAATCTGTAACTCTTACAGATAAAGCAGAAGCTGAAAATACAATTACAGGTAAAATCGAAGATACAACTGTAACGTTTACAGGTGTTAAAGCCGGTACATATACAGTATCAGCTGTAGCTAAAGATGATTACAAAGATTTAACAGTAACTCCTCAAGAAATTACAGTTAGCGGCAATCTAGCAGGTGTATTCACAGTAACAACAACTGCTAAAGTTAAGAGTGCTGTAACTACTACAGTAACAGGCGGTACTGCTACAGTAACAGGCGCAACAGATTTGAAAAGCGTTGCTGAAGGTACAGAACTTACAATAACAGCTGCAACACCTGCTTTGGGTTACCTTGCTGCTGATCCGACAATTACAGTAACAAAGACAGACGATGCCGAAACAACAGTAACTGTAGCAGAAGGCAAGTTCACAATGCCTGCATACCCTGTAACAGTAACAGTTGCATATGCAGCAGACCCAACAATGAAAGTTTTTGATGCAGAAGCATCAACATGGGTAAAAGCTGATGACACAACAGCTCATGGCAGTGATGAATTGCTAAAATTAGGTCAATGGGCAAAGGGTAAAGATGGTACACTTAGCACAAATGAAACAACACTTCTTAGATATGCAGGTCTATCAGATGTAGATAAGGATAGAGTTGTTTCAGCTAATTTGAATTTTGATGTTGCATCAACAAGCTATGATGCAAATCAAAAACGTTGGGTAGATTCTTACTTCTTTATAGGTGCACTTTCAAGCAATGATTGGGATGCGTCAACAGCAGTATATACAGATTATCAAAGTATAAGAAATGATAGTTTAACAGATACAAAGGTATGGACAGGAACAAAGGATGCAACTACAGCCTCCACTGAAGCTCACGGTGCATTTGTAACAGCAAATGTTCCTGTTACATCGTTAGTAAAAGCTGCAACAGCAGATAAGATTTCTTTAGAATTAGCTGTAGGAACAGCAAGAACACAGGTTGTTAAGAAAGCTCCAAAGTTAGTTCTTACAATAGGTCAAGCGGTAACTTTTAATGTTGCAAGTGGCGAAACAAAAGTTGAAAAAGCAACTGTTGAAATTAAGAATGGCGATACAGTTGTAGCAACAGAAACAACTGATACTGACGGTGTAGCAAAAGTTGCTCTACCATCAGGTGATTACACATATACAGTAACAAGTGCTGATTATGCAATTAAAACAGGTTCTATAAAAGTTGCAGATTCAGCTGTAGCAGAAAATGTTGCTGTAGTTGCAAATGAAGCAAAGAAAGTTGAAATTACGTCTCCTGAAAATAACATTGTTGTAGTTGGAAGCCCTATTACATTTACAGCAACAGTTAAAGACCAAGATGGTCGTGTAATGACAGGCAAGACTGTAAATTGGACTGTTGTTGATACACCGGCTAATATTGCAGTAGAAAATGGTGTTGTATCAGTAACAAACGGAGTTATAGGCGGAAAATACAAAGTACAGGCTACAATCGCTGATACAGAAATATCTGCAACAGCAGACTTTGAAGTTGTTGCAAAGAGCAAAGGTACTTTAAAGGCAATATATACAACAGGTGATGAAACAACAGGTGTAGTTGAAACTGTTGACGTATATACTGAAGACGATAACAAATTTGAAGCAGATGAAGTTACTGTTCCTGAATCATATCTTTCAGAAAGAGTAGTAACAAATTCAGACACAGGACTATATGATGTATATAGTTATGTATCAGGTGGTACTGATAAAATTACTTTGGCAGCAGGAGAAAATAAAGTTGTAATTGTTGTCAAGAAAGACGCATCATATAATGTATATGAAAAGTTTGAAGATGAAAAGCCATTATTCAAAGCAGATTCAAGAATTACAGTAAAAATTGAAGATGATGCTACATTAAATTCAAAAGTTGTCGGATTCACTTGTGCAGGTAATGCAGGTAATGGATATTCATTTGCACATTATGCATTACCAGATACAGTAACAAAAGATATAGTAACATTTGATTTTGATTATTATAATACAAACGGTGGTAGAGCAATATTGAGCATTGGTGATGCAACAACAAGAGGAACTACTGGTGGTAGTACAAAAGTTACTTACAATTCAACAGGTGCTATATTTAATTTAGGATCGAATAAAACTAATGCATTAGTTCAAGGTGACAGCTCTAAAGCTATAGGTGACTATACAAATAAATGGATGCATGTCAATGTAGTTGTTAATCAATCAACAAAGAAAGTAAGCTATACTATCACAAATAAAGCAGATGGTGCAGAAATAGCAAAAGCAACAGATGTGGCTTTTGTTGATGCAACAACAGAAAACTTAAAAGCAACACAAATTGATATTTTTGGTTATATAAACAACAGCCATTGTGCAATGCTTGATAATATCAAGGTATCAGAAAGTGATGCAACAACATCTGCAACTGAATAATTTATAAAGCAATAAAAGAACGGTCGTATGACCGTTCTTTTTGCTTGACAAATTTAGCGTTGTGTGATAATATAATAAAAGAAATGGTAAACAAACCATGCTGCAGTTGATATGTTGTAGGAAGAAATACTTTCTACGGAATAGTTACCTATTTGGTCGATAGGTAACTATTTTTTTATTATCACTATACAAAGCAGTAAAACCAAAGTTAAATAAACAATAGCTTCACTCATATGCACACCCCCTTCAAGGTGGTGTCAGCATGGTTTGCAACCATTTCAGAATGTTATTATATCATATAGGAAAGAATTTATCGATAAATGTAAATGCTATGATAATTTCTTATAATAAAAATATGGAATTTTGCGTTTAAATAACAAATATTTCAAAAATATTTCGTATTTTGCGTTTAATGTGTAATCTATATGTAACAAAATTACGAAAATTACTTGCATTTATATACAATATATAGTATAATAGTTTAGATAGCAAAAAAGTAATTTCGGAGGGGTTTTATGTACTGCAAAAATTGTGGCAGACAACTGAAAGAGGGAACGCGTTTTTGTGACAGATGCGGTCAATCAGTAAGAAAAAACAACCAGAACAGCCAAACCTACAAAACGCAAAGAAATCGAGGAACTGAAGCTGAACGTCTTAATCGTAAACGTCGTTTACAGGAAAAAGAGGCAAAACAAGCCCGTAATAAAAAACGTAGAAAAAGTAAGGGAAGTGTTATGATTTTCATAATCGTAGCACTGCTTATCGCAATAGTAAGCGTGATTATCGGCTATAATATGATGGCTCCGAACGATAACGGATTAGGCACTGCTCCTACTTCAACAAATTCGCCTGCAAGTGCAACGAATACGCCGACAGATACAGCAAACAACGTATCATCAACATCATCGCCGTCAAATTCAGCAAGCAAAAACGGTTATTCAAAAATGACAATAAGCGGTGTGACGTGCGTTTATCCGTCTACTTTTAATTCAAATCCGACAACAGGAAATCAAAAACTTAACTTGACTGACGCGCTTGGCGGTGCAACTATGACTGTTTCGCAAGAGGGAAAGAGCGGTGCTCCGTCTGACCTTATGCGTGACTATGCACGTCAAACGGGTGGCGAAGTTTCATATTCTCGTGCCGGTGACGATTGGTATGCAGTCACTGTGACAACAGATGATACTGTTTACCACAGAAAATGCGTATTGAAAAACGGAATTGCGGTATATTATGATTTCTCATATTCTTCAATGACATCAACAGCTCAAAAATATACTGAATATATTGACTATATGGACAGCAATTTCAAATAATTTAAGAAAGATATTTGATTGCAAAACATATTGACGCAATCAAAATTAAGCAAATCAATATTTTTAATATTTTAGATTTCGAGCGGACAGCCTTTGTTGGTTGTCCGTTTTTTTGTATTCGTTCGATGTAGCGACTGACTATTGTTTCCGCGTCTGCTATTGCTCTGCTTTCAAGTTTTGGATTATAGTCTTTGAGAATTATTATTGCTTGGCTCACATACGGTGATGAAAAATTATTTAAAATAACTACTTTCTTTGTCAATTCTTTCATTACTAATCTCCAATCATTTCAATTTGTTTTATTTCCATTATTTCCGACTATGAAAAAGTATATACCTGCTTTATTTTTGTAACATTAATCAAAAATAAATGTAATAATATGTAAATATCGTGCATATAAATAGTAATATATGGGAAAAGTCGAGTAATATATTTATTCATATTGCAATATTTGAAATTATTTTGTAATAAAAATGTAATAAAAAGCTTGACAATGTAACAATTTTGTAGTATACTATGGGACAAGTAATGAAAGGGGTTTAACTTTTATGACTACACAAGAGATGACAAAACAAGAAATGATAATGAATTTGCGTGAAAAACGCGAAGAAAAGAAAAAAGCAAAATTGAAAGCAAAACACAGAAGATGTACGATTGCAATTATTACGCTTGTGGCAATGATGACGGTAATATTCGGTAGTGTATACAGTGCATCGGCGAAGGAAATCACAATTACGGAAATAAACGAATTTGCGGGAACAAATGAAACAAAAACTGTAAAGACAAGAAGCGAAAGCGTTGAGGGTGCTCTTGAAGAACACGGCGTGAATGTTTCGGATACCGATAAGATTAACGTTTCAACAGAAAAGCCTGTTGAGGATAATGAAAATATTGTTATCAAGCGTGGTAAGCGTGTTACAATTAAAGTCGGTGAATCGGAAGAAGTTGTAACAGTAACAAAGGCGGACGTTAAGGACGCACTTGTTGAGGCAGGATATATTCCGGGCGAATATGACCAAATTTCTTCTAACGGCGATAATGTTGCGAGCAGTGATACAATCGAGCTTGTATCGGTAAGCCATACAGACGAAACAGAAACGGAAGTAATTCCTAAAGGTGTTGAATATGTTGATGACGCGACTTTGATCAAGGGACAGGAAAAAGTCGTTGACGAAGGACAAGACGGTGTGAAAACAATCACTTACAAGGTTACATACCAAGACGGTCAAGAGGCGACAAGAGAGGTGATAGACGAACAAGTTACAACTGAAATGCGTAACAAGGTTATTGCAAACGGTACAATGGAGCCGACTCCTGCACCTAAAAATACAACGGTTAAAGATACTTTTGCAGCGAAATCAACAGTAAGCGATGACGGCGGTACTGTAAACGGATATAAATATAAGAAGAAAATCACAATGACTGCTACAGCTTATTCGACTTCACCGTCAGAAAACGGCGGTTATACGGTTTCTGCAATGGGTAATCCGCTTGGATACGGTATAGTTGCAGTCGACCCGAGCGTTGTTCCGTTGGGCTCAAAAGTGTATGTAACATCAGCCGACGGCTCATGGTCATACGGCGTTGCAAGTGCCGAAGATACAGGCGGTGCAATTAAGGGTAACAAGATTGATTTATGCTACAATTCTAATGCCAACGACTTCGGCAGAAGAAGTTGCGTAGTGTATATTTTGGAATAATATGTAAATAAAAAAATAGGATACACACATATTTTGCTACAATCAAGTAGTAATAATATATGTATCCTATTTTTTTAGTTTATTCCAAGCTGCTTATTCTTTGTCCAGTTTTCGTATATGTTCATAAATGGTGCATTGTTAATGTTGATGTTGGTGTAGTTTCCAGACTCATCATAGTAATTATAACCGGTAACTCTGACATTTTGAATTAGCTCAAAATCCATGCTATGAGTAGCTGAAATGACTGCTGTTTCTCCGGGAGCGATGTTTTCAGGTATTTGGGGATAAGTTCCGGATATTAAGTTTTTATCTTTGTCGTATTCGCCGATATGTAATGTAAATGTATTTATGTTTTTATCTGTTAAATTTTTTATTGTAAATTGAGTTTCTATATATTCGTAATTCTCACCGTAAGTTTCTTGCTTTGTAACTGCAATATTTCCGTCCGATGCCAAATAATCGCTTTGCTTAGGTGCATCAGTGCTTTGAGGTGAAGATGTTTGCTGTGCTAAATCTTTTTGTAATTCATCGATTGTTTGTTTTAATTGTTCGTTTTTCTGCTTTATTGCCTCAAGTTCGGAATTTGTTCCGCACGCAGTTGTTGATAACAATAAAGCTACCGATAATGCTACTACTAATATTTTTTTCATAATATAAACACTCCTTTTTGATTAAAAACTAAATGCTTTGAACATACTTGAAACAGACGCCAGCACTACAAAGTACCACACGATACTCAAAGCTATACCCGTACAGAAACCAATCAAAGCCCATTTGCCGTATTCTTTAGCTGATATAGGAGTGTCTTTGCTTTGAACAACAAATAAAATCAATCCGACAAGAGGGATAAAGAACGACAATACTTTCAATCCTGCTGACGGTGTATCGTCTATTACTTTGGCTCTGTGTTGTGTTGCACCGCAGTTTGGGCATATATCAGCCTTTTCACTAATCATCGTGCCGCACTCTCGGCAAAATGATTTATGCAACGGCTCGGACTGTGGTTTGTTTTCAGTTGTTACATTTGTGTTTTCTGTTTGATTTTCCATTGTAATCTTCCTCCTACTACATATAGTATTATTTTTATGAT
>OBAB01000771.1_pt1 | contig 17619 bp, 13 predicted proteins | sample 1516501 | NCBI WGS metagenome assembly OBAB01 (sample SAMEA2579906, study PRJEB22360) | human gut metagenome
TGGCCTGGGAGATCCATAGTCTTAATGTCCGCTCTCCTTGTATACCCGGTACAGCAGCTCATGGATAGGCAGATGCCTTGCCTCCCCCCGCAGCCGTTCCATAAGGAGTGACAGCTTAAGGGATTTAAGGGAAATGGAATGGGCTGCCTCTGCCGGTATGCTGCATAATCCCACTGTGATTAAGCCTTCTTCCCTGTCAGGATTTTCCTCCGGCCCCAGACCTTCCTCCTGCTCCGGTTCTTCCTCCGGCCTCAGTCCTTCCTCCTGCTCCAGTTCTTCCTCCGGCCCCGGCCCTTCCTCCAGCCAGAGCCTCCATGCCCCGTATACGCCCCGGTCCTGGCCCTTTTTGGAATTCCGCTTGTAGGCGGCCATCATCCAGGCCATCTCCTCATCATCCATCCCCACAATGGGCGAGCGCATAACGGCTGCCAGCGGAATATCCTGCATGGGATTATCAACAACAGACAGAAGGCTGAGAACCGTCTCCACCTCAACCGTGTTGAAATATCCTGTCCTGGTCTGGGCAAAAGCCGGGATGCCTTCATTCATCAGCACATTTACAAATACCTCCGACCATCCCGTCATGCTTCTGAGCAGGATAACCACGTCGCCGTAACGGGCCCTGCGGTAAGCTCCCCTGGATTTGTCCCACACCAAAATCCCCTGGCCTTGGCTTACCAGCTGGCGTATCCTTCCGGCAATCAGTCTGGCTTCCAGCTCTTTTGCCGTATAATCAAGGGAGTCTTCATCCAGCTGCTTCAGTGCTTCCGCACCCGTATCCACCATGAGAAGCTCCGTAGGCGTTCCTGCAAGGAAGGAAACAGGGCCGGATTCCTGCGTGTCAGACTCCCCCTCTTCCAGTCCCGGGCCACAAACCGTTTTCCTGTTCACTTCCTCAAATACCGCTCCGGGATAAAGGGCTGTCTCAGGCGTGTATGTGATTCCTCCCAGATTCTTTGTCATGATTTGATAAAACACATCATTGACACTGGTCAGCACAGACTCCCTGCTCCGGAAGTTCTGCTGTAATTCAATCATTTGGTACGGTCCGCCCTGCCTGGAATATTTTTCATATTTATCCATAAAAAGCTCCGGCCTGGCCAGACGGAACCTGTATATGCTCTGCTTCACATCCCCCACCATAAATACGTTGGGATAACCGAACCGCTCCCTGGAAATGCTGGTGATCAATGCTTCCTGGACATAATTGCTGTCCTGGTATTCGTCCACCAATATCTCCTCATACTGCCGGCTGAGCTCGTCTGCCACCTGGGACGGATGACGGGAAACCCTTTCTTCCCCGTTTCCGGTTTCCTCCCGCACATACAGAACCTCCAGCGCCAGATGCTCCAAATCATTAAAATCCAGCACGTTCCGCTCCCGCTTGGCATCCCTGTATGCCTGGTCGAACATGCCTGTAAGCCTTAAGAGCTCCCGGATGACCCTTCTGGTCCCTCTCATGCTTTCCACGACTTCCTGCGGACTCTGCTGGCCGTAGAGCTCCCTGCATTTTGCCACGGCCTTCTTGACCCGGTCCCTGCATGCGCTTACAAATGCCTTCTTATCACCGTCAATATCCTTGCTCCGGATGGATGCCAGCCGGTCGAAGCTCATGTTCTGCAGGCTGTTATACAGGGCTTCAAAGCTGCCTGTGGAAGCGGCCCTTCCTATAGCCTCGATTTTACCTCTGTCGCTTATGAGCATGGGCTCGTATGCCAGGGGGCCGTTTTCCTCCAGGCACACATTAAGGGCTTCCCCCAGCTGCCCGGAAAGCTCTGCCATCTGTCTGGCCACATCCTCCATCAGGAACACCATCCAGGGGCTTTCCTCCATTTCCCCGATGCTCTCCTCCTCCAGCTCCTTCTGACAGGCTGCAAGCCATTCCTGCGGCCATGGATGGCTCTGAGAAAACTGCCATGCCTGGAGAATCACATCCTCAATTCCCCTGTCTGACTTTCCCCGTCCGAAATGCTCCACGAACCTTCCAAACTCCTCATCCGCCTCATCGTAACAGTTTTCCAGCATTTCCCCCATGCAGTCCCCCCGCAGAAGGGACAGCTCCCCCTCATCCCCGATACGGAAGGCCGGATCTATGTCCAGGCTGTTATAATGGCTGCGGATGATATTCAGGCAGAAGCTGTCAATGGTGGTAATCTGGGCCTGGGGGATCAGGGCTGCCTGGAGCCATAGATGCTCATCCTCAGGACGTTCCTTCAGCTTCTGCTCCACTGCGGCGCCTATCCTCTCCCGCATCTCAGCCGCAGCTGCATTGGTAAACGTCATTACCAGCAGCTGGTCAATATCCAGTGGGCGGTCTCCTTCGCTTATCATCTGGATGATACGTTCCACCAGCACGGCCGTCTTACCGCTGCCCGCTGCCGCGGACACCAGAAGGTTCCTGTTTCTGCTGTCTATAACCTCTTGCTGTTTACTGGTCCAATTCACTGCCATCTGTTTCCTCGTCTCCTTCAGATTCCAATTCCGCCCAGATTTCCTCAGGCTTAAGTCCCTTGAGCTTGCGGTATCCATAGCCTGCTGTCTTGGTATCGAACCCGCACACTGCATGGTAGGGGCAATAGTCGCAGGCTGTCCTGTTTCCCTGTTTGTAAGGCTTTAAGTCCACATTTCCCATCAGTATATCCTGCCCCGCTTCCCTGAGCCTCCGGTTCACAAACCGGCGCAGATCCTGAAAACGTCTGGTGCTGGCCACGGACGAGCGGCTTTCCTGGACATAGCCATCCTTAATCGCTACGGGTATCACATCGGATTCCTTCTCTATCTCCCGGTCCAGATGCCGGATAATATCCAGTTCACTGTTTACCAGACCGTTCATCCTGAGCTGCTTTAATATCTGTTTTTCGATATCCCTTTCATCCATTCCTTCCTGCTTATCCGCTATCGGGTCACCTATGTGGTAGTAGAAGATACCGGCAGGGACCACCTCCCTTTCCCGATGTCTCCTCTCCTCCATCTCCACCGCCGCATCCATATAGACCACCAGCTGAAGCTGCAATCCATAAAACAGGGCAGCCAGGTCAAAGGATGTGGTTCCTGACTTATAATCAATAATCTTTACATAGACATGGTCCTCATCCCTGCACAGGTCCATGCGGTCAATACGTCCGCGAAGCTGCAGCTCTTCATCCTCTGACAGACCGATGCGCATGGCCTTCAGGTTATCAATGGCTGAAAAGGACACCTCGAATCCCACCGGCTCAAAGTCCCCCTTTTTCACCTGCTCTGCCAGAGCCCATATGGTGCGGTCCGTAATCCGTTCCACCCTGCCTGCCAGATACGCGTTGCGGGCTGAGCTGGACATGATTGTGTTGCCGTATTCCTCCGTTACCTGGGTCACGCATTCCTTTACAAGGCTCTTTCTCCCCTCTTCGGTCAGCTCCCGCCAATCCTGCCCTCTGTCCTTCATGGAGGCAAAGCATCTGTCGATGGACTGGTGGAACAGGTTGCCCATGTCCACTGCCTCCAGCTCGTACTCCTGCCGCTCCATCAGTTCCAGACCATACCGCAGGAAATGGGCGTAGGCACAGGAGGCGAACTGCTCCAGCCGGGTTACGCTGCCCTGCAGTTCCCTGCCGTAAAGGGCTCTGGCAGCTGCCCGTCCGATTCCCCTTTCCTCATAGGAATAAAAAGCAGCGTCCACCAGCTGCCTCACCTTATCCCGGTGCTCCTGCGATGTATAAAAATGCTGGAAGAGCTGCATAAAGGCAGCGTCCTCCCGCTCCCTGTCATCCTCCCCCTGTTCCTGCATTCCCCGAAGCCCCTGTATAAGCAGCTCCCTGGCATCCCTCCCGGTCCGCACTGGCCATTCCACGGAATGCTCGTCCAGGGTTTTCATTCCGGGAAACAGCTTTCCCACTTCTCCCATAAGATTGGAGGGTCTCTGGCTCTTGCCGTCCGGCGTAAGTCCGGCATAGGTGAGCACCAGCTGTCGGGAGGGCTTTGACATCATAAGATACAGATAAAATTTCTGGATGCAGCCATCCTCCTTTACCGTGGGAGCCAGCTCTATATCCATTTTCCTGAGAGCCGCCCTGTCACGGTCCGATAAAAGGCTTCCCCCGTTCTTTCTCTGGGGCACCGTTCCCTCGTTTACTCCTACGAAAAACAGTACCTTCACTGCTTCCAGACGGCTTCGGGTGATATCACCCACCATAACCTGGTCAACCGTGGCCGGAATCACACCCACCTGGATTTCCTGGAAACCGGCATCCAGAATCTGGATATAGTTCTTCATATCCGCTTTTTCCGCGCCCAAAAGCCCTTCCAGCCGCTCAAACAGTTCCAGTACGCGGTCATAGACCTGGCCGTATTCCCTGGCCAGGTTCTCATCCCCCGGCTCTTTTCGCTCCAGAAAGAAATCCCTGTACTCCTCCAGCTTTTCCCTCAGCTCCATGTGCTCCAGGAACTGGCGAAGAGCTGCCGTCACAGAGGCAATGGTGGCTCCCTCTGCCTTAAATGCCTCCCGCAGAGGCCGCAGAGGCTCCAGTATCCACATGCGGTATTGGTTCAGCTCCTTCAGGTTCAGCTTTTCACCGCCTCTGTACTGCCGTTCCCAACAGGAATCCCAGCGCTTCCACCCCCGGATGCCCAGGGCCCGCACATAATTTTCCAGCCGGTCCGTCATCTGCTCTGCATGTTCCCTGGAACCGTCGAATCCGCTCCCAGCATCTGCCTCCTCTGCATCCCCGGACGTATCTGCCGCTGTATCTGCCGCCGCTGCGGCCCCCCCCCGCTCGCTCCTCTGTATCTGCCGCCGCTCTCTCCTCTGTATCTGCCGACGCCCACTCCTTTGTATCTGCCGACGCCCTCTCCTCTGTATCTGCCGACGCCCTCTCCTCTGTACTCCCAGCCTTATCATACACCAGTCCTGTTTTCAGATACCGGAACGCGCTCTCATAAGAGAAATCCTTCACCATCTCTAACGCTGCCCGTATCAGCTCCACCATGGGATTTTCCAGAATACTCTTCTTATCATCCAGGAAATAGGGAATCCCGGCCTCATCAAACTGGTGGGCCAGCTCCCGTCCATAGGATGGAAGGTCCCCGGTAATGACGGCGGCATCCCGGTAACGCATCCCTTCCTCCTTTATCATCTGCTCAATCCTGCTGCACACGTAAGCAGCCTCCCCTGCCGGGTTGCGTCCCTTGTACACCTGGATGCGCTCTTCCTTTCCCTCCCAGGTCCTGCCGGAGTACCGGTACAGGTTCTGTTCCAGAAAATCCAGCTCCGGGCTCTCATCAAATCTCCAGGCCGGACGCCGGCTGCAGATTATGTCCTCCTTCTTCGGGATTCCATGCTGCTTTGCCATGGAGGCCACACGGCACACCGTATGACGGCTCATATAAAACAGATGCTGGATACTGCTCTCCTTGTAGGCGTTTTCCCTGGAATCAATGGTAACCGTACATACCACCTCCCTGGCGTGCATCAGGAACAGCTCCACCAGCCTGTACTGGACCGGAGTAAAGCCGGTATATCCGTCCAGAAGAATGATGCTGTCTTTGAGGGGTTCCCACTTTGGAAGCTCCCTGCACAGGATGTCCAGAATCTCCTCAGCCGTGATATAGTGGCTCTCTATATACTCCCTGAAACCGCTGTAAATCACCTCCAGGTCCTCAAGCTTCTGGGCCAGAAGAGGAGAATCCGCCTCCCCCCGCACGTCCCTCAGCATATCCGGTGTGATACCGTACTGGTACAGCTCCGAGATCTGGGACTTAAGCTGGCCGATGAAGCCGGTCTGCTCCAGATGCCCACTGTAGAGGGACAGCTTTCCTCTCTTTAACCCGGCCACCTTGCGCAGCACCATGGATTTTCCCATATCATCCAGCACAACCGGGATTCTGACCCCCAGGTCCTCGAATACCCGGTAAGCCAGACGCTTAAAGCTGAGGATATCTATATTCATAATCCCGTGTCTGGGATGGAGACGGATGATTTCCTTCTGTGTCTGCATGGTAAACTGCTCCGGCACCACTACCAGGTACTTTTGTTCCGGATGCTCCATGGACTCCTTTATGACCCGGTCATAGAGCATTCTGGTCTTTCCTGAGCCTGCTCCTCCCAATATAAACTGCAACGCCACTTTTCTCTCTCCTTCCGGCAGACGGGACAACGAAAACTTCTCATATTTCCCCGCCCTGCAACATAAGCTTTAACAAACTATCTTAGAGGTCCTGACTATGAGCTCTAAAACCAAAATTGTGGTACTAAGGATGAAGGAAATCATCTACACCGCAATCTTCGTAGGCCTTGCCATCCTTTTAATTACCCTCTGTTTCATCATGTTCCGGCCTGGGAAGGACAACGTTTCCGTTTCCGCTGAACCTGCCGGCTACCTGCCGGGCGTATACAGCGCGGCACTGACCCTTGGCAGCGAAGATGTGAATGTAAAGGTAACTGTGGATAAGAACCGCATCACCTCCATTGACCTGGTTCCCTTAAGCGAGGCTGTCACCACCATGTACCCGCTGATGCAGCCCACCCTGGATGATCTGGCCAGCCAGATTATAAGCAATCAGTCCACGGAGAACCTTACATATCCCAGCACCTCCCGCTATACCTCCACTGCCCTCCTGAATGCCATTAACACGGCGCTGGACAAAGCAAAAGTGGATTGATAAAAAGCGGGCAGATGTTTCCCAAAGCACTCCGGTACGTCTAAAAGCTCCTGCCCCTTGTCATGAAGGCGGGGGCTTTTCCGACGTACCAAATGTAAAAAAACGGCAGATTGCTCTACCGTCTTATCCTACAAAAGAATATGTTTTATCGTACCATGATTCCCGACCCGTGTCAAGTTGGCAAACCCAAGACCTGAACCTACACAACCCCCAAGACCTGAAGCAGCAGTTTCCGCCGCCTCAGGCCTTCATTCTATCACAGTTTTGGTATCAGGATCCCACCTTTTCCATGAATCCCATGTAGTTCATCTGGAGCCGGAATATATCGTTGGCTGTCAGCCCCTCCAGGGCTCCCTCCATGAAGTAGCGTTCCCCGGCCATATCCACCTTATCCCGCCTGACATCGCCGCCGGCAATAAAGGTGGGTACGCCATCCCCGCTGTGATCCCCCACCTTACAGGGTGTGGAATGGTCTGCCGTAAAGGAAATATAGCATTGTTCCAAATCCAGCTCATTAAGAAGATAGCCCAGCATTTGGTCTGTCTGTTCCACAATCTCCTTCTTCTTATCCGGACGGTTGTCGTGGCCCGCCAGATCCGTGCCCTTGATATGGAGTACCACCCAGTCGTATTTCTTTTCCTTTAGAAGCTCTGCCGCCAGCCTGGCCTTTCCCATAAGGTCTGTGTCAAAGCTTCCTGTAAAGCTGTCCCTGATATAGTAATCCATACCTGCCAGCCGGGCAATGCCTCCCACTGTTTTATCTCCTGCCACACAGGCGGCCCTGATTTTGTACCTGTCCTTCAGGGAAACCATCTCCGTCTTCTGTCCGGCTCCCCTGGTCAGGATGATATTGGCCGGCTTAAGCCCTTTTTGGATCCTCTCCTTATTAATGGGATGCTCCTTTAAGATGCCGTATGCTTTTTTTGTGAATTCCCACAGGGCATCTGCTGTCTTCTGCGCCTTTTCACTGCCGTCCAAAGCCCTGGGTCCTGATACCTTCTTCCCCTCCTCCGTGGTACCGGGATCCGTACAGCTGATAGCATCGCTTAATCCCTCTCCTCTGAGAACCACTGCAATCCGGTGCTCCGTCAGTTCCTTTGCCAGCACCCGGGTCCCGTCAGACAGCACCATGCCGTTTACGGCCTGTGCCAGAAACTCCGTACCCTGGCTGATTCGCCCGGCCCTGCGGTCCACCACCGCCATATCCTCTGTAACGGTTGCAAAATTCCCTCTGAACGCCACGTCCCCGTCCATCAGCTCCAGCCCGCCGCTGCTGGCCTCTAAGGGTCCCCTGCCTCTGTACACCCTTCTGCTGTCATAGCCGAATATCTGCAGATGGCCCACATCCGTGCCCACGGGAATCCCCGGCGCAATGGGGTATACATTTCCGCACATACCCATTTGAAGCAGACGCTCCATATTAGGGGTGGAGGCGCTCTCAAGCGGCGTCATTCCCCCCAGCACCGGATCCGGTCTGTCTCCCAGGCCGTCCATGATGATTAATAATCCCTGTCTCTTTCTCATTATGAGTTGCCTCCCATCTTCTTTTTCGCAGCCAGTTCCTTTGCCTCCTTCAGCATCCCCTTATTTTTATACAGGAAATAAGCTGAAATCAGAATCGTGGCTCCCCACATGGACAGCGCCAGATTGCCTCCTGCTTTCTTTATATTCACCGTCATCTCACATTCCCGGCCAACGGGAACCTCCCCAAACACATAGGCGCCGTACTTCACGCCCTGGTCCGTAAATATGCCATACTCCTCCTCGGGGTCGTATCCCACGATTCCCGCCAGTTCATATCCCTCTGGCACCGCCAGTTCCAGGCTGTAGAAACCGATTGAAACCGGTGCCGTGTTTACCATGGAATATGTAACTGCCTTCAGATTGCCCGGGGCTGTGCCGCTTGTCTTGGCCGCCTTCATCTTGTAAGTCCCTTCCTGGTGCCAGTTCAGGGTAAGTTCCACCGGGAAATCCGCCTCATCAAAATCCGCTACCAGATAAGATGTCATGCCTGAATGCTGCTCCTTCGGTTCACCCTTAAGGGTACCTGCCCCTGCCTGGACAGACACCAGCTCTGCATCCTGGTACATTGGTACTGCCAGACGTCCCTGGCTGTCGGTCATGCCTTTTATATGGGAGATAACAGCTGCATCCTCCCCCTCCGGCGCCAACCTGTCCGCCATCTCTATCATGGTTCCCAGCTGCGCACCGCCCGGTTCCCCACCGCCCGGTTCCTCAGCCATGGCAGTGACCGCAAGGCCCATGCTGAGCGCTGCTGCCACCATAAACGTAATATATCCTTTTCCCTTCATATTGACCTCCTACATAATCCCTATCATTTTAAACCAGGTAAATGACGCCGCCACCATAATGCCCCATTTTGCCAGCAGGGTCAGGACACCGTATGTCATTTCCTCCAGGACCGTGAATTTTCCTGTGCTGTAATATGTCAGGTTCACCTTGCTGTGAGGCGGAAGCGTGATGGTATCGCATATCATAAAGGACGCCGGCAGGGCCAGAGCCACAGGATTGAATCCCGCCACCTGCGCAATGGATATAATGGTGGGAATCAGAATGATGGTACGAACCGTCTTGCTGGTGAACACAAAGTGGGAGAAGCTTGCAATAAAAATAATTACCGCGTAAAGAACCATGAAGCTCATATGCTCCACTCCCAGCTTGTCAAACACGCTGTTTAAGACCCAGGTAGCCACGCCTGTATCGTCCAGGGCCAGCCCTCCCGCATAAGCGCCGCAGCTGAAAATCATCAGATCCCAGGGTATCTTTGCTTCCTTCCAGGTCAATATCCCTACATGGGGCATAAGGAAGATGGCTGCGGACACAATGGCTAACACAACCAGGGATATGTCGAAACCAAACATGGCGCCATGGTACTCGTCTGTTGCCCACAAAAAGATGGTGATAAGGAAGATAATCAGGGCCCGCACTTCCACTCCGTTCATTTTTCCCAGTCCCTTGTACTCTTCCTCCAGGGCCATCATCTTCTCCGCGGAAGCAGAACGGTTTCCCGTCTTAAAGAGCATTTTTCCGATAAGGAAGCTGGCTGCCAGTGTGATAATGGCAACAGGAGCAGAGGCAATGAACCACTTCATCCAGGAAATCTCCGTACCTGTCAGGTCCTTGATAAAGCTGATAGCCAGAATCTGGGAGGATGTAGCCGTCACAATGGCTCCGGTGGAAAGGTTGTTGGCCTGTATCCCCTGCAATGCCATAAGTTTTCCAAAATTCCGGTCCTGGGGCGTAGTGTTTCCCACCTCAAAGACCTCCATAATCATCATGACAATGGGAAGAAGCATCACAGCCCTGGCTGTTGTGGACGGCACCACAAAGGCAATGAGGAAATTAGTTACCATCAGCACAATCAGCACCGTGTTGACGCTCTTTCCAAACCGCGTGACCAGAAACAATGCCAGACGTTTTGCAAGTCCGCTCTTTTCCATGCCCGAAGCAATGACAAAGGCTGCTATCATCAGCCAGATTACTTCATAGCCAAACACGCCCAGGGTGGCTTTTTCTGTCCAGGCCCCTGCTGCCGGAAGCAGAAAAATCACAATCAGTGAAGTTACATAGTTTGGAATCCCGTTGCTCACCCACAGAATCAGTGCAAACGCAAAGATGCCCATGGCCATCTTGCCTGAATAGGACAGTCCCGCGGGAGTCCTCATGGTCCAAATCAGCGTCAGTGCCACCAACGCTGCCGGTAGCCCGAAATACGCCATGCGCATTTCAAAAGGGCTTTTCTGTTTTTTTACCTTTGCCGGTACGCTGCTCAAAATACCCACTCTCCTTTTTGTACCGTCTCCGGTACTCTGTTTGATTTTGTATTGCTTTGATGTTACCATTGTAGTCTTAATCCCTGGTCAGTTCCAATCAATAATCCTTATATCCTGTCATAACAGAACGTTATAGTTACCATTTTAGTCCCGCCTCCCATAAGACTTCTTTATAGTTGGCTTTTTCCCTTTGATTTCTCATTGAAAATCCTATACTTTTTCCTCTGTTTCCGCTAAAATACAATTAATAATGTTTATGGATTGGAGGAAACACACATGGATTTGGAATCCCTGGAGAGTTTTCTGGAGGTGGAGAAGCATAAGAATTTCACAAAAGCGGCAGAAAGCCTGTTCTGTACCCAGGCAGCGGTCTCCATGCGCATCAAGCGACTGGAAACAGCCCTGGAATGCGGCCTGTTCAAACGCTGCGGCCGGCGTGTGGAGCTGACCAGAGAGGGAGAGATTTTCCTGCCCTATGCCAGACAGATGGTGAATACCTGGAAGTCTGCGTCGGAACATCTGCTGCAGACCAGGCTGATGGAGGAAAGCGAGATACGGATCACCTCCTCCAGCACGCCCGGAACCTACATCATACCCTCGCTGATTTACCTGTTCCGCCAGTCCTATCCCTACATAACAGTGATCAACCACATCCAGTACACCCGCAGCGCCATATCAGATGTGATTGGGGGAAATTTCTCCCTGGGCATTATCTCCCAGCCCGCCTCGGTGGGCACGGACGTGCTTTGCTGCGAGCCGCTGATGGAGGACCCCCTTGTGCTGGTAGTCCATCCCCAGCACCCGTGGGCGGAAAAAAGGGGGATTCTCTTTAAAGAAATCACGGAAGAAACCTTGCTGATTTCCAATCCCAATACGTCCCTGGTGAATTATCTGGAAAAGGAGGGCCGCCTTTCCTTAGAACCTTCCAGGCTTTATGTGGCCGGCAACATCGAGGCCATCAAACGCGGGATACGCAACCACCAGGGAATTTCCATCATGTCTGAGTATGCGGTGCGCCAGGAACTGGAGCTGGGCCTTTTAAAGCAGGTTCCCCTTCTGGATCATCCGGGACTGAAGCGGCAGCTCTATACCATTTTCCGTAAGGATACCCGGTTTAAACTGTCCACCAGTCTGTTTTTGGAATTTTTCAGGAAGGCCGCGGAGGATAACCGGCTTCTGTCCCAGTTATAGACAGGTTCATGCTTCCATACTTAACCATCAGTTAAGAAAATCCTCCCGCTGTTTAACGGCGCCTCCATTGTGCAGCGCCGTTCTATGGTTTATACTAACCATATCCGGCCGGACAAATATGTTTTAGCGAAGGAGAGATTATAAGATGGATATAAAACTAGGTCCGCGCATTGCGTCACTGCGCAGAGCCAAATCCATGACGCAGGAGCAGCTGGCCCTTTCCCTGGGCGTATCGCCTCCTGCTGTCAGCAAATGGGAGACAGGCGCCTCCTGCCCGGACATTTCACTTTTATGCCCTCTGGCCCGCGCTCTGGAAACCAATGTGGATACCCTGCTGCAGTTTGAGGAAACTCTTACAGAAGAACAGATTGACGCCCGGCTGAACGAAATCGTTGAGACAGCCAGAAACCATGGGTATGAAGCTGCGGACGGCATGGTACAGTCACTTCTGCATACCTATCCCTCAAGTATCCCCTTAAAGTCCAGGGCAGTTACCCTGTTTGACCTGTTCGCGATGTTGTTTCCCGCCCAGCCCCAAGAGATTAGGAATGGCTGGACGAAACAGAAGAAACAGCTTTTAGAGGACGTGCGGGCAAGCGGCGCCGCTGCCTGCTGGCAGGCGGCAGTATCCCACCTGGCCTCCATCGCCATTTCGGAAGGCGAGCTGGAGAAGGCAGAGAGCCTTTTAAAGGAACTGCCCCAGCACACCACTGACTCCACCTCTATCTGGGCCATGCTGTACCTGAAAAAAGGAGAAGCTTCCCAGGCATTGGAGGTCATACAGAAACGCCTGTATGTGCTGACACGCCAGGTACAAAACTTCCTGATTCAGATGATGAACCCGGAAATGACCCCAGACACCGCAAGGACACTGGAACTGTGCGTTATTTACCGCCAGCTGGAGGAGCTGCTGGGCGTTGGAAACGGCATGAGTCCCGGCTTCTTTGCCCAGGCTTACCAGCGGGCCGGACAAGACCAGCAGGCGTTGGACAGCATGATTCAGTTTGTGGACGCCATCACCGGCACTGTCCAGAAGCCCAATCCCATCCTGTTCTCTCCTGCGGTAAAGATAGACGGGGAACATCCTGCCGCCACAAAGGAAATGCGTGAATTGCTCCTGAAGAGTCTGCTGGATGATGGGTATTATAAACAGTTTCATGATAATAAACGGTTTATGAACGCAGTGGATAAGCTCAGGGGTAGTATTCAGGAAGACACAGCCTGAGCATCTTATATGGAAAAAGGACAGCCGCTTGGTAAAAATACCTGTCAGGCTGTCCTTTATACATTTTTTATATCATCACTGCACATCTTCCACCCAGCACATCTTGGCGGACTTCTCAATATGAGCCCTCATGACTGCTTCCGCTTCATCCGGATCTCCTCGTTTCAGGCTGTCAATGATTCTCTTGTGGAATTCAATTCCATCCTGGTGTCCCTCCTGCTGCGTTACAATTCCTCTCAGCAGAATTGTCTTCCAAAGACTCACCATGGAGTTAATGAAACAAATCAGCAGCGGATTTCCGGTTGCCTCGGCTATACAGATATGAAACTGGATGTCATAGTCAATGCGTTTATCCCATACATCCTTACTTTCAATCATTCCCTGCAGATACTGTTCCAGCTTCTCAAAATCCAAATCATCCTTTTTTTCAGCCACAACCCTGCTGGCATAGGGCTCCAGCAGCTTGCGCATCTCATATACATCCATATATCCGATATCATCCAGCCGCAGCATGCGGTTGAGAATCTCTGTAACACTTCCGCTTTCAGGCTTTGCTATAAAGGTGCCTTCACCGTTCTTCTGCACAATCAGCTGTCTTTCCTTAAGCAGTTTCAAAGATTCTCTCATGACATTACGGCTGATTCCGAATTTCAATGCCAGCTCCTGCTCACTTGGAAGCCGTTCCCCCTGCCGCAGCGAATTACTCAGAATCATGTCCTCCATACGGTCAGCCACTGTCTCATATAAATTTTTCTTCTTTACTTTGAAATCCAGATCTTCCATATACATTACCCATCTCTATCTTATTATTCTAAAAACCCCGGCGGTTACATGTCCCCCTCCTACTTATCTTAATACAACAACAGAAAAGTTACAAGAATTTTATCGGCCAAAGAGTCTCGGCAGCCACATAATGACATCCGGCACAAACGTTACAAGTATCAGCACCAGGACCATCACAAAAACCATGGGCATGACTTCTTTTATGATGGTGTTCATCTTCTCTCCGCTGATTCCTGTCACAATAAATAATAGCATGCCAAAAGGCGGTGTACAAAGTCCAATCATGGTATTCAGCGTAAACACCACCCCGAAATGAACCATGTCGATACCAAAGGACTGGGCTATCGGACATAGGATAGGCAGCAATACCAGCTGTAAAACAGCTGAATCCAGCAGCATCCCCAGTATGAACAGCAGTATGTTGACAAAAACAAGGAAGGAAACCTTTGTGGTGGCAAAAGACAGAATCAGATTTCCTGCCAGAGACGGAAGATTCTCCACTGCAATCACATAAGAAAACACATAAGCAGCACCCAGCATAATGCCAATCTGTCCCGTAGACTTCACCGTATTCTTCAATACCTGGATAAACTCTGACAGTGTTATGGAACGGTACGCAAAAACGGATATGAGCAGGGCGTATAGGGCTGCCACTGCCCCGGCCTCTGTGGCAGTCATGATGCCTGTATAAATTCCCATCAGAAGGATGATGGGGGTTAGGAGGGCAGGAACCGCGCTCACCGTCATTTTGATGAATTCCATCCCGGCATATTTTCTTCCGCTGGGATAATTTCTCTTATTAGCAATATAGCAGACATAAATACACAGAGCCAGGGCCAGTATAATTCCAGGCACCATGCCTGCCAGAAACAGGTTGCCGATGGATGCGCCTGCAATGACCCCGTATATTACCAGGGGGATGCTGGGAGGGAAGATGGGGCCTATTACAGCGGAACCAGCTGTTATGGCTGCGCTGAACCCGTCATCATATCCCTCCTTTCGCATGGCCTCAATTTCCATGATTCCAAGTCCCGATGCATCAGCCACCGCGGAACCTGTCATTCCTGAAAATATCAGGGATGCAATGACATTCACATGTCCCAGGCCGCCCTTCCACCGGCCCACCAGAACCTTGGAAAAGTCAAATATCTTATCCGTTACCTTGCTGGAATTCATGATATTCGCAGCAAAGATAAAAAGCGGGACTGCCAGCAGAATAAAGTTATTGTACATCTTACTGGTAAAAATTTCCACCACCACACTGGGGTCCATACCTTTCACAGCCAGATAGAGCGTGGAGGATATAATCATTCCTATGGCTATCGGCATCCTGATGACAAAACACACCACCAGCAAACCAAGGGAAATCATCATGGCATGGCTCATACTGCCTTTCCTCCTTTCCGAAATTCCTTATAACAGCCTGCCAGGTCCCCGCAGTACCGGACAATGGTAATAATCTGAAACACGAAAAATCCCAGATATACAAATCCCAGAGGAACCTTGAAAACCGTGCTGTACCTGGTAAAATAAAACCTGTAAAACTCCAGTGCCGGCGGTACCAGATAGACCAGCAGGCCAACTATCAGGATATCCTGAAGGAACCGGAACAGCCTCCTGACCTTCTCCCCCACAAGTTCATAAATTACAGAAAAAACAATATTATCATCTGTCCGCTGTGCATAGCAGCATCCCAACGTAATAATCCATACATAGGAAATCTGCGCCAGCTCATAAGGCCATACCAGGGGATTATTAAATATGTATCTGGATATAATCTGCAGGATGAATGCCACAAACAGCAGAATAAACCAGCACATAGGCATGTAAATCTCTATAAAATCCATGACAGCCTGAAAGCATTTCTTCCATACGTCCATTCAGAATACCTCTCATTAATATTTCAAATCCTTTATCTGATGATACAATTCCATATCCCAATCTTTTACCATATCCTTGTCGTTCAAATAATAGTTCTCAGAATACTCCATGAACGCATTCAGGTCCGGTTCAATAACCGTTAATCCCTGCTCCTTCAGGAACATAATTGCTTCCTGTTCCTGCTTCAGGTTTGCCTCATCGCACCACGCTGTGGCTGTCTTAACTGCCTCTGTCATGATATCCCTGTATTCCTGGGGAAGAGACTGCCATTTCTCCTCATTGATTGCGATGCACATAGGCTCAATCACATGACCTGTAAGAACAATCTGGCTGGTCACCTCATACCATTTCTGTGCAATGGTGGTAGGCAGAGGATTCTCCTGTCCGTCAATGGCGCCTGTCTGAAGTCCCTGGTATATTTCTGCGTAAGCCATAGGTGTGGGATTAGCCCCCAGCGCCTTCCCCATAAAGAGCCATGCAGAAGAATTAGGCATCCTTAAATTGACACCGTTTAAATCTTCCGGTTTTGTAATCTCTCTGCCAATATCCCTCATATCCAGATGGCGAGCTCCGCAGTAAAGTGCTGACAGCCAGCGCACATTTAATTTCTCAGCCACATCATCCGCTACCTTCTGGCCAATCTCTCCATCCATAACTGCCCTCATGTGCTGTTCATTCTGAAAAATATAGGCTGCCGTAAACATAGTCAGGTACGGCATCTGGTCGGATATCAGGAACGGTGAGCTGAACATCATGTCAAGGCTTCCCCTGGCAACAGCATCCACCTCTCCCTCTTGGGTCATCAGGCTTCCGTTTTCGTGGATTTCCATTGTAAATTTACCATTGGTTTTTTCTGATATCTCATCTGCTATCATATGCATGGCCTTTACATAATTTACATCGCCGCTGGACTGTGTGGAAAATACCAGCTTTACCTCCGGCAGCTCTGCGCCCGCATCTGTCTGCGGCTGCTCTGAGGCATCAGGGGCTGCTTCTGTCTTTGCCTGCGCCTGCGATGGGCTCTTTGTCTCAGATGTCTTTTGGCCGCACGCAGCCAGACCTGCGGTCATTGCAAGCACTAATGCGATACTAATTATGCGTTTCTTCATAGCGTTTATCCTCCCTATTTTGCCTGAATCTGTCTCAACATGTTTAGTTCCTTTCGGGCACCGTCCATAATATGTACATAATCTGAACCAGCCGATATCACGTTAATGCCCTTTTCATGCCAGTAGCGTATGATTTCCGGGTCATCGCTGCCTGTGGATACGCCGGAAGACTTTCCGCTCTCATTGATGATCGCCACCGCCTCATCAACCAGGCTGCTGGTATGGTCCTCAAATACACGGTTCAGCTCCCCTATGGAGCCGGACAAGTCGCAGGGCCCCAGAATAAAGCAGTCCACATAAGGGTTCTTGACCATTTCTTTCAGATTCTTTACTGCTGTCTTTGTCTCAATCTGTACACACCGGACCAGCTGCTGCCTGGATGACTCTATAAATGAATCCGCATCATCCAGCCCGTACCTCACTGCCCGCAAGGGGCCAAATCCCCTAATCCCATAAGGCGGATACAGGGTGGCCTGCATGGCAGCGTCCAGCTCCTGGGCTGTATTGACCATCGGAATGATGATTCCCGTAGGGCCCATCTCCAGCACTCTTTTTGCCAATACCTGGTTATTCCATGGAATACGAACCAGTGTATCCGTACCGCCTGCCTTTGCACCCATCAGATGGTACAGCAGCACCTGGTAATCAATGGCTGTGTGCTCGGTGTCAATCCACAAAAAATCATATCCCAATCCGGCACACATCTCACTGATACAGGGCTCTGTCAGGCATATATGCATCCCTGACAATTCATCCCTGTCTCTCAGCTTCTCCTTTAAAGTTTTCATGTTTACCTCCTCCAATGTACTTACGGCATTAGCTATACAGCTATACTACTAGTATATAGCTATACAGCTTTTTGTCAAGTAATGATGTGTGATTTTATTTAAATCCAGCATTTTACCCCAACTATTTTGTGCACTTTTACCACAACAGCCGTCGTTCAATCGAGTAGGAGGCGGTGATTAACCGCCGTCCTCTCACACCACCGTGCGTACCG
>OBAB01000784.1_pt1 | contig 17431 bp, 14 predicted proteins | sample 1516501 | NCBI WGS metagenome assembly OBAB01 (sample SAMEA2579906, study PRJEB22360) | human gut metagenome
TTAGCCACTATCTGGATACAGGGGAGGTTCTTCCGGGACCTTCCATGGCTGAGATAAAGGCCATGATTCTGCGGCACGGCCGGATGCTGGTACAGTTCAAGGGAGAAGGGGTTGCCATGCGGGAAATGAGGGGCCATATGGCCTGGTATACAAAAGGAATGCCCCACTCAGCCACACTGAGGAATGAAATCAATCAGGTGGAGACATTGGAGGGGTTCGTGGAGCTTCTGGACAGGAAAATCCAATCTTGACAATGGACACATTTTCCTATATAATACTCAGAATGTGTGGACATTAAGAATGATACTCAAGTGAAATCAACATAAAGTAAGAATTAAAGGAAGGAAGCGGGTAAGATGGCAGATAAGAAACACATTTTGACATATGCCGGACTCAAACAGTACGAGGATGAACTGCAGAATCTGAAAGTTGTCAAAAGAAAAGAAGTTGCGCAGAAGATTAAGGAAGCAAGAGAGCAGGGCGATTTGTCCGAGAATGCAGAGTATGATGCAGCCAAGGATGAGCAGAGGGACATTGAGCTGCGTATCGAGGAACTGGAGAAGCTTCTTAAGAACGCCGAGGTCGTGGTAGAGGATGAAATTGACCTGGATAAAATTAATATCGGATGTAAGGTAAAGCTTCTGGATGTGGAGTATGATGAGGAGATGGAGTTCTATATCGTTGGTTCCACCGAGGCCAACAGCCTGCAGAATAAGATAAGCAACGAATCACCGGTAGGCCGCGCCCTGATAGGCAAGGTAGTGGGTGAATGCGTAGACGTGGAGACCCAGGCAGGGGATATCCAGTATAAGGTGCTGGAAATCCAGAGGGTTTCATAAATCTGACACAAAGGAGTTAAGGACGTGGGAGAACAGCAGAAGGTTAATCAGGCAGATACAGATTTAAATCATGTGCTGAAGGCGCGCAGGGATAAGCTGGCGGAGCTTCAGACAGCTGGAAAGGACCCTTTCCAGATTACAAAATATGATGTGACTGCCCACAGCATGGATATCAAGGATAGCTATGAGCAGTGGGAGGGGAAGGAAGCAGCCATTGCTGGGCGTATGATGTTCAAACGTGTCATGGGCAAGGCTTCTTTCTGTAATGTACAGGATTTAAAAGGCAGCATCCAGGTTTATGTGGCAAGGGACAGCGTGGGTGAGGAGTCTTATAAGGATTTCAAGAAAATGGACATCGGCGATATCGTGGGTGTGAAGGGAACTGCCTTTACCACCAAGACAGGCGAGATATCCATTCATGCCACAGAGGTGACCCTTCTTTCCAAGAGCCTTCAGGTGCTTCCTGAGAAGTTCCATGGCCTGACAGATACGGATATGCGTTACCGCCAGCGCTACGTGGACCTGATCATGAACGCAGAGGTGAAGGATACCTTCATCAAGCGTTCCAGGATACTGGCTGCCATCCGCAAATATCTGGGCGGAGAGGGCTTTATGGAAGTGGAGACCCCTATGCTGGTTTCCAATGCAGGCGGCGCTGCCGCAAGGCCTTTCGAGACCCATTTCAATGCCCTGGATGAGGATTTAAAGCTTCGTATATCCCTGGAGCTTTATCTGAAGAGGCTTATTGTAGGCGGACTTGAGAGGGTTTATGAGATTGGGCGTGTATTCCGCAACGAGGGTCTGGATACCAGGCACAACCCGGAGTTCACCCTGATGGAGCTGTATCAGGCTTATACGGATTACAACGGGATGATGGACCTGACCGAGAAGCTGTACCGTTTTGTGGCTCAGGAGGTGCTTGGTACCACCACCATTACTTATAAAGGCGTGGAGATGGATTTGGGCAAGCCTTTTGCCCGCATCACCATGGTGGACGCGGTAAAGAAGTATGCCGGAGTTGATTTTGACCAGATTCATACCCTGGAGGAGGCAAGAGCTGTTGCCAAGGAAAAGGGAGTGGAGTTTGAGGGGCGCCATAAGAAGGGCGATATCCTGAATCTGTTCTTTGAGGAGTTTGCAGAGGAGCACCTGGTTCAGCCTACCTTTGTTCTGGACCATCCGGTGGAGATTTCACCTCTGACCAAGAAAAAGCCAGGCAATCCCGACTATGTGGAGCGTTTTGAGTTCTTTATGAACGGCTGGGAGATGGCCAACGCCTACTCGGAGATCAATGATCCCATTGACCAGAGGGAGCGGTTTAGGGCACAGGAAGAGCTTCTGGCCCAGGGCGATGAGGAGGCCAACCACACGGACGAGGACTTCTTAAACGCGCTGGAGGTGGGCATGCCTCCGACGGGAGGAATCGGATTCGGTATTGACCGTATGGTCATGCTGCTGACGGATTCACCGGCCATCAGGGATGTGCTGCTGTTCCCCACCATGAAATCACTGGGCGGTTCGGATGGAGCGAAAAAGGTGGAAAAAGCAGCTTCGTCAGAAGTGAAAACAGAAGCAAAACCGGCAGAAAAAATTGATTTTTCCAACGTAAAAATTGAGCCTCTGTTTGAGGAAATGGTAGATTTTGAAACCTTTGCAAAGTCTGATTACCGTGCCGTAAAGATAAAAGACTGTGCCGCGGTGCCCAAGAGTAAGAAACTTTTACAGTTTACCTTAGATGATGGTTCAGGCACAGACCGCACGATTTTAAGCGGAATTCATGAGTATTATGAGCCGGAAGACCTGATTGGAAAGACAGCGATTGCGATTGTGAATCTGCCGCCCAGAAAGATGATGGGCATTGATTCCTGCGGAATGCTGATCTCTGCGGTTCATGAGGAAGACGGACATGAGGGACTTCATCTCCTGATTGTAGATGACCGTATTCCGGCGGGTGCAAAGCTGTATTAAAGTCTATATTAAGTGTTCGGGTAATGGCCGGGGCGGGATTTGCGAAAATCCTGCCCCGGCTTATTGCGTTACAAAACGCACTTTTTATTAAGACAATCCGGCTGCCTCCTGATATAATAAAATGAACCAGACCAGGAGGTGGCGGAATGAAGAATCAAAAGCATACAGTGAGAAAGGTCATTGATTATATTGAGGAACACCTGGAGGAGAAGCTGAATCTGGAGCAGATAGCGGAGCATGCAGGTTATTCCAGGTTCCATCTGAACCGGATATTCATGGAAGAGACGGGAGACACGATTCATAAATATGTGCAGGAGCGCAGGCTTACCATGGCGGCTGAGAAGCTGGTGGATACGGATATGGACATCACGCAGATAGCCTACGATGCCGGGTACCAGTCCCAGCAGGCATTTTCTCTCGCATTTAAACAGGTATATTTATGTCCGCCCGGAGCGTACAGAAAACGGGGGATCTATCTGCCTGCAAAGAAACGGATTCAAATGCATCAAGCTTCCTGTTTTACAATATATGGAGTTTGTGACAGAGGAATGGGAGGGATTGCAGCGTGAGCACCATACCTTATGTGATTGAACAGACAGGAAGAGGAGAGAGAAGCTATGATATATATTCCAGGCTTCTGTCGGACCGTATTATCTTTCTGGGCGAGGAGATCAGCGACACCTCTGCCAGCCTTATTATAGCCCAGCTGCTGTTTCTGGAATCCACGGATCCGGACAAGGATATCCAGCTGTACATCAACAGTCCGGGAGGTTCTGTGACAGCTGGCTGGGCTGTATATGATACCATGCAGTATATTAAATGCGACGGTTCAACTATCTGCCTTGGACTGGCAGCCAGTTTCGGGGCCTTTTTGCTGGCAGGAGGAGCACATGGAAAACGCATGGCCCTTCCCAATTCCGAAATCATGATACACCAGCCCGCCATGCACGGAAATGGAATCCAGGGCCCTGCCAGCGACATTAAAATTATGTCGGATTACATGCAGAAAAGCAGGCAGCGTTTAAACCGTGTTCTGGCGGTGAATACAGGACGCTCCGAGGAGGAAATAGCCAGGGATACGGAGCGGGATAATTTCATGAGCGCGGAGGAGGCATTGGAGTATGGACTGATTGATTCTATCCTTACAAGGCGGTAATAACTTTGAAATATAATAGGATATATATAAGCGCAGGCACTGTGCCGTGATACTCCTCCGGGGAGGACACAGAAGCCTGCGCTTTTGTTGTGTCTGAACCACATCCCTATACCTCTGCGGAGAGCCCGTACGCAACCCCGCATAAAGTATCAATGCCGGAAGAATGCCCAATGGCTGAGAATACGTTTAAAATCCTATCGGCAGAGGGAAGGTCTGTCAGGCTGTTAACAGCCAGGCTGAAATGGTGCTGCACAGAGCAGTCCAAAAAGGCGCGGCTGATATCATTGGTATCAAAACGGCGGGAAGTTATCTCCTGGCAGAGAGCGTGCGCAAATGGATGGCTTTCTTCTCCGCGCAGGATGAGTCCTGCCAGCACCCCGCACAGAAAATCATCACCGCTGGGCGTAAGGCCTATTCCCAGTCCAATGAGTCCTGCCAGGTGTTTGGCAGCATCTCCGTACAAATGCTGTTCCAGACATTCGCTACATTGGAGGATTCGGCTTCTGGCCGCGGCCAGAATTAGGCTGTATTCCTCTTTGCCTGTAATCGCCTGTCCTTCCGTGGAATCGCAGAACAGAAGCCGGAATATGCCGGCCTGCGAGCTGGCGACGGCCTGACGGATCTGTGAAAGAAGCTCTTTGCAGGGAAACGGCCCGGGCGGGCAGGTTAACCGGGTGCAGCAGACTTTTTTCGGCAGGCACCCAAAAGACACTGTGTGCTCCGGAGAGGATATTATAATGCGGCTGCCGGCAATGGACACCTGCTGGCCTGGTTTAACCGGTAGAACTTCAAAAGCCCTGACATCCATGTCTGTTATGATGCTGATAGGAGACATGGGAGAGGATGCGGCCTGCAGGGCCAGAAGGCGCTCTCCTGCCTGAAGATTCACTGTTTTTTTGTAGACGGAGTGGACCGTCCAAAGACGGCACTCCTCCAGCTGCTGTGCTGCGTAGGCGGCAATGGCGGTGATGGTAGGATACATTTGCTTTCTCCCTGTGCTATGCTGTTTGTTGCACTTATAACAATGCTTCAACAATAAATTTTACCAGATTATCGAAAAAAACACAAAAACAAAATTTGAAATAATAAAGTTTTATACATGATAGACAAAAAAACATAATTTTTCCCCGCTTTCTCGTCATTGTTTTCTGACTGTGTATCTAATAAAATACAACGTAAGTATTGAAACGGTCAACGATTTACAGTCTGTAAGGAGGTAAAAAATGTATGATTTAGTAATAACAAACGGAAAGCTGGTAACCCCTGACAGGATTTATGAAGCTGATATTGCGGTAAAAGACGGGGTCTACGCTGCCTTTCTTGCCAAGGGGTCGCAGGCGGCTGCAAAAGAAGTGATAGATGCAAAGGGATGCTACATATATCCGGGAATCATTGATTGCCACGCGCACCTGAATGAACCGGGATTTGAATACAGGGAGGACTTTGAGACCGGTTCCAGGGCAGCTGCGGCAGCTGGCTGTACCTGCCTGATTGACATGCCCTTGAACAATGATCCGTCTTTGATGAATAAGGAAATCTTTGACCTGAAGATGGGGCGCATCAGCAAGCACTCCTATGTGGATTTTGCCCTGTGGGGCGGTATTGTGGGGGATTATGACAATCAGCCCGGTTCGGTGAAGAACAACATGGCGGATCTGGTGGACCTGCACAAATGCGGCGTGGCTGCATTCAAAGGGTTTACCTGCCCCAACGGCGATTTGTTCCCAACCGTGAACATGGGCAATGTGAGAAAGGCTCTGGAAATCTTAAAGCCGTACGGGGCCCTGTGCGGTTTCCACTGTGAAGAGTTCGGTCAGGTACTGGAACGGGAAAAGGAGGCAAAGGCAAAAACCGGAAGGACCAGCGAAGAGAAAATCAGGGATTTCCTGGATTCCCATGATGTGTGGACCGAGTATGTTGCCACTAAAAATGTGATTGACATGGCCAGGGCAACCGGGGGCAGAGTGCATATCTGCCATGTGAGCCACCCCATGGTGGCGCAGGTTGTAAAGGACGCCATCCACGAAGGGCTTCCCATTACGGCTGAGACATGTCCCCACTATCTTGGGTTTACAGAGGACTTTGTCTTTGAGAAGGGCGCTCCGGCCAAGTGTACGCCGCCTATGCGCAGGAAAGAGGATATGGAACGGCTGTGGGATTATGTTCTGGACGGCACATTATCCTGTGTGGGAAGCGACCACTCACCGGCTGCGGATGAGGAAAAGGACAATTCCACAAAGGATATCTGGCATGCATGGGGCGGTCTCAACTCCATCCAGTTCTTCCTGCCCATGATGTTTGACATGGTGGTAAACAAGAAGGGCTTAAGCCCCACCCTGATTGCCAGGGTGATGGACTACAATCCGGCCAGGGTATTCGGCCTCTACGGCCGGAAGGGGGCCTTTGAGCTGGGATTTGACGGGGACATTGTTATTGTTGATCCTGAGAAAGCCTGGAAATGCAGCCAGAATGAACTGCTGACCAAGGGGCATGTATCCTGCTTCGACGGTCTGGAAGGAAAGGGCGCTCCTGTATGCACCATCATCCGGGGCAAGGTGGTTGCCTCCGGCGAAACCTTCAGGGAAGACGCTCTGGGCTACGGGGAATACGTGACACCGGTACATGACTGTTAATACGAGGAGAAGAAAATAAGGGGTGATATTATGAGCGATGTAAAAAATGAAGTAAATAAGCAAACAGATTCATTGGCGCCGATTCAGGACAAGGACCGTATTATGGGGTGGGGATCCTACCTGATGCTGTGGCTGGGAGGATGTATTTCCATCGGCACATTGACCATGGGGTCTGCCCAGCTGGACAAGGGGCTTAACCTGATGCAGGTATTTTTGGCGGTTCTGATTGGATCCACCATACTGGTTATCGGCATCTGTGCAAATGACCGTTTCAGCTACAAATCAGGCGCGCCCTATGCGGTTCAGCTTAAGAGCGCGTACGGCACAAAGGGAAACATTGTACCAGTTATGATCCGTGGGCTTCCCGCTATTGTATGGTACGGATTCCAGACCTGGCTGGGCGGCTCCGCCATCAACCAGATATCCATTGCCATATTCGGATATGACAATGTTGTGCTGTTCTTCCTACTGTTCCAGGTGGTCCAGATTATATTATCAGTAAAGGGCTTCCACGGAATCAAATGGGTGGAGAACATCGGCGGCGTGGTAATCGTCAGCGCCATGCTCTATATGTTATTTGTATGCGTGACCCAGTACTGGGGCGTGATTGGTGATAAGCTCATCAGCAGGAAGGGTTCATGGGGAATGCCGTTCATTGCTGCCATCATCGCTTTCTTTGGCAACAGCACCACGGTTATGCTCAATGCCGGCGACTATTCCAGAGAGTTAAAGGGCGGTTTTTCCGTAGGAAAGCGCGGTGTTGCTTATTTTATTGCCATGGTACCAACCACTGTCCTTCTGGGACTTATCGGCGCAATGGCTTCCACGGCAACAGGGATTGCAAACCCTATCAACGCATTTTCACAGATGGTACATAACAAGGTGCTGCTGGTGGCAACCCTTGGATTCATCCTTTTTGCCCAGATGACCACCAACCTGGCCAGCAACGTGGTGCCCCCTGCCTATGCGTTTATGGACGCATTTAAGATGAAGCACAGGACGGCCGTGATCCTGGTGGGAGTCCTGGCTGTATGTACCTGTCCGTGGATCCTGACCAACGACAGCTCCGCGGCAGGACTGGATCTGTTTGTTAAGATTTACACCGCTTTCTTTGGCCCGATCTTTGCCGTGCTGATCACGGATTACTACATCCTGCACAGGGGAAAGATGGAAGGAGCGGCCCTGGATGACCTCTACGATGATAACGGAACCCATTCAGGAATTAACTGGGCTGCCATCATTGCAACGGCAGTGGGCGCGGTAATCGGACTTGTCAATGTAGACATATCCTTCTTTACGGCAACCATACCTACAGGACTGGTATATTATTTCTGCATGAAGCATATGCCGTCCTGCCAACGTTTCAGGAAAGGAACTTCCCTGGAGAAGTAAATAGGAGGCAAAGCTTATGTATGATCTGTTAGTGAAAAATGGAAGGATTGTTACCGCCCAGGCAGTGACAGAGGGGAATATCGGCATAAAGGACGGCAGGATTGCCGCCCTGCTGGAGGCCGGACAGGAGCCGGAGGCTGCAAAGGTGATTGACGCAAAAGGAAAATATGTGTTTCCAGGAGCCATTGACACCCATGCCCACCTCAATGATCCGGGGTATGAATGGCGGGAGCCATGGGAGGTTATACCACCATCATCGACATGCCCCTTCAAAATGAACCGGCCATGACGAACGCGGCAATTTTTGACAGAAAAGTGGAGAAGGTGGACTGTAACGCATATACGGACTACTGCTTCTGGGGCGGCCTGGTGCCGGATAATTTTGACGAACTGGAAGGCCTGCATGAGAAGGGCTGTGTTGCCTTCAAATCGTTTATCGGACCGGTATCACCTGATTACAGCTCCTTAAACTACGGGCAGGCCTATGAAGCCATGGAGAGGATTAAGGAATTTGGCGGACGTGCCGGCTTCCACTGCGAAGATTTTTCCATGATTAAATGGCAGGAAGCCAGGATGAAAAGAGAAGGACGTATGGACTGGCAGGGTTTTCTGGATTCCAGGCCGGTGATTGCGGAGATGGTTGCCACGGTGGATATGATTGAGATTGCCAAGGCAACGGGGTGCAAGGTACATATCTGCCATGTGAGCAGTCCCGACGTGGCCCAGAAGATAAAGGAGGCCCAGCAGGCGGGCTATGATGTGACGGCGGAGACATGTTCTCATTATCTGAGCCTGACGGACCAGGATGTCCTTGCCAACGGACCTCTGTTCAAATGCGCGCCTCCCCTGCGTTCCAAGGAAGATGTGGACCGTCTCTGGGCCTATGTGGAGGACGGTACCTTCAGCGGTATAGCAAGCGATCATTCTCCCTGCTCCTACGATGAGAAATTCAAAGAGATCCTGGGAAATAAAATCGAGAATGTATTTGACGTATGGGGCGGCATCAGCGGTATCCAGAGCGGCTTCCAGGTAGCGTTTAACGAGGGATGCGTAAAGCGGGGCGTGGATCCCAGGGTATTGGCAAGAGCCATGGCCCTTAATCCGGCAAAAGCATTCGGCATATACGGGAAAAAGGGTGACATACTTCCGGGATTTGACGCGGACCTTGTGATTATTGACCCGGAAAAGGAGTGGGAGATTACAAGCGAATCCCTCCTGTATGTAAACAAGATTTCCGCGTTTGTGGGAATGAAGGGCAGGGGACTGCCTGTATGCACCATCATCCGCGGCAATGTGGTGGCTGAAGACGGAAAGATTACAGCAGAAAAAGGTGTGGGGACCCTGGTCAGGAGACTGAGCTGACAGAATGTGATTTTCAGACACTCCCCGGAAAAGGAGAAAGTATGAGTAATATGGTAGAAAATTTGAATTTAAATCCGGAACTGGTAAAGAACGTGGATCCGGATCTGCAGCCGACGAAAAAACGTATTATGGGGCCCCTTTCCTACGCGGCAAGCTTTATGGGAGGGTGCGTATCCATCGGTACCTTCTCCATGGGCGCCGGCCTGATAGGGGCATTGACAGTGGGGCAGGCCATCCTTGCCATGGTTATCGGATGTCTGGTCATCGCGGTGGCCCTGGTAATCATTGGCAACTGCGGGCATAAGTACGGTATTCCTTACACGGTACAGCTTCGGAGCAGCTTCGGCACCACCGGCGTCAAGGTGCCCGGCCTGTTAAGAGGTATTCCTGCCATTATCTGGTTTGGTTTCCAGAGCTGGGTGGGAGCGGGAGCCATCAACAGCTGTCTGAGCATCCTGTTCGGTTTCAGCAACCTTCCCCTGGTCTATGCCCTGTTTACAATGCTGCAGGTTGCCCTGGCCATCAAGGGATTTGAGGGTATCAAATGGCTGGAAAATATTTCCTGTGTATTCATCATCGCAATACTGGCCTACATGCTGTATGTGGTCAAGACACAGTTCGCAACTGAGATTGATGATGTGTTCTCCGGAATCAAGGGAACATGGGGCATGCCTTTCTGGGCAGCCACCACCTCCTTCCTGGGAATCTATTCAACCATGATCATCAATGCATCCGACTATTCCCGTAACCTGGAAGGGAAGGTGGGACCCACCTTTACCGGAAGTATTTACACGGTTGCCATTCTGCCTGTAACGCTGTTTATGGGACTGATCGGGCTGCTTGTGACGGCTGCTACCGGCAACAGCGACCCGGTTGTGGTGTTCTCCACAACCATGGGAAGCAAGTTCCTCACAGTAGTGACATTGCTGTTTATTGCATTTGCCCAGGTCACAACCAATGTGCTGAACAATATCGTTCCGCCATCCTATGTACTGATGGAATCATTCCACATGAAATGGTCCCACGCCACCATCCTGGTAGGAATCCTCTCGGCATGCTGTATGCCGTGGAAGCTGGTGACAGATGATTCGGCAGCGGGCTTAAGCCTGTTTACCCAGTTCTACTCCGCATTCCTGGGCCCGATTTTTGCCGTAATGGCAGTGGACTATTACATTCTCCGGAAAAAGAAGCTGAATATCAATCATATGTATGACAAGCAGGGCGTGTTCAAGGGAATCAACTGGGCGGCCATCATAGCCATCGTCATCGGCTCCCTCTGCTCTCTGGTCATCGTACAGCTGTCCTGGTATGTGAGCCTGATTCCCACGGGACTTGTGTATTACTTCCTGATGAAGAACATGAAGAGCGCAAAATCATTCCGCACAGGAACCATTTTCCAGGAGCAGGAAGGCTAGTTATCAGCACTGGGCCGGCGACAGCTTCAGGTTCTCCTCCAGGAATGCCAGTGTCTCGTCCAGCAGTTTTTCCGTAAACGGGTTTTCCTCATCCCGGTCAAAGTCGTGGCCATCGCAGGAGGCGATGAACTGCCATGGGCGGAAACGGTTTGACAGCTCCAGGAATTCCCCGTAGGGCACATCATTGTCACGGGTGCCGTGAGCGCAGAAAAGGGGGCAGGGAAGGGCGGTGCAGGCGCGCAGGGTGTAGTCCAGATAGAAATATTTATCCCTGCCTTCATACAGAAGGGAACGCCAGGATCCGGTCTGTCTTGCATATACATAAATGCTGTAGTGGGTGTCCAGGCTTCCGGCCGTGTGGAGGTCAGCACCGGCCTGTTCCAGGCAGGACGCATCCACGGCCGGAAGGGAGCAGTAAAATCCGCTGGGTGTCTCATACCAGTGGTCGCACAGGAATCCGTATCCGTAGTAGGAGAGGATCCCAGCGGGCACGGCAGGCAGGTTACCTTTGGCCCCGGCTAAGAGGCAGAGATATGCTCCGGCGGAACGGCCCCACAGGAAGAACGGGAGTTTGCGTCCGCAGTATATTTCGGGATGATTTATGTAATGGGTGATGGAGGAACAGACATCACCCATTATGGTATCCAGCCTGGCGGCGGGCGCAAGGGGGTAGTCGTAGGATACGATGATATATCCGGCCCGGGTCAGGGTATCTATATGCCTGCGGGGCAGATCCTCCCTGCTGCCGTACAGCAGCCCTCCCCCATGGAAGTAAAGGATACAGGCTTTTGCATCTGTATCCTTTTCTGAATATACAGTTGCATACTTTGGATAAGCTGGATGTTCCAGGTTTATCTCTCTTTTTTCCGTCATAATGGTGTTCTCCTTTATGTAATAGATAAGTTATATTTAAAGATATTATAACATGAGACCGGAAAAAAGTGGGATGTGAAAAAATTAGCAATAGGGTATAAAATGGATAAAAATCATAGGGAGATTTGCATAAATACATAATTGAAAAAAGAACGTTGTTTTGCAATAATATAAATATAAAAAAGTTGACCCAAAAAGGCCTTTAACAAAGAATGAAAGCGAGGAAGTAAATATGAGTTATTTAAATGATCAGGTAGGATACAGAGAGGAATTACTGGCAACACGTTCTGTAATCAAGAAAGAAAATTATGTTCTGCTGGAACCGGACGGTCTGGTTAAGAACAGCATCCCTGGTTATGAGAACTGCGATGTAACCATTCTGGGATCACCTGCCATGGGAGCTACCTTTGCGGATTATCTGGTTACGGTAAAGGAAGGCGGAAAAAACAGCGGCATTGGCGGTGAAGGTCTGGAGACGGTTCTTTTTGTGCAGTTGTCCGAAGTGGTTGTCAAGAATGCCGACAAGGAAGAGAGCCTTACCGAGGGCGGTTATATCTTCTCCCCTGAGAGTGTTAAGGTTTCCTTTGAAAACAAGAGCGGCAAAGAAGCCAGGCTGTATGTATATAAGCGCAGATATGAGAAGATTGAGGGATACAGCGCATTTACGGTAGTGGGAAATGCCAATGATATTCCCTGGACAGAATATGAGGGAATGGACAACTGCCACATCAAGGATTTCCTTCCGGCAGCAGGTAATTTCGGATTTGATATGAACATGCACATCCTGAAGTTCAAGCTGGGAGCGTCCCACGGCTACGTGGAGACACATATCCAGGAGCACGGAATGTATTTCCTGTCAGGCAAAGGCATGTACAGGGCTGACAATGACTGGGTACCGGTAAAGGCCGGAGATTACATGTTCCTGGACGCATATTGCCCGCAGGCATGTTATGCGGTGGGACGTGAAGAGGATTTCGCGTATATTTACTCCAAGGATTGCAACAGAGACGTGCAGTTATAGAATATTGAGAAGAAGCGGGGTGCAGATATGAAACTTTCCCATGATGAGTTAAAGGGGTTAATGAAAAATAAGCTGATGCAGGCGGGGCTGAAGGCGGATCATGCGGATATGACGGCTGATGTCCTCACCTGGTCTGACGAAAGGGGTTATCACTCCCACGGGGCTGTGCGCGTGGAGTATTACAGCGAGAGGATTGCCAAGGGCGGCATCACGGTTGATCCGAAGTTTGAGTGGAGGGAGACAGGACCTTGTTCCGCTGTCTTTGAAGGGGACAACGGCTGCGGATATGTGGCGTCTGTGCTGGCCATGGAAAAGGCCATCGAGATGGCAAAGAAGTCCGGCATCGCAGTGGTTGGCATCCGCAACATTTCCCATAGCGGCTCCATTGGTTATTATACGGAAATGGCCGCCAAGGCGGATCTGGTGGCGATTGCATGCTGCCAGTCCGATCCGATGGCAGTGCCGTACGGCGGGATAGAGCCTTACTACGGTACCAACCCCATCTCCTTTGCAGCCCCCACGGCTGACGAAAGAACGGTTGTATTCGACATGGCTACCACGGTCCAGGCATGGGGCAAGATACTGGACAAACGCTCCAAGCATGAATCCATTCCCGACACATGGGCAGTGGATGCCAAGGGACGTCCGGTTACGGATTCCCGCCTTGTGAATGCCCTGGTACCCATTGAAGGCGCCAAGGGATACGGCCTGATGATGATGGTGGACATTTTCTCGGGCGTGCTTCTGGGAGTTCCCTTTGGGAAGCATGTAAGTTCGATGTACCATGACCTGTCGGCAGGCAGGGAGCTGGGACAGATGTTCATTGTCATGGATCCGTCCAGATTCGTGGGATTAGACGCATTCAAGGCGTCCATGTCACAGGTGCTTGATGAGCTGGGAGAGATGCCGGCCGCAGAAGGCTTTGATAAGGTGTATTATCCGGGTGAGCGCGCAGTCATGAGGCGGGATAAAGCCTATGCCACGGGCGGCGTGGAGATAGTTGATGAAATCTATGAGTATTTAAAGAGCGATAAGGTACACTTTGATAAATATGACCACAAAAACAGGTTTGCCGAATAAGGAGAAGGGGAGCGTATGTTAAAAACCATAGTAAAAAAAGGGAGTTATCATGATTCTGTAGTCCTTATGCTTTTGACTAACCAGATTTCTTCCATAGAAGGTGTAAAGAAGGTTTCCATCATGATGGCAACTCCTGCCAACAAGGACATTTACAGGCAGAGCGGCCTCAGTACCAGCGAGCTGGAGGAGGCGTCCGCCAATGATATGGTGGTAGTGGCTGATGTGGATGACGACGGGCTGCTTGACGTGATCATGGAGGAAGTGGAGGCGTTCTTTAAGAAACAGTCCACTTCAGAGTCGGATAAAAAGGGAGCGGAGGCGGTCCGGTCCTGGGATAAGGCACTGGGAAAGCTGGCGGATGCCAATCTGGCGGTGATTTCCATACCGGGCGCTTATGCGGCGCTGGAGGCTGACCGGGCATTGGATGAGGGCATGAACGTATTCATGTTCAGCGACAATGTTACGCTGGAGGATGAGATTAAGTTAAAGAAAAAGGCCCATGAAAAGGGGCTGGCTGTTATGGGGCCGGACTGCGGTACCGGAATCATCCAGGGCGTGCCCATTGCGTTTACCAATCACGTGGCTCCGGGACCCATCGGCATCATCGGAGCGTCAGGCACCGGCATCCAGGAGCTGACCACCATCATAGACCGTCTGGGAGAGGGCGTTAAAAACGCCATCGGCACCGGCGGCAGGGATCTGTCCACTGAAGTAGGCGGAATTACCATGATGGATATGATTGAGGCCATGGAAAAGGATGATACCGTGAAAGTGCTGATCATCATATCCAAGCCTCCGGCAAAGGCAGTGAGGGACAGGATTTCCGACCGGCTGAGCAACTTTAAGAAACCGGTTGTCACCTTGTTCCTGGGTGAGAAGCCGGAGTACCATGAGGAAAACTTCTACCATGCGTATACACTGGATGAAGCCGCCCGCCTGGCCGTGGGTCTGGTGAGGGGCCAGGATATCGCAGAGGGCAGCGTGGAGGTGGATTCCTCCAGCTTCTTCGCGGCAGAGGAAAAGAAGACAATCAAGGCATACTACTCAGGAGGCACCCTGGCAGGGGAAGCTGCCATGTTAATCAAGGATGCCCTGAACCTTAAGGTTCCGCCCCAGAAGGCAGAAGGTTTTATGTTAAAGACCGACGGACATATCGTGGTGGACCTGGGAGACGATGTATACACCCAGGGCAAGCCTCATCCCATGATTGATCCTGCCAAGCGCATTGAGTGCATGCAGGAGGCGATAGACGACGGGTCCACAGGCGTTATCCTTTTGGACATCATGCTTGGTTACGGTTCCCATGAGGATATGGCCGGGGCCCTCCTCCCTGCAATTATCCGCCTTCGCGACAAGGCCAGGGAGGAAGGGAGAAAATTATTCTTTGTGGCCACTGTATGCGGGACAAGAAGGGATTTCCAGGGTTATGACAAGGCCGTGGAAACACTGAAGGAAGCAGGGGTCATTGTATGTGAGAATAATAAGCTGGCTGTACATACGGCAATCCGCGCCATCGGTCTGGACTTTGAAGAGCCGGTGAAGGAAATCCGCCCCAAGACAACAGCCCGGATCCAGAAAACGGAAGCATCGGAAAAACTCCTTGAACTTCTGTCACAGAAGCCAAGGGTCATCAATGTGGGCCTTAAGAGCTTTGCTGAGGTCATAGAAGCCTTTGGATGTGACGTGGTCCAGTATGACTGGGCGCCGCCCGCCGGGGGCAACGTGGAACTGATAAAGGTCCTGAATTTCCTGAGAAGCTGCCGGGAAATGGATATTGATGAGGCCAACCGCTCCGTTATCGCCAAAGTGGTTGCCAGCCAGCCTGTCATCAGGGATGTGGTGCCGGCTAAGTCTGTCATCAAAGAATTGAATGAGGGAAAGGTGATTCTCCATGCGGGACCGCCAATCCGGTTTGAGAACATGCCGGACCCGGTACAGGGTTCCTGTGTCGGCGCGGCACTCTTTGAGGGATGGGCCGCTACAGAGGAAGAAGCAAGAAAGATACTTGCATCCGGTGAAGTGACCTTTATTCCCTGCCATCATGTAAAGGCCGTTGGCCCCATGGGAGGCATTACCTCCGCCAACATGCCTGTGTTCGTGGTTGAGAACCAGACTGACGGCAATGAGGCATACTGTACCATGAATGAGGGAATCGGCAAGGTGCTGAGGTTCGGTGCATATTCCAAGGAGGTGGTTGACCGCCTGCTGTGGATGAAGGATGTGCTGGGACCAACCCTTGGAAGGGCCATCCGTTCCATAGGCGGACTGAATGTGAATCCTCTTGTAGCCAAGGCAATCGCCATGGGAGACGAGTTCCACCAGAGGAATATTGCGGCATCCCTGGCTTTCCTGAAAGAGGTCAGCCCGGTGATTACCAAGATGGATATGGACGAAAAGGACCGCTATGACGTCATCAAATTCCTGGCTGATACAGACCAGTTCTTCCTGAATATCATGATGGCAACAGGTAAGGCCGTCATGGACGCCGCAAGGCAGGTAACCGACGGCACCATTGTCACTGCCATGTGCAGAAACGGCGTGGAATTCGGTATCCGCATAAGCGGCATGGGGGATGAATGGTTCACCGCTCCTGTCAACACGCCCCAGGGACTCTACTTTACAGGTTATGACGGTGAGGACGCCTGCCCGGATATGGGTGACAGCGCCATCACAGAGACCTTCGGCGTAGGCGGCATGGCCATGATCGCGGCTCCGGCCGTTACCAGATTCGTGGGAGCCGGCGGGTACGAGGACGCGCTTCGTACCAGCACGGAGATGACGGAGATCACCATTGACCGGAATCCCAACTTTATCATACCAAACTGGAACTTCCAGGGAACATGCCTTGGGATTGATGCCAGACTGGTGGTGGAAAAGGGTATCACACCAGTCATCAACACGGGAATTGCCCATAAGGTGGCTGGCTACGGACAGATAGGGGCCGGCACCGTACATCCGCCTATTGCTTGTTTTGAAAAGGCAATCGCGGCATACGCGAAGAAACTGGGGTTCTCTTTGGACTAAGCTTATGATGTAAGGGAGATGGGGTTATGGATAAAAAAAGAGTAGTAATTGCCCTGGGCGGTAACGCCCTGGGCAAGGATATCGAAGAGCAGAAGCAGGCAGTGGCAAAGACAGCTGAGGTGATTGTTGACCTGGTGCAGCAGGGCATGGACCTGATTATCACCCACGGCAACGGCCCCCAGGTGGGTATGATCCAGAATGCCATGGACCAGCTGGCCTGCAGCTATGAGAATTACAAGGAAACACCGCTGCCGACCTGTGTGGCCATGAGCCAGGGGTATATCGGCATCGACCTGCAAAATGCCATCAAGTATGAGCTGTATAAGAGGAACATGGATGTAAAGGTATCCACGATCCTGTCCCAGGTGGAGGTGGACCCGGAGGACGAGGCATTTAAGAATCCCACAAAACCCATCGGCAGGTTCCTGACCGAGGAAGAAGCAAGGAAAAACATGGAAAACGGGATTCCCTGCATGGAAGACGCGGGAAGGGGTTACCGCATCGTGGTGGCCTCCCCCATGCCCATGAAAATCCGGGAGCTCAAGACCATTGAGACGCTGGTGGACGCCGGCCATATTGTCATTACCTGCGGCGGAGGCGGTATTCCTGTGGTGAATGACAATGGCAGGCTCTCGGGAGTCAACGCCGTCATTGACAAGGACAATGCC
>OBAB01000805.1_pt1 | contig 16949 bp, 10 predicted proteins | sample 1516501 | NCBI WGS metagenome assembly OBAB01 (sample SAMEA2579906, study PRJEB22360) | human gut metagenome
CTTCTATCACACCTGCCAGTCCTGCCGCCATCATGGAGGAACTTCCTGCCCCCACAGCCATGGCGGCGGCTTCAGGGCGGAAGATTCCAAGGGTGACAAAAAGCGGAGGAATAACACTCATAAAAATGCTGCCGAATACGGTTCCCACGATGTAGCAGACCATAACGCCCTTAAATTCATCGGATTCACTGCCGTACATATCGGCAATCAGAGCAACATTAGGCTCGCGGCTGAGCGCATAGCTCATGCCCACGGCTTCCCGTTTCATGCCTAATATCAGGGCAATGGGAAGGGCAAAAAGCACGGTTCCAATGTTTCCGATGTTCTGTAAAATCAGGATTGGACTGGCGGAAATCATCTCCTTTATGGAAGCGCCGCTGGAAATGCCCAGCTTTGCCATGGCGAACACAACCCCCATGGACAGCATCCTGGAAGCAGCCGGAACATAAGCTTTCCCCACTCCCCGGTTTTGCCAGATACAGGACCAGCATAAGAAGCATGGCGTATAACAGCGGCAGAAAGGTAACGGTAAACCTCCCTAAGGAGAGCTTAATGGGACCAATGAATTCTGCGGCCAGGCAGCACAGGATAACACATAGAAAAAATGAAGAGTATTGTTTTGTCATATCAGACAGTTTCTTTCGCATAGTTATTGCCCCCCCTTCTCTGGGCCGTCCGGCCTATTTTTTCAGCTTTTCCAGAATCTCCGCCCGTCTGGCTTTTGTTCTGCGCAGCCAGATAACAGTCAGTACCAGTCCGAAAACAGTAACGGCAAAAAGGTAGACAAAGAACAGGCGGTATCCGGCGGCACCTGGAAAATGATCCAGAATCACACCAGCTACAAAGGGTGATGTGGCCTCCGGCAGATAGCCAATGGCACATATCAGGCCGATAGCGGTTCCCACGCATTCAGGCGGGAAATATTCCTCATCCATAATGGCAAAATGCATGGTTACGCACATATACATGCAGAAGAAAATCATCAGGCAGGCCACCAGAATGGGAAGGACTCCCATGGAGGACGGAACGGCCAGGATAATAACCAGAGCAATAGCGAGTCCAATCTGTCCAATGAGCATGACCTTGGAATTGTTGATTCTGTCGCCCAGCACGCCTGCCCCGAAGGAGGCAATGGGACGTATGTACTGTGAGGAAGAGGACAGAACAGCGCCAAGAAGCGCGCTGACACCGAACACCTCGGTTACATAAGGTGAAATATAGTAGTAACCGGTGCTGATGGTTAATGTCGCGAAGATGATGCCAATCATCAGCCAGACTGCAGGCATTTTGAGGGGCTTTGTAAGCATTTTTAAGTTTACAGTATCATTGCTGTCACCTTTTTTGCCATCGTCAATTCCCTTCAGCAGGACAATATCAATCACACCCAGGAGAATGGTCATAACAGAATAGAACAGAATGATTCCGCGTACGCCAAAGGATTCGCTTTTTATAATCGTCATCTGGCCGAAAATCAAAGCAGCGATTGCCAGATATACGGCGTTTGAGATACCGCGTCCTCCTTCAAAGATACCGAAGGCCTTTCCCTGCTCATTGACAGATGCCAGATTACGCACCGCCTTTGTCTGAGCCGGGAAAAAGAGCATCAGGCAGGTGATGGCAAACAGACCGTGAATGATTACCATAATGATGGGAGAAGGAATGGTCAGCATCACAAGTCCCAGGGCACCTGTTGATATCATGGCTGCGGGAATCAGTTTTTTGATGGATATGTAGTCGCAGATAATTCCGCCGAACAGGTATGCGGCGATTCCGCCTACGCCGAGGGCCGTACCGCACAGGCCCATCTGGGTATTGGTCATGCCGAAGGTTTCCATAAAGGGATTATAATAGTATGAACGGAACCAGGGAAGAGAGCAGATAAAGGAACCGGACAATGTCAGCGTGATTAAGAGCGGCAGATTCTTTTTTAAGGATGGAGTTTCCATATGTTCACCTCGTTTGTCCATTATGGTAAAATTTGCTCGGTTTCAAGGGACTTTACATAAGTACAGTAGTCTTCGGCGCTGGCGAACAGGGGCTTATGGGCCGCCTTCACTTTTTGGGCCGGGGCGCCCCCGTCATCCAGCAGGCGGCAGGCCATGGCAGCCAGAAATAAAGATGCGGTTTCATATATTTTCCGGTCCGCAATCCTGTAATCCGCCCCGTGATGGTCCCCATACATATAGTTGACAAATACCTGGATTCCGGGAATGACCTCGTTTAAGTCGCCAAGATCCGTAGAACCGCAGTTATGTCCGCCTTTGTTTACGCGGCCTTTGCCCAGGATATCGTCTGCTGTCTGAACCGCTGCCTGGTCAAGCTCCAGCAGGGGGCGGTAGGGCAGGTAACCAGGCTGTGTGCGAACCAGGGCCTTCCCGCCGAAGGCGTAAGCGCCTGCCCCCATGGCCTGGTCAAATTTCTTTGAAACATCCAGAACCGTTTCCGTCTTTCCGGCACGGCACAGACATTCTACGCATACTTCCTCAGGAATGGCATTTACAACCGTACCGCCTTTGGTGATGATTGGATGAACACGCACAGTATCGCTGTCCTTAAAGGTTTCTCTTAAGGAATTGAGAGCAGTCAGAGCCGTGTTTGCCATGTACAGGGCGTTGATCCCGTTTTCCGGATCCGCTGCCGCGTGGGCGGATCGTCCCTGGAATGTGACATTTTTGGAGATGAAGCCGTTGTGGGAGCCAAGGATGGTGATTGTGCCGTCATTTCCCAGACCGGCGTGCATGGAGATGACAATGTCCACGCCGTCAAATGCGCCCCGGTACAGCAGTTCCGCTTTGCCGCAAAGGTAATGGAGCCGCCCCTTTTGGATTTCCCGGGTTCTCCACTCTATCTCCAGGCATTCCTCCGCAGGAACACCCGCTAACATGACCTTTCCGCCGAAATTCTCTAATACGCCGCTCTCTGTGAGAGTGATGAACGCCCCCATGGCTGTGGCCACCTGGATGGAATGGCCGCAGGCATGGGCTGCACCTGTTTCAGGATTGCAGTCCGGATGGGAATAGCAGATAAGGGAATCCATCTCTCCCATGATCATCACACAGGGGCCGGGCCTTCCGGTGTCATAGGTACAGGTAAAACCTGTTACATCCGGCCAGGTACAGGCCTCAAAGCCATGGTTTTTCAGAACCTCCAGACAGTATTTCTGGGTTTCTGTTTCTTTAAATCCTGCCTCCGGGTGATGCCAGAGCCAGTCACCATTTGCCTCTATCTCCGGCAGTTGTTTCTTAAGCTCGGCCTTCAGCCGGTCCAGCGTTTTCTTGTATAATTCTTCCATTCAGTTTTCCTCCTGATTTCCGATAAAAGTAAAATATGCTGCATTTACGGATACGCGCGTCCTATGATTTTGTATTTTATTACTAAGACGGTCAGGAGTAAAGTACCATAATGATTTTGATATGTGTACCAATATGAATATTGGTACACTATTTTGTTAGATCCGGCAGGAATTCAGGACCTCTGCCATGCGCCGGCACCCCTCTGCGATTTCTTCGTCCGTGACAGAGGAATAGGAGACCCGGATATAAGACTCTCCATGGCTGCCCTCGGCAAAAAAGGTATTTCCCGGCATGAGAAGCAGTCCTGTCCGCTCTGCCGCCGCGGCAATCTGCCGGTCATTTGTATATTCAGGCAGGCGGATCCAGATAACAAGACCGCCGTCCGGGACAGAGAAAGACAAACCGGGAATACAGGAGAGGGCGCTGCACATCAGATCGCGTTTTTTTCTGTAAAAGTCAATCAGAAACTGTCTGTGCTTTTCATAGTATCCCTTTTCAAAAAAACGGGCCCACATATACTGGCTTAAGCTGTTGAGAAACATCTGATCCTTATTCACAATACGCCGGTAGGTCTTGATCACATTATCAGGAGCCACGATATAGCCCACCCGGGCGCCGGGGAAAAAGGACAGATTAAAGGAATCTATATAAATGACCGAGTTGGTGCGATCCATGGAGTACAGGCTTGGAAGTGTAATGCCGCTGTAGTTAAAGTCGAACAGGGAGTCATCTTCCACTATGGGGATGTTGTGTGATAGGGCGCACTGAAGAAGCCGTTTCCTTTTTTCCAGGCTCATTACGGCTGCGGAGGGGTTGTGGAAGTTTGGCATGGAATAGATTAACTTGGGGCGATAGCGTTCAACCAGGTTTTCCAGTATTTCGATCTGGATACCGTCTTTTTCCACGGGAACAAAGAGCACATGGGCTCCTGTATGCAGAAGGATGTTGACAATGGCAGGCATGACCGGTTCCTCCACAATTGCAAAATCACCTTCCTTCAGATACATGAAGGCGATATTGCTCAGGGCCTCGTAAGTCTCGGTTATGATTTGGATATTCTGGGGCTGTACGTAAATCTTCCTCCCAAAGAGCAGGGATGCCAGGCATGCTCTCATACGCTCCGTTCCCTGGGGATCGCAGAACCAGAATGGCTCTAAGTCATCACCGGAAGTAATTTCATCCATAATCTCATGCAGATAAGGCAATGGAAGTGTTTCCTTATTTACCAGAACGCCGGCAAAGGAAATGCTATCGGAGAGGTATGAGGAATTATACAGACGCTGGAACGTATTTTGCGTCCCTAGAAAATGGTAATTAAAGTTCTTGTCCAGAGAAGAAAATGCTTTCCTTGTATCCGGTTTGCCGTCGGGTTTTACCTCGGAAGGGCTGTTTCTCACAAAATATCCCCTGGGCGCCTTGACGGAGGCATAGACCAATCCCTCATGAATGAGCATCTCATACGCCTTTTTAACAGTATTGCGGTGGACACCCAGCTTTTCCACCAGCTGGCGCTCCGAGGGCAGCTTAAAGCCGTCGGAGAGCTGGCCGGAGAGTATCTGACTGCGGATTGTGTTCCGGATCTGTTTGTACAGCGGGGTTGTACTGTTTTTCTTCAGTTGAATCTCCATATTCGCTCCTTTTATGATATTCCTTCAAAGTTTCTGTCTTGTTTTATATCATTCTAATTCAATTATATTATAAAAACAATGAATTTCTGTCATATGCGGAGTGCGCGGGTCCTGCAACGGATGGCATATACCAGGCAGATGAAACCCGCCCTGATTCAGTTGAAATATTTCCGTATAAAATAGGAGGGTGTGCAGCTCCATGCATGGCAATAGCTGTTAATGATTCTGGAGCCATAGGGGGAGGCATACCTGTCCCTGGGATTAAAGAGTTCCCAGAAACAGTCCGCGCCCAGGTCCGCCATCTGTCCCCAATAAAAGCGGATGTAGTGGAGTGCAGTGTCCTTCATGCCGTTTTGTATCAGGGCTTCTATAAAATGATGGTACATGTAGGGGGTAACCATTCCCACAGGCGGGTCCTCCTTTACAAGATGTTCCAGCAGTCTGCGGTTTGACTCCTGGTCCAGCACACCCGCCAGGACCAGCCATATCTGAGAGGCCCAGGACACCTGGCGGTTCTGTCCGCTTATGAAGAACCGCAGTTCCTTATCCCACAGATATTCCAGGGCTCCGCGGACAGCGGTTTCTATCCAGCTCTCCAACTGTTTGACGGATTCTGCCCCGGATGTCTCACTGCACATAAGCTGGGCTAAAGAAAGGGCCTGCCTCAGGGTGTAAATCAGGACGCCCTGTGCGCCGGCCTGTTTGTTCAGACTGTCATTCCAATCCAGGAAGCACCACCAGTCGCCGCTGTCTTTTACCACGCCTCTGCCATCCAGACGTTTTAGCGCAAGCTCAGCCTGGTGGTAAGCAGCAGGCCACAGCTGCATCAGGGTTTCCCGGTCTCCGGTGGCCTGATAATAGTCATGGAGACAGGAAATAAAGAACAGGCCATAGTCAAACAGGGAAGTATCATCTACCATCGGGGCCGGCCGCAGGAACAGGCAGGCGCCTACATGATGTTCGTTTTGGGTAAGTCCGGCAAACAGGTACAGGCACCGCTTTACCAGATCATAGTTCTTAAATGTTTCGTAATTGGTCAGAGCCTGGAGCCTTAAAGTCTCCAATCCATAGGCGCCGGTCGCGTTTGGGGCATCCTCAAACACAGACTGCATGCAGTCCTCCATTGTCTTAAGGGCTATGGCGTCGATTCGTTTCAGGTCTTCCGGCACATTTTCATTCAGGGGCTCTACCTGGGACATGTCGCCGGAAGTGACGGTATCACAGGATACATCACTTAGCAGCACCTGGTATTTGGGGGAGGTGTCCATGACCTTCAGTTCCAGGTAGCGGAAAGCGTACCGCCTGGGCAGAGAGATTCTGGCCGGCAGCTCATCAATATGAAGGTATTCCTCCTGGATCCAGCTGCTGCTGATGGAGCCCCGGTAGGATGCGGTGTCCTCCATAATTTCACAGGGCATTTCCCCCAGCTTAATCCGTATATGGGCCGGAGCGTCAGGCGGACTGCCTGCAGGCGTCAGGCGGAAGGATATATAACCCACATGGTGGGTGCCGAAATCCAGGCACACGGAACTGCCCTTTGACAGAGGCATGGTATCCAGTGCTTCCACGGGCTGCATACGGCAGGGAATCCAGTCAAAGACCCCGTCTGCCCTGTTATGGACCGGGAGGTCCCAGCCATTGGGCTTGTCTGGGGCATCAGAAGGCTGGAATGAGACGAGCTGCGCGGGCCGGACTGTTTTGTAGTGAAGAGCTGGCTCCAGTTCCTGGGCTTTTCTTACGAAATCCTCATTTATATTCATTTTAAAGTTTTCAATATGATTTGTAATCTGCGCCATTGTTATATCTCCTTATTCGTTTCGGGAATCCAGTACAGCCTTAATTTGGGGATAAATCTTATCCAGATTGTAAAACAGCATAGTGACGATGGAGCATATAAGAAGAAGCATGGGAATATACAGGTACATGGCTTTGATTGCCAGTACTGCATTGGAACTCTGTGCCGAAGCACCGCCCTGGTAAGCACCCCATGCCAGAAGGACTCCGCTGATACCGCCGGCGGCCGCCTGGGCCACCTTTCCCAGGAAGCCGTTGATGGCGGACAGTGAACCGGCTGTGTTGACGCCGGTCTTCCATTCACCGTAGTCCACCGGGTCTGCCTGCATGGAAAAATAGATGCTTTCCTTCATGCCGTATCCCAGAGCGGTTACCACTGCTCCGGCCAGTATAGCCCCATGGTTTATACCTGCAAAGAGGATGACAACCAGCCCGGCCAGCTGTATGGCAGCACTGCCCACATACAGGTTGCGTTTTCCCATGCGTCCGGCCAGTGCGGGCACCAGGAAATTGGCTGCCATGGGTACAATGGACATGATGGTGGCAATGGTAACTGACAGCTCCTTGCTTCCTATGACAGCTGTATAGTAGTAAACAATTGCACTGGTCTGGAGAAAAAAGCCGGTCCACATGAAAATAATGTTGAGGGCAAAGATAAGCCAGGGCTTGTTTTTTCCCAGGGACATAAGGCTTTCTTTCAGGGAAACGCTCTCAGCGGCCGTATTTATCCGTTCTTTTACAGTGGAAAAGGTAAAGAAGAATAGCAGGCATCCAATGAAACCAAAGATTATCATTACGATACGAAAGCCCAGAGCTTCGCTGCCTTTGCCCAGGGAATCCACCAGCTTTAAGGCCGTGGAGCTGACCACTGTAGAGCCCAGAAAGGCGAAGAACTTGCGCGTGGTGGACAGGGCTGTCCGTTCCTGGGTATCGGTTGTCAGGCTTGGCAGGATGGAAGCCATGGGAATGTTCACCACAGTGTAGGTAAAAGACAGACCGATGTAAGTCGCATAGGCATAGATAAGCTTGCCTGACTGGGAAATGTCGGGTACACTGAAGGCTAGGACGGCAAACAATGCAAATGGTATGGCTCCGAAGAGAAAATAAGGCCTGGACTTCCCCCACCGTGTACGGGTATGGTCAATGCAATAGCCAATCAGTAAATCCGTCCCTCCGTCTATAAATCGCGTGACAACAAACATAAAAGCGATGGACTTCGCGCTCAGGGACATGACATCCGTGTAAAAATATAAGAGATACAGGGAAATCATCTGCCAAATCAGATTGCATGCAAAGTCAGAAACCCCATAGCCAATTCTTTGTTTCCATATCTGCTGCTTCACGTACCTCATGGTTGAATCTTGTTTCATTCAATACCCCCTCCTTGTATTTGATGCTGTTATTGTAAGGGATAAGGCAATAAAAAACGATTGAGTTTTATAATCAAATAAATTGATGTTTTATAACCTGTCTGTTACAATCATAACAGAGATGGGAGGGAAAAACCATGACTACCGGAGAATTAGAGAACCAGCTGATGGAATTTAACGAGGATGAGCGATTTTATCAGCAGTATTATAATGTGAAGCAGGATAAATGGATGCTGGAGGATTTCTTGGAAAGTCTGGATTTTAATGAAGTCATTCAGCGCCGTTTGATCGTGCCGGAGGTATCAGGGGGCTGGATGCCTTCTGACATGAAGGATGAAGCCTATTTTGACGCGGAGGATAAGAACCATATTGTGATTAGCAAGCACAACCGTTTCACACCCCCTTTCCGGCACCGCCATATATTTTTCGAGCTGGCCTATGTGGTAAAGGGACACTGCAGCCAGGATGTGGGGAAAGACAGGATTGAGATGGAGGAAGGGGACTTTTGCCTTTTGGCGCCGGATACCATACACAGCGTGAGCGTATTTGACAACAGCCTGCTGGTGAACATACTGGTAAGGCGGAGTACCTTTGAGGATATATTTTTTAATATGCTAAGGGACACAAACATGATAGCCACTTTTTTTAACCAGTCCCTGTATTCAGGAGTCCATAATCCCTATCTGATTATTCCGGCCAGGGGTGACCAGGTGCTTAAGGAATATGTTCTTTCCATGTTTCTGGAATACCTGGGAAAGAGCCGGTACTATGAAAAGATACTCAACAATCAGCTGATGATACTGTTTGCCAAAATACTTCAAAGCTACGAAGATCGTATTCAGCTGCCTTCCGTTATGCGCAGGGCCACAGAGGAGAGCATAAGAATCTTAAGCTATATTGAGGACAACTACCAGAGTGTCACCTTAAAGCAAACCGCTGCGCAGTTTCATTTTTCCCAGCCCTATTGTTCCAAAATCATAAAGGAATACACCGGTAAATCATTTACACAGATTGTACAGGAAATCCGATTTCAGAAAGCTGCCATCCTTTTGAAAAATACAAATATCAGCATAGCGGAGATAAGCAGCCGGGTGGGATTTGAGAATGTGGAGCATTTTAACAGGATGTTCAGGAAGCTGTATGAAATGCCGCCTGGGAAGTACAGAAAGGGGAATACAGGGAGCCGTCTTTTCACCGGGCCGGGCGGGGAGAGCCGGACAGGGCCGCAGGCACTGTAATACGCAGAGAGGATAAGATGACGGTTTTTCCAAAACATCATCTTATCCTCTCTGTTTCATGGTGGCAGCGCATATATAAAAATGTAGCTTATTTGCTCAGCATCCCTGTATAATCAGTGCTTCATAGTCAGACTGGGGCATGGGGCGGTAGAAAACATAGCCCTGTACATAGTCACAGCCAATCTGCTTCAGATATTCGACCTGGTCCATGGACTCGATTCCTTCTGCCACTGTGCGGATGTCAAATTTTTTCACCATATCAATAATACCCTCAACCAGTGCCATATCCTTGTTCTGGTCCGGTCCTTCATCAAAGAACAGGCTGTCAATTTTCAGTACATCAATAGGCAGATTTTTCAGCAGCCCCAGAGAAGAATAACCTTTTCCAAAATCATCAATTGAGCAGGAGAAGCCTGCCTTTTTAAGCCGGGCTACTGTCTGCAGCAGCAGGGCAGTGTTGTCAAATGCAATGGATTCCGTAAATTCCACTTCAAGAAGCTCTGGGGGAATGGCGTACTGGTCGCGTATACTCACATACCGGTCAACAAAATTCTGATCATAGAATTGAAGCCGGGACACATTGACAGACACGGGAAGGGGTTTTCTGCCCGAGTCAATCAGACTCCGGAGCCAACGGCAGACCTCTTCATATACATACTGGTCAAGGCGGTCTATCATATATTTTTTCTCGAATACAGGGATGAAGCGGTCCGGAGGAATGATGGCGCCGGCCTGGGACTGCCAGCGGACCAAAGCCTCTGCACAGCCGATTTTTCCTGTTGCAAGGTTGACCTTTGGCTGGTAATAGACCGTGAACTCTCTGTTTTCAAGGGCAGTCAGCATTCTGTTTTCTATGTCTTTTTCTTCTCTGAGGTGGCTGCGGATACTCTCATCATAATAAACATAATTCTGCTTGTTTCCTGTTTTAACTGTTTTTCTGGCAAAATTGGCCCGGTCCAGAAGACCGTCGATGGTCAGTGACTCTATGACATCCTCTATGCAGCAGATACCGCAGTTTGTGGGGAGCATCTGGCCGTCATGGGCCGTATGCATAAAGCGGAGAATTTCGTAATCCGCGTCAGCCTGGCGGGCCGCTATCTCGCTTTTTTCGTTGTAATGGAGAAGCAGTACAAAGTTATCTGCTGATACACGGCCGCATAATTCATATTCATGCAGCCCCTTTAGCAGGAGTTTTCCGTATTGGGACAGCAGAAGGTCGCCGTAATCATAGCCGAACACATCATTAATATACTTGAAGTCAGAGAAATCAGTATAGACAACAGCAAACTTTTCCGGCCTGGTGTCCAGAAGCTGCTGGGCTTTTTCCTTGAAAGCGCTAAACAGGTAAACCCCGGTAAGAGTGTCGCGGGATGCCAGATCATTCAGCTGTTCATTCTGGACTTCAAGCTTCAATAGATTTTTAGAGTTGGCCCACAATATAAATATCCAGGTGAGTGACATGACTCCCATCATGACCAGACAGCCGGTCAGAAGAAAACGCATCTGCCGGGCTGAGTAGGCATCGGCGGAAAACACGGTATGATTGGCCTGTTCAAAAAAGTCCTCGCTGAGGGAAAGCAGTCTGGAACTGTCAGCGGACCCGCTGCGGTAGGCAGAGATTTCGTCCTTGACCTGACTCCACATCAGCTCCAGCTTTGCCAAATCCCTCTGATAGGCCGGATCGTCAGGTGAAGGAAGACCATATGTGGCCTCTCCGCCCTGTAATTCCAGAAGAATGCTGTCCAGATAGGCAATCATATCGTCATCGGGCTGGCCGGAAAGTTCTAACTTTATGAGCCGCTGGCTGGCACCGCGGACAATTCCTACATAGTTGATGAGCCTTCCGTTTGTCTGGGTTTGGATTACTGTTTGAATGGTAATACTGCCGAACAGGAAAAGTAAAATAAACAGGGAGATCAGTCCGCCTCTAAAAAACCGCTTCATATGGGGTGCCTACAACAGCCATTGCTGCCTTTCCGGATTCATTGTGCTAACCATACAGCGGGTTTGCAATGATATCAATAGCTCAATTGTATCAAACTATGCATTTTATTTCAATATACGAGAGATAAATAATATTATTTTGTAATTTATTACAAAAATTTAAAGGAGAAGCGGGAAGCGGGGAACGGAAAAGAAAGAGTCTGTTCAGTCAGCATATAAGTGAAATAAAAGAAACTGGAAATAGGGTAGACGCGGGTGTATAATGTTCTGTATCAGGCAGACCCGTAGACGTTAACGGTAAAGCCGTGGCAGCGCGCCAGGAGAGGCTGAATCCGTCTTAAAATAGATAGTAAGAGTTGTTCCGCACAGAGAATAGAGGAGGTATCGAATGAAAAACAATAAGTTGTTTCAGACGAACCTGTTAGTCAGCAGTATACTGGTGGTAGGATTTATCCTTACAGCATTTTTCAGCTACCGCGCCAATTACCGTGCATCATTAGAGAACATAGAACAAGTATCCTCCCTGACAGCGGAGGGAATTTATTACCAGCTGAAGGCAATGCTTACAAAGCCGGTGAACATTTCGCTGACAATGTCTCATGACAGCCTTTTGGTGGACCATCTTCTTGCAGAAAACAGCCGTATGGATGCTTTGGATTTTGCGGAGACTACAAAAACGTATCTGGAGACATACCAGAAGAAATATGGCTTTGATTCCGTGTTCCTGATATCCGCAAATTCCGGCCGCTACTATAATTTTAATGGCCTTGACCGTGTAATGGAAAAAGGGGATCCGGAAAACGAATGGTATTATGAACTTCTTGGCAATGATTTGGAGTATTCCCTTAACGTGGATAATGACCAGGTAGAGGGAGCGGATAACAGGATAACTGTCTTTGTGAATTGCAAGGTTACTGCGCCGGACGGGGCGGTGATTGGCATCGTGGGAGTGGGAATTCAGATAGATTATCTGGAAGAGCTGCTGCAGGAATATGAAGACAGCTATGGCAATCAGGCCAGCCTGATTAACCAGGATGGTTTTATAGAGATATCCACCACCTATAATGGATATGAAAAGAAGGACTGGTTTGGAGTATATGGCCAGGAACATATACGGGAACAGGTACTTGATTTCCGGGAGTCGGATAACAGTATGGAATTCTGGACTGATACAGGTCCAAAGGAAGGAAAGAGAAGCTTTATTGTGGAGCGGTATATTCCGGAGCTCTCCTGGTATCTGCTTGTGGAACAGAATACCGGACCCATTGTGGAGGCCATGAACCGCCAGCTTTATCAGACTGGTTTTATACTGACTGTGGTAATTCTCACTGTTCTGATTGTCATTACTGCTGTAATCCGGAAGTACAGCAGCCAGGTGACGGAGCTGGTTGAGGAGCGGCAGGCTCTTTTTAAAAAGGCCACGGAACAGCTTTACGACAGTATTTACGAATTGAATCTGACAAAGAACAGCTATGTGGGGAAACAGACAGAGGAATACTTTAAGAGTCTGGGAGCCGGAGGGCTTCCCTTTGACCAGGGATTGTGTGTCATTGCCCGGGAACAAATTAAAGAGGAGTTCCGGGAAGGCTATGTTTCCATGTTTACCCCGGAAAATGCCATCCGGGAGTATAACGCCGGAAATAACCATCTTCAGTATGACTTTATGATTTCGCAGAACGGTGAGGATTATCATTGGATTCGTGTAGAAACCTTCCTGTTTTATTCGGAAGAAGACAGTTCCGTCCACATGTTCTCTTACCGGAGAAACATAGATGCGGAAAAGAAACGGGAGTGGCAGGCTGCTATTGATGAAATGACAAAGCTTCTTTCCAAAAAGGCAACCGAGCGTCTGATTGATAAACAGCTGTCTGAGAGTCCGGACAAAATGTATGCGTTTTTTATTTTTGATATTGATGAATTCAAGATGGTAAATGACAGGTACGGCCATTCTTTTGGAGATTTCTGCATCTGCAGTTTTTCAGATATCCTTAAGAGTCATTTCAGGGAAGGGGATATCCTTGGCAGGATTGGCGGCGATGAATTCGCGGCATTTATTCAGGTATCGGATACGGAATGTGTAGAAGAAAAAGTAAAGATTCTCTCCTCCGCCCTCCATACGGTAATTGGAAGGGGAGACATAAGATGCAGTGTCACGGCCAGCATCGGTATTGCCCTATACCCCAGGGACGGGGCAAACTTTGAGGATTTATACCAGCAGGCTGACCGTGCCCTTTATGAGACAAAGCAGCGGGGGAAGGACGGGTTTACCATTGTTTCTTAGGTCAGACATGAGAGCAGGATTGCTATAATGAAAGGGGATATCGGGACGCAGTAAGAACCCATCTGGTGAATATCAAACAATCAAATACGCAGTTTTTAAATGCTCATGTTCCTTTTAGAGGGGAATTATGGGCATTTTTAAATTTGTTAAGCTTGTTGTGGCAAACATTTTTATAAGGTAATCGGAATAAGCAGCAGTTCAGTATTTTATGAAATACTGGAAAAAATACAATCCAATGATTGATTCATATAGTTTGTGGTGATATAATTATTTTGAATATATGGTTGAGGTACCAAGATTAGAAGGCAATCTATTTGATAACTATATAAACGATACCTCTGTGTCTGAACTGCTTCGTATTGATTATCGCAAACACATTATTTAGCAAAGTGTTGCGATATCTTTTTGGGCTTATAAAGCAGTATTTAGATATTTAAGGGAGATAAAAATGAAAACAAAGCCGAAAAAAAAATCAATTGCAATGTTGGCAGTTCCGGCTGGGATTTGTGTGACTGCTTTATCAATCTCTGTATTTTTTCTTGTGCAGATTACCGGCAGAATGAACCTCAGCGCAAACCAGAATCTTCTTACTTCCAGCAAGGTTATCAGCGAGGGACTGAATAATAAAATTAGTCTCGACAGGGAGCTTTTGTTTACCCTGGCCGATATGCTCGCATCGGAGCAGGAGAGTGCAGTTGGAGAGACTTTGCTGGGATATGTAAAATCCACTGATTTTTTTCACTTTACATATATAACCATGGATGGAGAAGGTGTAGATAGTGATGGGAATTTAGTCCATGTATCTGATCTGCCCTTTGACGATCTGGCCCTTTCCAGTGGAAAGGACGGGATGTCGGCTCCTTATTATGGTGCAAGCGGACGGCTTCAGATTACATACCAGTCCCCTGTCAGAAAGGATGAAAAACAGATAGGGGCAATTTATGCGGACCGGGTTATTAATGATTATAATCTTCCAACCTTATTTACCTTTAATAACGGGGAGGGGTATGCCTATGTGGTGGATAAGAACGGAAATTACATTATCGAATCCAGAGGTACAGCAGAACAGCCGGATATTTACAGCTATCTGGCAATGCAGGGGAACAGCAGGGCTGTACAGAATACGCTTTGTGAGGTGATGCAGGAAGGAATAAGCGGTACCCTTGTCGTAATAAACGAGAACCAGAAATCCCTTCTCGGCTTTCTTCCATTAGACGCGCCGGAAGGGAGCTATCTGATTACCATGATTCCACGGGCAGTCCTTCAGCGGGAGTCAACACCTATCATCATTATGCTTTATACTATGTTTACTTTTCTTCTGATTGGTGCGGTTGCGATTGCTAATCTTGTAACTGGAAGACAGTCTATGAGGGAGGAGGCAAGGCAGAGGGAGTACAGGGAAAAGCTGTTCCGAAATCTTTCCGCCAATATAGATTTTGTGTTTCTGCTCTACACACCGTCTACACAGAAGGTGGAGCTTGTGTCTGACAACCTGCCGGTGCTTCTTGGAATTACTGCAAAGCAGGTACAGGAAAGGCCTAAGCTGGTATTTAGTGCCAGCGGAATGGCGCCGGATGATCCTGCGGGAAACAGTTTCCTGGACGGAACATTGAATAAGCAGGTGACCAGGGAAGCCATGGTGGGGGATGGCCCCAATGAAGTGAAGCGCTGGTTTGCAGTCCATATGATTCCGGCGGATTACGGCCAGTATCTTGCCGTGTTTCAGGAGACAACCAAAGAACATAATATGCGTGAGCATCTGGCAGATGCCCTCAAGCAGGCGCAGAACAGCAACCAGGCCAGGACCGCATTTTTTTCTTCCATGTCGCATGATATCAGAACTCCAATGAATGGTATCATAGGAATAACCAATGTCGCGCTGAACAGCCTGGACAATATGGAAAAAGTAGAGTCCTGTCTGAATAAAATTACAGCGGCTTCCGGTCATCTGCTGCAGCTGATTAATGAGGTGCTTGATATGTCCAGGATCGAGAGCGGGAAAATCAGCCTTAAGGAAGAAAATGTGCATTTACCCAGTATGATGGCGAACCTGATTTCATTCATCAGACCGGATATGGATAAAAAAAGGCAGTCATTTGAACTGAAATCACAGATTTTGGAACATGACACGGTTATCAGCGATGGGCTCCACCTGCAGAAAATACTGCTCAATCTTCTGTCAAATGCCATGAAATATACACAGGCGGGCGGCACAATCAGTATGCAGATTACAGAGACGAATGTTGATGCAGACACCATACGGCTGCGCTTTGTGGTTGAGGACAATGGAATCGGCATGACTCCTGAATTTCTGGAGCGCGTATTCGCGCCATTTGAGCGGGCGGAGGACAGCAGGATGAGCCAGGCAACGGGTACCGGGTTAGGACTTGCTATTACAAAGAGCATAGTGGACATGATGGAGGGTGATATATATGTTGAAAGTGAGAAAGACATGGGCTCACGGTTTACAGTGGAACTTCCACTTAAACTGCCAAAACTGCAGATGCAGGAATTACCGGATCTGGCCGGCTATTCTGTTCTGATTGTGGATGACGATCAGGATGCGTGTGAAAGCATCAGCTTAATCCTGCAGGAGACGGGTATCCGCGCGGATTGGGTTATGAATGGGATGGAGGCAGTGGAAAAAGCATGGCAGGCCCATGTAATGGAAGATGATTACTGTATCGTCATCGTGGACTGGAAGATGCCGGAGATGGATGGGGTGGAAACTGCCAGACGGATTAGAGCGCGGCTGGGCAGCGGAATGCCGATTCTTCTGTTGTCCGCGTATGATTGGGAAAATGTAAAAGAGGAAGCGATTCAGGCAGGGATTAACGGTTTTCTGACAAAGCCGATTTTTAAAGCTGACATTTTGGAACAGATGAAGCAATACACCCAGGGCGGATACCAGGAATACGAAGAACAGCAGATTCAGGAAACAGAAAAACTGGAAGGCGTCAGAAAACTGGAAGGTGTCAGGATTCTGGTGGCGGATGACAATGAACTGAATCTGGAAATCATGTTTGAGATTTTGAACAGCAGCGGGGCTGAAGTGGATTGTGTCCATAATGGCAAAGAAGCCTTAGACACCTATCTCAAGAGCAGTCAGGGATATTACCAGATCATACTGATGGATGTACATATGCCGGAAATGGATGGGCTGCAGGCTACGAAAAAAATCCGTAATTCGGGCCGGCCGGATGCCTCCATAGTTCCAATCATCGCCATGACAGCGGATGTATTTAAGGAAGATATACGCAGGTGCAAGGATGCAGGTATGGATGCTCATATAGGAAAACCTGTGGAGCTGGATAAGCTATATAGTATGGTCCGGAAGTTTATAAATTAAGCCTGCAAATAAAAAGTCAATAGGAAAATGAGAAATTTTCAAGATTTATTGT
>OBAB01000816.1_pt1 | contig 16620 bp, 17 predicted proteins | sample 1516501 | NCBI WGS metagenome assembly OBAB01 (sample SAMEA2579906, study PRJEB22360) | human gut metagenome
GGTTGGATAAATGTGTAGAATATATGAATCAGACAGCAACGGATTTTGAAAATGTGGAAAATGAGCTTGTTGGCAGTTTGTAATATTTAGAGAGTGTTAAAGATCATTTCTAAAATGAATTGCCAATAAACATAAACAAAGAAACACAAGTAGCACTTTAATATACACAAATAGCTTGAAGATTAAGAGAGTTGGAGTATAATTATAGGAAGAAGTAAAAAGTGATGGATAATAGAAGATTATCATTCACTTCCTCCCTTCCAATTCTTCATTTCCCTCAAATAGAAAATCCATTTCTCGGATGTTTCGTCGTTAGTATCATTTTCTGTTTGGCGAGTGTGACATGTGTATAAATCTGGGTCGTAGTAATAGAACTGTGTCCTAACATTTCCTGTATGTACCGGATATCGACATCTGCATCAAGCAGGGAGCTGGCAAAGGTATGACGGAACATGTGAGGCGTAATGTGCTGATCGATACCGGCGAGAGAGGCATACTTTTGGATCATTCTTCGGACACTCTGATCGGATAAAGGTTTTCCAGACTGATTTGCAAAAAAATGCCCACAGTTTTCTATTTCTTTGGAAAAAGTGTTTTTGTATTCATTTAAAGTTTTTAGCACGTTATCGTTTCCAATCTGCAGTTTACGTTCTTTAGAGCCTTTTCCATAAATCAGGACAAAATTGTCATTCAGGTTGACATCGCAGGATTTTAAACTGCACAGTTCGGAAATGCGGATTCCGGTGGCAAAGAGCAGTTCAATTACGGCAGCGTCACGCAGAGCATTTTTTTGCTGGTAAGATGTGGTTGTAAGCTGCCGCTGGTTGTATATTGTGGAGAGAAAAAGTTCTAATGTCTGTAACGGAATGGTTTTTGGGAGAATAACAGGTTCCCGGAAGCGGATCTGGATTTTGTCAAAGGGATTTCTTTCGATAAATTCATAAAATTCGCAATAGTGAAAAAATGCTTTGAGGGATGCAATTTTTCTTTTGGCAGTTTTAGGCTTATATATGGAGTGCAGGTGTGCGATATAGGATTCTATCTGCCGGGAAGCGATGTCGTATAAGGAAGTCTCGGCAGGCATTGTGGAAGCAAAATGTGTGAGATCAATTTTATAGGCGCGAATTGTTTTGACGTCTAAGCACTTTTGTGATTTGCAAAATGTAAGATAGTTTGTAATCTGGGTATCGTGTAATTTCATGGTATGTGTTCCTCGCTTTTTATTTTTATATTAGCAGAGGAAAAGTGGTCTGCTGAAAAGAAGAAAAGAAAATTTTTGAAAAAGCAAATTTATATTCGGTTAAAAATCATTGACAATGTAGAATAAGCGTGTATAATAACCAATGCAGCTTAAAAATGCAAACAATTTGCAAATGCACACAAAATGCAAAAACAAATAACTTGCAATTTGAACAAATCAAGATTAAAACAACCAAATGCAGGAGGCGTTTGTTATGTTACACATTTTAGAACATACATTATCACACACGATCGAGGACAGCGTGAAGCTGCTTCCATTTCTGTTTTTCACTTATTTATTAATGGAATTGTTAGAGCACACGACAGGCGGAAAAGTACAGAACAAGATTAAAGATGCAGGGAAAGTCGGACCGCTGTGGGGCGGACTTCTTGGAATTATGCCGCAATGTGGTTTTTCAGCAGCAGCGGCCAGCCTTTATGCCGGACGTGTCATTACGGTGGGAACGCTGCTTGCCGTATTTTTGTCGACGTCGGATGAGATGCTGCCGATTTTCATTTCAGAGTCAGTCGCACCGGCAACGATCATTAAAATTCTTGGTGCAAAAGTCTGCATTGCGATCGTTTCAGGATTTCTTGCAGAACTGGTTTATGTGAATGTTTTCAAAAAGAAAGAAAAAGACATGGACATCCATGTGGTATGCGAGGAAGAGCACTGCAGTTGTGAGGATGGCGTTTTAAAATCTGCGCTGAAACATACTTTGAAAATTTTTGTATACATTTTGCTTATCACATTTATATTGACATTGGTAATTGAGATGATCGGAGAAGATCATCTTGCGGTGGTATTTCAGAATATTCCGGTTGTGGGAGAGATGATCGCGGCACTTGTCGGACTGATTCCAAACTGCGCATCCTCCGTGGTAATCACGGAACTCTATTTAAGTGGAATTATCGGAGCAGGAGCGATGATGTCAGGACTTTTGGTAAATGCCGGAGTTGGACTTTTGGTTTTGTTCCGTTTGAACCGCAATTGGAAGCAGAACGCTGGAATTATGGCAGCACTTTATGGATTCGGTGTTGTCTGGGGCGTGATCATTGAGTTACTTGGGATTGCATTTTAACAGATGTAGATGAATAATTGATACGCGGAAGTATGAAATTAAGAGGAAAGAGTTAAAAATTGTATCTGCTACAGTGAAAGCATATACAGAGAAAGAAAAGAGATGAAAAAATGGCAGGAAATGGTTATGCAACGACCAGCAGAAAGAAAATTTTAGAATATCTCATGGCAAACAGCGACCGCACAGTGACGGTGACGGACATTGACCAGTATTTGAAAAAACACGATAACGAGGTGAACATCACAACGATTTACCGTTACCTGGATAAACTTGCCAAAGAGGGAACTGTCATGAAATATGTGGCAGAGAAGGGGAGCCAGGCGGTGTATCAGTACGTGGAGATGGGACATCACTGTGAGGAACATCTTCATTTAAAATGTGTTTCCTGTGGCTGTATTATTCATTTGGAATGTGCGTTTATGCAGGAAATATCGGAACATATTTTAGAAGACCACGGATTTAAACTGCAGTGTAAAAATTCCATTATTTATGGACTTTGCAGGGAATGCAGGGAAAAACAGGACAGGGAATAATACTGCTATAGGATTTCCCTATAATCGGCTCATGGTTTTATGGATTAACACTTTTTCGATTGATTTGATATGATAATTCCAACAGCAGAACCTGAGAAAAACAGACAGGCAAAAAGAATGAAAACATAGAAAAAGGAGGGAAAAACACATGAGCACATTAAAAGAGAGAAAATTAAAATTTGAGACATTACAGTTACACGTTGGACAGGAAGAGCCGGATCCGGTGACCGATGCAAGAGCAGTTCCGATTTACCAGACATCTTCCTACGTATTCCACAATTCAAAGCATGCAGCAGACCGTTTCGGTTTGCGTGACGCAGGAAATATTTACGGAAGACTGACCAATCCGACAGAGGATATTTTTGAACAGCGTATTGCAGCATTAGAGGGCGGCGTGGCAGCGCTTGCAGTCGGTTCCGGTGCAGCAGCCGTTACATACACGATTGAAAACCTTGCACAGGCAGGTGATCATATCGTATCTGCAAAAAATATTTACGGCGGCACTTATAATTTGCTGGCACATACATTAGTAGATTTTGGCGTTACGACCACGTTTGTTGATCCTTTTAACTTAGAGGAAGTAGAAGGCGCTATCAAGGACAATACAAAAGCAGTTTACATTGAGACACTTGGCAATCCAAACTCTGAAGTAGTGGATATCGAAGCACTCGCAGAGATCGCACACAAACATAAAATTCCACTTGTCATCGACAATACGTTCGGCACGCCATATCTGATCCGTCCAATCGAGTACGGCGCAGATATCGTGGTTCATTCCGCAACCAAATTCATTGGTGGACACGGAACCACAATCGGTGGTGTCATCATTGACGGTGGAAAATTTGACTGGGCTGCATCCGGAAAATTCCCACAGCTCACGGAACCAAACCCAAGCTATCATGGCGTCAGCTTCGCAGCGGCAGCAGGACCGGCAGCATTCGTGACAAGAATCCGTGCTATTTTATTAAGGGATACCGGAGCAACACTTTCTCCAATCCATGCATTTATCTTTTTACAGGGCTTAGAGACATTATCCTTAAGAGTCGAGCGTCATGTGGAAAATGCATTAAAGGTTGTGGAGTTTTTAGAGAAACAGCCACTGGTTGAAAAAGTAAATCATCCATCCGTTTCCGAAGATCCGGAGCAGCAGAGATTATACAAAAAATATTTCCCGAACGGCGGCGGGTCCATTTTTACATTTGAAATCAAAGGAGATGACAAAAAAGCGCAGGAGTTTATCGATCATTTACAGTTATTCTCCTTACTTGCCAATGTAGCAGATGTAAAATCCCTTGTCATCCATCCGGCATCTACCACACATGCGGAATTAAATGAGGCGGAACAGGCAGAGCAGGGAATCAAGCCAAACACCATCCGTCTTTCCATCGGTACAGAAAATATCGACGATATCCTCTATGATCTGCAGGAAGCGTTTGACGCAGTAAAATAATATAGGCCATTTTGATAATTTATCATTCAGAAAGGATTGCGCACAGAAATGTGTTGCAGTCCTTTTTATCTTTTCATAGAAAAAAACATTGCAATATAGAAGCAATTCATATAGTATAAAATATGAAAATTAAAATTTTAGTTTATAAAAAAGATTTGGGAGGAAAAGAAAATGAATGCAAAACAACTGACCGCAGCAGAAACAATTGTGATGAAGTGTATCTGGGACGCAGACCATGAGATGTCACTGGCAGAGATCGTAAAGAATGCAAATGAGGGATACGGAAAAGAGTGGAAGCCACAGACGGTATCCACATACCTTGCAAAACTCTGTATCAAAAATTATATCCAGATGAAACGAGCCGGAAGAACGATCACCTATGAAATACTCATCACGGAAGAGGACTACAAGAGTGAGCAGGCGAGGGAGTTTGTCGCATTCTGGAATAATGGTTCGCTGAAGCAGTTTATCACCGCTTTTTATAAGGATGAACCGGCTTCCAAAGACGAGATTGAGGAACTTCGGAATGCTATTGAGGAACTGGAAGAATAGGATGGTATAGAACAGGAAAAGTAGTATGAACAGTAAAATCAAAGAATATTTTGAAAATAAAGAGAATCGTATCAAGTGCGGCATCACAGGCGGAACGATTGCATTGGCGGTCATTATTTTTGTAGGAATGGTGTTTATGGAGGAAAATGAAACTCAAAATAATTCCATCGAAACTGTTTCGCAGACGGAAAGTGACACGCAGACAGAAGAAGAGACAGGATATTCTTTCGACGCGGGCGATCTTTACGATATGCGGCTGGATGCACAGACAATCGAAGATTATTATATGAAATCCTGTGGCGACCAGTTCAATCTGTACACGATCGATGAGGATGGTGGGCTCTGGGGAAGTGGGCATAATGAGTATGCGCAGATTGGACTTGGGTATGCGGACGAGGAATTTCATGAGCAAAAAAGTAAAATCGCGGAACATGTTGTGCATGTGGACTATTCCCAGAAAGACTTTGTTGTCTATCTGACGGAGGAAGGGAAACTTTATGGTCTTGGAAATGATTCTACCTATATGTTATTGCAGCATACAGAAATGCCAGTGGAAGATTTGGTATATCCGACAAAACGGTATGTCACCAGTCCGGCACTTTTGCTGGAAGATGTCAGTTATGCGCGGTGCGGACGTGATGATGTAGTTGCATTGAAAAAGGATGGTACAGTCTGGACATGGGGAATGATCTGGAATTATCAGAGTACGGGATATTGTATCACAATGCCACAGCAGATTCTGACAGATGTGAAGATGATCACAGGCGGATGGTTTAACCACGCCGCACTCAAGGAAGATGGAACACTCTGGACGTGGGGATACAACTTCAGTGGAAACTGCGGAACGGATAAAGCCACGATGATTGAAACGCCGGTGCAGGTGGCAGAAGACGTGCAGCGCGTGTGGACAGGACTTTTGAATTATTCAGCCAAAGAGGATGATATTACCGATATGGAAGAATTCGGTAATGATTATGTGGATAATACGATCATTGAAAAAACAGACGGCACATTCTATGCATGTGGAATGGGTGTCGGCGACAAAAGTGTGGTATTGCCGCAATATTATGAAGTGTCGGAGCTTGACACGGTCTGCTCATCGGAGTTCCTTCTGCTTGACTGGAATGAAGAAATGTTGAACGGGAAACAAAGAGAATACATCGAGCGAAAGGAGAGCCAGAGCGAGGAGGCTGTTCTTGCAAGAAAAAATGAAGCGTTATTGGAAGAGATAGACAAAAACTACGATATGGAGAAACTGAAACGCAAAGTTCCTCGTTTTTCGGAGGATGATAAGATCAATGAGACATATTATCATGCGATCAAAACACTGGATACAACGGGATTTCTGCCGGATGGGAGATACTGCTTTTATATAGAGCAGGACGGCAGAACAGATGTGGAACGGTTTCAGGAACAGAGGGCACAGCATTATAGTCCGGAAAGAGTTGCGGTGGCAGATGTGGATGACGATGGTACGGCAGAATTACTATTTTTTATTGAAGGAACTTGTGTGAGAGATTCGGCAGAATATGTCTATCGGTATTCAGAAGAAAAAAATGCTTTTGAACTTGAATTTGAATATTCAGCGGGATGTAATTATTATCAGAACGGAGTGATTAAGGCAAAGCCGCTTCACTCAGGTTTTATATATCAGGATGATTTTTGGCCGTATAGTGTATTTCAGTATGATGAAAATAAAAACGAGTTTGTGCTTACAGCCAGTGTAGAGGAGATTCCAAAAGCCCCGGAAAATCCAGATAATTTTCCAGAGGAATATGATAAGGACGGGGATGGAAAAGTGTATATCATCAGTCAGGGAGAATCCGTTGCGTATATGGATGAAAAAGAATATCTTGCATGGGAAAAACAGGTTTTCTGGATGCCAGAGATGAAAATAGATTGGTGTGAATTAGGAAGCAATAAAGAGTTATTGGAAGAGATAGACAAAAATTATGATATGGAGAAACTGAAACGCAAAGTACCTCGTTTTTCGGAGGATGATAAGATCAATGAGGCATATTATAATGCAATCAAAACACTGGATACAACGGGATTTCTACCGGATGGGAGATACTGCTTCTGGTATTATGATGAACCGGAGAATTATTTGGAAACAAAGGAAAAATTAGGCGGATTTGGCATTGCAGTATGTGATGTTGACGTTGATGGAAAAAAGGAAATGTTGATCGGATTGAGAAAAGAGTTGAGTGAGCCGTATGGTGTTTTGATTTACAGATATAACGAAGAACAAAGAAAATTTGAGGTAGAGAATGGTTTTTCTTCTAGAATTAATTTTTATAATAATGGATATGTGGAAGAATATTGGACAATGCCAAATTATGATCAGCCTGCTTTCACGATGTATCAATACAATCCGGCATTAGATACTTTTGAAAAAATGTTTTGGATTAATGGGATAGAGGACGTGGGAATTGATGATTACTTCCCAACAGAACAGGATCTAGATGGAAATGGAAAAGGGTATATTATGAGCGTTGATGGCAAAGAAACATATGTGGATGATGCTGCCTATCAGAAAATGATGGAACAGTATATTGATTTGAATAAACGAATTGATGTGGAATGGGTGGATTTTTTTGAGCCAGAGGATATGACTGAATAATCATGTCCTCTGGTGGCATTATAGAATGTTTACATATCTAATAGATATTTATAATATACTTCCGAATATCCCCTGCGTTTTGAAACATCAATATAATAATAAGAATTAAATTGATTTGGGGTTGCAGCATCATAACGATTAGATGTATCCCAGGAATATTTATAATGAGCATTTTCAACTTCTTCCCAGGAAGTATGATGTGTACATCTTTCATAATAAGCGATAATGCAATCTGCTGCAAGTAATGTACTATATACAATGGAATTATTGTATAAATTATTTAAAGCAGTGATGGCTTGGTTATCACAAAAAATACTATTGCTATTACACTCTTCGAAAAAGAAACTAATCTGTGTTTTACAGGATGTATAATCAAGATGATTTTGTGAAGCATAGTTTTTTAAATTATCTTTTCGATCAGCCTGCCATTGGAAAAGACCATAGGCACCTGTCAATGGGTCGAGACTTTCGGGATCAAACAAACTTTCTTTTTGAATGTTTCCCATAATTCCAGCGATGGCATAAAGATTTAATCCAGCATTTTTCAAAGTATTATAAACAACAAGCTGATTTGTTCCTTCATAAAAACAATGATTTTTAGCATCATAAACATCCGGTAAGTCTTTTTCATATTTGGCTACAAGATCTTCATTTACAGGAGCATAATCAATCTTTGGTTCCCAGATAAGTCCTGTTCTTCTTGGCGAAACAACACATTTATCTACGTCGATTCCATTCATTGTAGTTTCAAGGATTTGCTCATAAGCCCAATTTTTAGGCATAGGCTGTCCAATATTTCCTGTAAATCCACTGGACATATCTGCTACGAAACTGGATGTCACAAGTCTTTTTTCTGTTAATGCATTACATACAGCTCTTGGACCATAGACACCTACATTATAATATAATTTTAAAACAGAATTAATCTGACGGAAATAAGGAACAATACATTGTTCTATGGATTTTGTTTTTACATCGAAATCGACAGCAAAGTAGATTGTTGTATTAGAAGGAAATTTCAATTTTTGTGCGGCTTCCTTAGCTAATTCAGCATCTTTTAGTCCTTGATTTGATGAAAAATACGCTTCATGATTTCCAGATGTTTGATATATCGGAAAAACATGCATATTAGCATTATGAAATGCATTAAGTTCTTCTAAGGTAAGTGCTTTATCTTTTCCACCATTTGCATTTGTCAGGTATCTTCCAATATCAGTAATCCCCTGAGTAATAAAATTTTTTAAAGATGCTTCAGTTAATTTAGAAGAAGTATCCAGTCCTTTTACTCTGCGTGATGTGTCACCTTTGCTATTTAGCAGAGATGCCCAGGTATTCTGATCAACAGCACCATATGATTCTGGAATAAGACACATGAATTTTTGGAATTCTGTTACGGCAGAGGACATTGATTCATCAAATATGCCAGAAAAAGCTCCGGTATAGAAGTCATTAACAGTGAGTGCCCACTGCAGGAGCAGAGTAGATTTTGGATTGCTGGTCCCAGTAGCAATATTTAATGCAGGTGCTTTTGATTTGGTATTATTTCCCCATACACCATCGGGAGAGGATATACCCCATTCTTTCTGACAGCATTTGATAAGTATTTTGTGAGATTTCCTTTCCCAGATGCCATTAGGAGCTACTAAACCAAAGATAGAACTATATTTTTGGTTCATTGCTTTCTGAACCAGATGCTGGTAATAAGCCAGTGTGTTATTAGCACCAGAATAACGATAACCATCTGTATTCATGATTCCCTGTAATTTGACAGGAGTAATAATTCCAGTTTCATCTAAACCAGCGTCTTTCTCAAAGGATATGACAGCTTTTTTTACCAAGTTGCCAAAAACACCATCAATAGAACCTGCAGAGTATCCTTTGCACCAAAATGATCCTTGAATAATTTTTACAATGTTACTATGTGGAAATCCAGATTCAATTTGAGAAGGAAGCGCTTTTAAAGTGCCGTTTCCAAAAGAACCATCAATTGTTATATTTTTTCCGTAAACTTCATTTAACTCAATCTGAAGTGCCTGAATTAAACGTTTAAATGTTCCCTGCCCAGTTACACCATCTAATTCCTCATTGGTAAATGTAGTGAATCCAGTCTTTCCTTTATAGGTTTTATTTAACCATACTTGAGTTTCTTTTACCATTTCGTCAGCCATATTTTTTTCCTCCTTGATGGATTATATAATTCGGATAGTAGTCGCAGACATCTGAAAAAGTGCAAAATGTCTGCGACATAAATTTAATGATTAGATTACCAGCTTCCGTACATTGCGACAGAACTATGTCCTGATGCAGATGCTAAAGAAGTATCTACAAAACCGTAAGAAACATCATCCCCGGTTACGGGAATCCATACTCCTTTTGTATTTTCTACATAATTGATACCTTTCCAGGTAGGGTTTGAGTCACCTGATAGAGCTGTACGGCATGCAACCCGGCAATTTGCTGCTACATTTCCCCATGAACCACCACGAGCTTTGTATACAGAGCAGGATTTGCGCATCAGGAAAGTTAAAAAGGTTTCTTTACCAATTTTAACAGTTCCATATGGATAATCAGAGCAGAGGGTAATTGCCTTGGCAGGAGGATCAATAATATATCCACCGGATAATTTCCCGGCAGAATTTCTGAATTCAATACGGCAAAAATAGTCATCGCCACCCCAATTACAGTCATATCCAAATGCTTCGCGGTCGTAGAGAGTACCTATCTGTTTTGTCTTTTTGGTGTCAGAGTAAACTGGAATTTTTAATCCACTCTTGTTGATGCAAAAATAATTTGACATAATTTTTTCTCCTTTATGTGTGTGATATTTGATTTGCAAATCACCTATTAAGAAGCAAACAGTTTTCAAAATAGACACAAGAAAATAAATTTTATTGTTATTTGGTTGCATGAAACAGAAAAATAATATAAACTAAAAAAATAGTTTCTAAAAATAAAATATCATGCTTATTACATCAAGGGTGATATTTTTATGACAGAAACTACAATAGATAAAGTACGTGCATATAAGAATGGTGACAAGTCAGCAATTGAAGCATTACTAAAGCAGTATGAACCATTAATTAAAAGTTATGCCCGGAATTTCGGAACACGCGAGATGGAAGATGCAGAGCAGGAATTAAGAATTGCATTGTATAGCGCAGTGGAGCAGATTGATCAGGTTGATATGGAAGCAAAAGTTGTGAATTATCTTGTGAAGGCTGTGAAGTCGCGATTCATTTATTTATATGGTAAGCATCGGAAAAGAATTGAATCTGAAACTGCTATATTGGAAGATATGGATTTTGAAGTGCATGAAAATGCGTATGAGGATATGATTTTTTATACAGATATGTCAGAGTATTCAAAGAAATTACCGGAACAGCAGAGAGTAATCCTTCAAGGGATTCTGACTGGAAAAGATGATAAAGAAATTGCAGCAGAATTAAATGTATCACGACAGTATGTGAACAGAATAAAGAAAAAGATGCTTTCAGGAGAAAACATCTTTTGATAGAGAGGGGTGAACCTACATGTCGTCATCTAAAGGTTTTAGTAATTTATAAGGTTCGATTTCCAGTGCGCGGGCTAAATCAAAAAATGTTTCCATAGAAAACGAACGTACCGTGTTGATGGACTCAATCTGACTTAGATACGAGGAAGTTAAATCAACTTTTTCTGCAAGCATGGCTTGTGTATATCCCATGCATCGGCGGTAGTGATTCAGATTTAATGAAATTGTATGATAATAATCAATATTTTCAAATTTGGGTTCGGATGTTTTTGAAGTATCTTTTTTTGACATATATAACTCCATGATGTAATATTCTTATTAACATTTGAAACAATAGATAGAATAACTTTATTTTTACATAATATAAATGAATGGATAGTTATATAATATTAACGGAAAATAAAAATATGATGAAAATAAAGATTGAGTATATTAATATTACTATAGACTTAGTTTTTAGGAGGATAAGTCAATGAAATAAATCAATATGGGTAGAGAAGACATTATCTGTGTATTTATGCAAGGAAATAATAGCCAGAAAAAGTAATTTATGGAGAAACACGAATGAGATGGTCAAATGAAATGTTCTATATTCTTCTGTTTAATTCATTTGCAGGTGCGATTGCTTATGGATTTTGGATGATAGCAAAAAGCGGTATGGCGAAGAAGAAAAAATTGAAATATGTGTATCCGATGCTCGGAATTGTGGAAGCTTTTTTCATTTTTCCGGTAATGTTTGTTTATCTGAAAGTATCTACGCATGTTCCTGGAAGTCATGGATCATATTATGGAACTTTATTTTTGCAGACACCGTTCATTTATATGGCAGAATGTTTGATGGCAGGGATATGGATTCTCGGTGTGATATTTTATTTAGGAAACTATATCAAGGAATATTGGAAATTTAAAAGTATTTTGAAAAAAAGCTTTGCATATGAGTTGCCGGCAGATGTATGCAGTGAAATTTTGCAGGAACTCAAAATGAAAAGGAAGATCACATTGTATCAGAACTATGCCGTGACTTCTCCAATTGTTGTTGGCTGGTGGAATAAGAAAATTATATTTCCGGTACAGGACTATGAGGAAAGAGAACTTGTAACCATACTTTATCATGAGTTAGTACATATCAGACAGCATATTTTGGAAATGAAAAAAATAGGGATTTTCTTAAAATTGATTTTCTGGTGTAATCCGATGATGAACAGTCTGTTACGAAATATTGATGAGTGGGGAGAAATTGCCTGCGACAGATATGTGTGTTATGAAACTGCCTATCCGTACACGGTAAAGGAATATTATACCGTTGCTGTGGATGGACTGGAACAGTCACATATCTGGATACCGCAAATGGTAACTGGATTTAAGAAAAAGAGTAATTTTAAAAGGAGATTATTGCAGATGAAAAATTACAGAAAAGAAAAGGAAATGAAATTTGTTGGAGGTGTTGCTTTAAGCCTTGTGCTGTGCGTTTTGTCAACAACAACAACCTTTGCAGCAGCAGAAGGATTTAAGGCTGGATATGAGAAGGTTTTTGATGATACGAAGGTGGAAGTTGAGGAAGAAATATCAGAAGATATTGAGTATGAAGAGGATTTTGACACTTCAAAAATAAAAATAGTATATGACGAAAATAGTGATGAGATATTGCGGGCTAGTGGTGATTTCGCAGAGCAAAAGTTAGGAAAAAATGAAGCAGCAAATTTGAAAAGTATTAGTATTACTGGAAAGAATATGATTACTATTTCACTTTCTGTTAACCCAACTGGAAATAAAGTAAAATATGGGCTCGTTACGCCAGACGGAAAATTAAGATATACATATGGCTCTGGTATGTGTTCGCATGCGTTTGAAGTGGGCAGTGCAGGAACATATAAAATTTATGTCGAAAATATTAGTTCATCTAGTATAACTGTGAGCGGGGGTTATCTTTATAACTAATGGTAGTTTCTATTCATGTAATAATCGTCTTCTTAATATTTTGAAAGGAGATGATGCATTTGGAACAGGCATTAATTGAAGCTGCAACCACGCAGGGAATCTGGGTTCTTCTTTTTGTTTCGCTATTTTTGTATACAATTAAAAATAATGAAAAATTAGTGGAAAAGCAGGATCAGAGAGAGGTAAATTACCAGAAACTACTTTCTGATATGACAGAAAAATATGCTGTTGTTGAGGATATTAGAAACAGCGTGGATGAAATTCAGAAAAAAATGGAACAGATTTCGATAGAACAAAAAGAATAAGAAAATATTGTTCTATATGGGGACAAATCACTTATTGCCAGCAAGTTGGGGATAAGTGATTTGGGTTCTAAAATGAAAGGAAGAAAATTTATGTGTGATTTAAATAATTTAAGATGCTTATATTTAGATATGAAAAAAGAAGGACAGACAGCAGTAACTTTTCAATGCAAATATAATAATAGATATTGTTTTTCATGTATTTTTATTGCAGATGAAGAGGGTAAAGTATTGTATATTTCTTCTCTTGGAGATAATAGTTTTACATTGAAAGTTAATGTAAAAAGTGATTTTAGTATTGATAAGTTTGGTCTCGATAAGGAAACATATGTTAAATTATGTGAATACCTTGAACTTAAATATAATCCTGATAATCCGTTCATTCCAAGGGAATTTATAATACAGTTAGATGGTGTTTTCCCAAAAGAATATAAAAAGGCAGAAACAAGGGAATGCATTCGTGCTATCTGTCAGGCAAATAATACGGATGAAGGAGATAAAATTTATTTTGCAGGATGGAGACATTGGACACAAAAGCATACGCAGGATGATAATATGGAAAAGAGTGCAATGTTGGTCGGATTTAGAAATGCTATGCGGCTTCAAAAAAATAATATTAGTTCTTGTTGGTCAGCTGATAAGGATGAAGAAGATTTATCTAAGTTAAATGAATGGATTGATTTATTAGATGAATGATAAAAAAATATAGTAAACAAAATAATATGGTATATATTTTTTATAAATCTGGAGATGCAGATAATAGTATCTCCAGATTTATGTTATTATTAGACTAATAAGACATCTGTTTGTAGAGACTTTTTGCAAGGTCATATGATAAAAAGGGGTTATTCAAAAGAGGCATATAATATTTATAAAAATGGAAGAGAGGGCGGATATGAATAAGGTACAGCAAAAGAAATGGATAAGTGTATTGGAAATGGGCGTATTTATATTAACAATGCTATCTATATGTATTTTGTACTCAGATGAAGATAAAAGAAACGTTTCAAAGAATGCAGCGACAACGGATAAAATGCAACAGAACACAGATAATGATCTTCCAGCCGATTTTCCGAAAGATTTATTTTTTAACAGTGGAGTTGGTGGTTGGCGGACGTATTTACGATTAAACAGAGATGGCTCATTTACAGGAGAGTATTCAGATTTTAACGCATATGCAGAGGACGATTTCCCCAAAGGAACGGTAACGATATGTGAATTTGAAGGTAAGTTTACGAATATTCAGCGGATGGATCAGTATCATTATACAATGTCTTTAGAAAAATTAGAGATATTGGATATTCCGGAGATGTGGATAGAAAATGGATACAGATTTCTAAAAGAAGATGAGCCATATGGTTTGGAAAATGGTGAGAATTTTACTTTATATATGCCAGAAACGCCAATAGAACAGTTGTCGGAAGATTTTCTGATATGGTGGCCGTCATGGTATTATTCGGAGGAGGAGACTGTCAGACCAGAGAAACTTTCCTGTTATGGAATGTGCAATGAGGCAATGCAATACGGATTTTTTTCTTATGAAGGAATGGACGCATTTGAGCCATATATAAGCAGATAGCACAGAACGCCAGAACCGACATTTGCCGGAACTGGCACTTTTTTTATTTATGGACTTATTTTACAGTCCCTTTATGAGACTTTTATACATATTTTGTTGTCTAATATATGTAAGATAAAAAAAGAAGAAAAGCGACTGTCTTACATTCACTGCGCGCGTGGAGAAAAGCATTATGAAAAAACAAACAGATGATCTTGTGAAAAGAGCGAAAAGGCATGAGTCGGAAGCTTTCACAGAATTAATGCAGCTTTATATGACGGATATGTATAAGGTTGCGTATGCAATTTTGATGAATGATGAAGATGCCGCCGATGCAATCGGAGATATGATTCTGATATGCTGGGAAAAAATGAATCAATTAGTGAAGATACAGTATTTTAAAACATGGATAACAAGAATCCTCATCAACAAATGTTATGATATCAGAAAGAAAAATCAGAATCTTATTTGTTTGGATGAGTACGAGGAACCAGCAGCCTGCGATGAATATAATCTGGAATTAAAAGAGGCACTCGCAGCGTTAGATGAAAAATACCGGATTATTATGATTCTTTTTTACAGCGAGGGCTATCGTATCAGAGAAATTTCTGACATTTTAAAAATTCCTGAAAGTACTGTGAAAACACGTTTACAACGTGGACGGGAAAAGCTGGAAGTTTATTATAAGGAAAAATGAGGTGAGATTCATGTCAAAAAAAGTGAGTGAAATTTTAAATAGTGATATTCAAGTGCCAGAAATCGTTCAGAAAAAAGCAGATGTCGCCTTTTCACAGATTCAATCGGAAAGGGAAACTAATATGGGTAAGAAAAATTTAAAAGTAACAAAATTGTTTGCAGCAATGGCTGTCTGTGCATCGATTATTATTGTTGCATCCACAACAAACAACTATCTCAACAGACCGCAGGAAGAAAAAGAAACAACAGTGGCAGAACATACGACAACAGAAAAAGAGAATATGTTTACCATGAAAGTAATGGCGGCACAGGCAGAAGTGACGGCACAGAAGCCTGTAGCAATCGCACAAAATGACAGGTTTGGTTATGCGATTAATGGGGACAGCGATATGAATACAGCAAGTTATAAAATTGATATGCCACTTTACTGCGAAGGTGAGAATATAGAAAGTGTAACTTACAGTATCAATAAAGGATATTTTGAAATAAGTGAAAATATTACCGATGATTTTCAGAGTGCTGTCGAGAGCGGAAAGCCATTGGATGAAAATAGCAATGGGTATCTCAATCCAATTTTTGATGATAATGGAGAAATTGTCATGCAGCAGGAAATAAACGATTTTGTTGAATACACAGTTTCCTATGAAGATCAGCAGAAAGAAGGAGTGTGGGTAACCTTTTGTAATGATGAAATTCCGTTTTCAGATTTTGACAGTATTGTAGAACAAAAGAAAAAAACACAGGAGGAAGTGGCAGCAGCATATCAAAAACTTGTAGATGGAGTGGTTATTACCTGTACTGCAAATTATAAAGACGGCACAAAAAAAGGAGTAAAAATTAATGTTGGAGCTGCAGCGCTGACTTATGAAGAAATCGGAATGAACGTGGACGGAATGACTTTACAAGTAGAAGGGAAAGAGACAGTGCAACTTCAGCCGACAGACAAAGTAGCAGTTTTTACGTTTGAGCTGCAGCCATGACAGATATTTTGCTTGCCATTTATGAAAAGGTAGATTCCATAGGAACTTGAGAGTGCAGCATTTTTGATCTTCCGGCGGATTTTCCAAAAGATTTATTTTTTAACAGTGGAGCTGGTGGCTGGCGGATGTATTTGAGATTATACAGTATTGAAAAAG
>OBAB01000826.1_pt1 | contig 16483 bp, 18 predicted proteins | sample 1516501 | NCBI WGS metagenome assembly OBAB01 (sample SAMEA2579906, study PRJEB22360) | human gut metagenome
ACTTCACGGATGATGCCAAAACGGTCACCCGTGAGGAAGTGTTGGGTTCGAGTGCTGTGGACAATGCTCCACCACAAAAATCCCGAGTCAAACGACTCGGGATTTTTTGCGTGGGCGGGACAGGACGAGAACAGCACGGCCACGCCGCAGGCGCGGCAAACAACAGCCCAGTGGGCTGTTGTTTAGTGCGCGGTTTCCAATCTTCAGGAATGTCTACCAAGAAAGCGCCGCCTGCCGAAGCACCATTTGCAGAGCCTCGGTTGGGCGGTGCAGGACTCGAACAGCAGCGGAGCTGACCGCCCGGACAATACAGGATACTCAGTTCAACAAGTCAAAAGTTACAGGAGGCGCTCACATGGATATTTCCTTTAAGGTCGAAAGCCAAAAATTCAATTACAGAGTATGCGCCATCATCGCTTCCGACGAAAAAATCCTGACTGTGTATCATCATACGCCGTCCCCATATTACTCCCTGCCCGGCGGAAGAGTTAAGATGGGGGAAACTGCCGAGCAGGCGGTGGTGCGGGAAGTTCAGGAAGAGCTTGGTGTAACCCCAAAGATTATCCGTCCATTGTGGCTCAATCAGGCATTTTTTACCAAAGATGTAGACAATCTCCATTATCATGAACTGTGCATTTACTTTCTGATGGATATTTCCGGTACAAATTTGCTGGAAAAGGGCAGCACATTTACGCTGACAGAAGGAAAGCATATCCATACTTTTGAATGGCTGGAATTTGACCGACTAAAGAACGAATATTTTTATCCGACATTTTTGAAAAAGAAAATCTATAACCTTCCCGATGCGTTTACCATCCGCACCGAGGTAGAGTAAAGGATTTTGGCGTGGGGTACTTGCGTCTTGCACTCGTAGTCATTTTGTGATACAATTATCCCGATGCGTGGGCGGGACAGGACGAGAACAGCACGGCCACGCCGCAGGCGCGGCAAACAACAGCCCAGTGGGCTGTTGTTTAGTGCGCGGTTTCCAATCTTCAGGAATGTCTACCAAGGTTGTGCGAACCCGATTCTTTACGAGAAAGGGTTCGGGTACGTTTTTGTTTACAGGAGGTTTTGAGAAAGGGCTGCTCCGCCCATAAGCCGGAATGTGAAAGGATGAGAAGATGACCTTTTTAGAAACAAATCGGCTCAGACTAAGAAATGTAAGTCCTAAAGATGCGATTCAGATGGTTGATTATCGAAACAACGAGCGATGCTCGAAATATCAACGAGGCCAGACGAAAGATTATAAGGATATTGTTGCTTTGATCGAGCGTAATAAAGACAATGCCCTGAATATCGCATCGCCGACTATGATCAGTGTTGCATTAAGAGAAACGGATGTCATGATTGGCGAAATCGTCGTTATGCCTAACGAGGGCACAATTTCTTTAGGGTACACATTTTCTTATAAAGTTCACCGAAGCGGTTACGCCTATGAAGCCTTGTCCTCTTTAATTGAGTATTTACACAAGCACTATCCTCAGTGGGATTTTATCTGTTTTACTGAAAGAGAGAACATTCCAAGTATGAGCCTTTTGAAGAAGCTGGGATATACGAATTTGGGTTATCTGCCGTCAAAGAATTCTCAAGTATTCGGAAAGTGGCTTCGCCAGGACACATTAGAAGAAATCACAAGTGCGGTTCGATAACTCCTGGTTTATCGCAACCTCAGAAGCAGGGTTTGGGGCACCGCACGCCCCAACAAGAAGCTGTTCCAAAGGGAGCAAGAATTTTCAGCAATTGAAAATTTGTGGCCACGGGACGATTCTTGCTCTCACCGTCAGAATCATCCGCCTTGCACTCGTAGTCATTTTGTGATACAATTATCCCGATAGGAGGTGTCTCGTATGATGCAGACATTCGTTCGCCCTTCTCGGGATCTGCGCAACCATTACGCCGAAATTTCGGAGATGCTCAAAGATCATGACCATGTGATCATCACGAATCATGGCCGTGGAGAATCAGTTCTCATCAACATTGAGGACTACGCCAAGTACGAAGAGTTTTTGCACCAGCGATATGTTGCCGAGGCACTTGCCAAGGCAAAACAGCAGGCGGCTGACCCCGACACGCAGTGGGCAGACCACGAAAGCGTATGGGAGACGCTGGGCAAGCAGTATGACGTATAAGATCAAATATCTGCCCCTTGCTGTGCAGGATTTGAACGATATCGCCCGGTATCTGTCTGGCTTTTACCCTAAAACAGCCAGCCGTGTACTGAAAGAGCTGCGAGAGAAGATCACAAAATTAGGCGATACCCCGAAAATGTGCGAGGTCTACCGCCCTGACCCTGCTTATCGTAGGATGGTCGTTGACCAGTATCTTGTGTTCTACCGCGTCAACGATGAAATAAAGACTGTGGAAGTCCACCGTGTGTTGCGCGGTTCATGGAATCTGCCGCAGTATCTGGAATGAATCCTTCGGGTTCGCCTGCTGTGGAGAATGCTCCACCACAAAAATCCCGAGTCAAATGACTCGGGATTTTTTGCGTGGGCGGGACAGGACTCGAACAGGGCGGCGGCACGAAGTGCCGTAAGCAATCAGCCCAGTGGGCTGTTGCTTAGCCCGCGGTTCCCAATCTTCAGGAATGTCTGCCAAGAAAGCACCGCCTGCCGGAGCACCGTTTGCAGAGCCTCGGTTCATGCAGTACCGGACAGGAACAATGTACGTCAGAGCCATTCGTAAAAAACAAAGGCAGGGTATCATCATGGCGATGGTATCCTGCCTTTTTCGCATCTGGGATGGTCTTTCGGTTAATGGTATGGTATACTCGGCTCAACAAATCGGAATTTATGAAATCGGAGGCATTGATATTATTATGTGGAATGAACTAGGAATCAGCGGTGGAACCGCAATCGTTATTTTGATTGCGCTGTATTTTGTTATCAAGTGGGCAGTGAAAAATGGTATTAAAGAAGCATACAGTGCTATCACCGGAAAGAAAACTGATGAAGACATCAAAAACGAAAAAGAACTGAAAGAGCTTGGATTGGATTCAGAAAATCAATAACTTCCCGTTTATCGCGCTCTCCCGCCGCAGGGTTTGGGGCACCGCACGCCCCAACAAGAAGCTGTTCCAAAGGGAGCAAGAATTTTCAGCAATTGAAAATTTGTGGCCACGGGATGGTTCTTGCCTGCTATGCTTTCCATCGGTATTCTTGAAAATTTTCCGCAGTTTCGTTATACTATATAAAAAGAGGTGATTGGATGTTTCTGCAATACTATGTGACCGAGTCAGCCACCGGAAACCGGGTCAACATTGAAATCGATGCAGCCACCCAAGCTGATTTGGATGCAACGCGGAACGGCTGGTAGACAGTCTGGAACACAGATTTCATCCTTGACCCTCAAAAGGAAAAGTATGCAGCCAGAACCGAAGATGGTGAGATCATTGCGTTGGGAGCTTATCGTGTCCGGAAAGGAAGCGTTGCAGTCTACATCGCCTATATCGAGAGTCAGCCAGAAAGCAACCCGACTCTGACGGAACACAAGAAGTATTCGGGAATCGGCAAAGCTATGATTGCATTCGGCATACAGCTTTCGATTGATGCAAGCTGCAATGGCGTCGTGGTGTTTGAAGCAAAGACCGATGATCTGGAACAGCACTATATCCGTGATTTTGGTGCAAGGCCGGTTGCTTCTCTGTATCCGGATGGCCCGAAAACCTTTATGATTGCAGATGAAGCCGCGAAAAACATCTTTTCTTCTTACCTTTTCTGAAATTGAAGGAGGAAGCCGTATGAAAGAATATAACAAAGATTTGGATATTGTCTTTTCCCCAATGTCCGATGAAACGATGTCGTGGCTGGACGAATTGTTTTCAACCTGCAAACGCTTCGGTGTGGATTATTACAACGCTTCCGAAAAAGACCGTGTCTTTGTGGAAGCTGTCGCTCGAAAGAACTATGGTTTGAAACAGGCATCTGCCACCGGAAAAGCCGCATCTACTGTAGAACCCTTCTTTGGGATTCACCGAGCGGTATAAGGTTTTCGGGTTCGCCTGCTGTGGAGAATGCTCCACCAAAAGCCTCTAACGAAAGTTAGAGGCTCTTTTTTTGTTTCTCCTGTCAACGTGAGTCGGCAGATCGGTACAGAACTCGAACAGCACGGCCACGCCGCAGGGTTTGGGACAGGCACACTATCCAAACCTCCAATTTTCCGCACCAAAGGGGCAAAATCTTGGCCAGTATTGCCGTTGCGCCGCAGGGATTTTTGGATTATACTGTTGACTTGTATCCTGTTTTGTATTTTCCTGTTCAGCCGAGCCAAAGGAGGCATCCTTACGAACTATCTGTTTCAATTTTCGCGTATTCTGGCGTTCTGTTTTCTGGGCGAGATCTGCCACGCAGTGCTCCCGCTCCCCCTCCCGGCCAGCATCTACGGCCTGCTGCTGCTCCTGGCCGCGCTCCGCTTCGGCATCGTGAAGCTCGAGCAGGTCAAGGAAGTGGGCCTGTTCCTCACCGGCATCTTCCCGCTGCTGTTTGTGCCTGCCGCCGCGGGCGTCATGGAGCTGTGGGCTGAGATGGGCGAGATGCTGCTGCCCATCGTCATCGCCATCATCCCGGTGACGGTGCTGGTCCTCGTGAGTGCAGGCCGCACCACCCAGGCCCTCACCAGCCGCCGCGCTGCAAAGAAGGAGGCCGAACATGACTGATCTCTTACAGGGCTTCCTCTCCGGGTCCGCCGCGTGGGGCGTGCTGCTGACGCTGGCCGCTTTCGCGCTGGGTGCTCTCATCAACAAAGCCACCGGCAAGGCCATCTTCAACCCGCTGCTGCTGGGCAGCATCTTCGTCATCATCCTGCTGAGTGTGCTGAACATCTCCTACGCCGACTACAAGGTCAGTGCCGCCCCGGTGAACTATCTGCTGCTGCCGGCCACCATCAGCCTCGCCATCCCGCTCTATGAAAAGTGGGACCTGCTGAAAGAGAATGCCGCCGCCATCATCGCGGGCATCTCAGTGGGTACGCTGGTGAGCCTCGGCAGCGCTTTGGCTCTGGCCCTCGCGCTGGGCCTCACCCGGGAGCAGTACGCCACCCTCCTGCCGAAGTCCGTCACCACGGCCATCAGCATGGACGTCGCCGCTGAGCTGGGCGGCATCGCGGCCCTGACGGGTGCCATCGTCATCCTCACCGGCATCGCGGGCAACCTGCTGGCCGAGGTGGTCTGCAAGATCTTCCACATCACCGACCCCATCGCAAAGGGCGTCGGCATCGGCACCTCGGCCCATGCCGTAGGCACCAGCAAAGCTCTGCAGATGGGTGAGGTCGAAGGTGCCATGAGCGGCCTGTCCATTGCCGTGGCCGGCGTCCTCACCGCCGTGCTCTGCCCCCTCTTCGTCGGCTTCATTCAGTAAAGATAGACAAAGCATCGCCCTCTGTACCGGCACAATGCCAATACAGAGGGCGATGCTTTTTGCTTTTTAAGACCCGGCTTCTTCCCGCTCGGCTTTCTGGCGCTCCACCTCGGCGATGACCTCGGCGGCCTTTTCGCCGATGGCCCCCGGCTCTGCCGCCGGAGGTGCCAGACAGTAGCCCTGCAGCAGGTCTACACCCATCTCGAGCACCTTGCGCAGCTCCGACAGCGTTTCCACGCCCTCAGCCAGCACCTGCACACCGCGCGGGTGGGCGTAATTGATGAGCGCCCTGAGGAACTGCTGTTTGTCGGCATCGGTATCAATGCCCTGGATGATGGCGATGTCCACCTTGACATACTTGGGCGCGACCGTCAGCAGGCTGTTGCCATTGCTGTAGCCGCTGCCGTAGTCATCCAGCGCAAAGACGCCGGTCGCACCGGGGACATTCCGCTTCCGTTCCAGCTCTCGCTCGTTCATCTCTTCCTCTTCGGTGATCTCCACCACCAGCTTCGGAAGGATGGCACTGTGGGCCTCGCAGTAGCTCGCCCAGTCCTCATCGCTCAGGCTGACACTGGCGATGCTGTTGACGAAGATGAGAGCGTCGGCGTCCAGTTTACCGGCAGCCTCCAACTCCTCGTAGCACTCACAGGCCCGGAAGAAAGTCAGCTTCTCAATATCATACAACCGGCCCATCTCGCTGGCCAGCTGCATTACCGTGATCGGCGAACGCAGGGTAGGCAGCTGAGGCCGCATCAGGGCCTCGTAGGCCACCACATGGCCGTCGTGAGCCGAGACGATGGGCTGGAAGCAGTAGTCCACCCGCCGCTCCCGGATGAGCTTTTCAAAGTCGCTGCGCTGCTCCATCGCATAGACACCGGCGCGGTAGCGCTCCATGTCGAACTCCCGTACCTCGCCCTTGGTGGAGTGCTTGACTTCATACATTGCAAAGTCCGCATATTTCTTGAGGGTGTCGAGGTCCAGTGCGTCCTCCGGATACCATGCCACGCCGCCGGACATCCGGATGCACAGTCTCTTGCCGTCCGGCAGAGCAGCACTGCTCTGGGCAAAGTTCTCTTCCAGCTTTTTGATGTCCGCCCGCAGGGCCTCCCGCGTCTCATAGCCGTAGAACAGCAGCAGGAACTCGTCGCCGGAAAGGCGGGCCACCACAGCGCCGCTGGGCGAGCCCTGCTGTAAGCCGCGGGCCGTCTGCCGCAGATAAACGTCACCCCAGTCGTGGCCATACGTGTCGTTGATGGTCTTGAGGTTGTCGAGGTCGGTCATCATCAGGGCCGCGTGACGGAGAGTATCGGGCTTCTCGAACAGCTCCCCGCAGACCCGGAAGAAGGCCTGACGGCTGTACAACCCGGTCAGGGCGTCATAATCGCACTCGTGCTCGATGCGGCTGCGCTCGGCCACCGCGGCCTTGTAGTTGTCGGTGCTCAGGGTCACGATGGCTTCCGCCAGCTGGTCCAGCTCCCGGATGCCGGTGCGGGAAAATTCCGGCACGGCCTTGTGCTGTTCCTGTGCGTCCACCAGCTCTTTCGAGAGCTGTGCAACGGGCTGTGCCAGACCATAGCTGACGAAAAAGGCACAGGCCAGACCGATGCCCAGTGTCAGCAGTACGGCAAGGCCCAGCAGCTTCGTCACCGACTGGGAGAAGCTGAACAGCTCGTTCCTGCCCACCACGCCGACGAGCAGCCACCGCTCACCCGAGAAGGGGGCGTTGCGGCTGTACAGGTCGATCTGCCGGATGCTGGCGATCTGCTGCTTCCCATCCATCATGTAATGCCAGCAGTTGTTGCTGCGCCGGAGCGTCAGTTCCCATTTCGCATTCCGCAGCGGTACGCTCTGCTCGCCGGTGTTGGAGCTGACATGAAGAGCCAGCACCTCGCCCTTCAGGTCGGAGGTGGTGGAGGCCAGCAGATAGCTGCCGTGATGGTCGTTATGCAGCTCGTCCCACGGGAGCTTGGTGTCCATATAGCTTTCCAGCAGCTCCACGCCCAGAACGCCGTAGACTGTGCCGTCGTCCAGGATAAGGGGCTGCGCGTAGGCGATGGCCTCGCGGTCGTCCCCCGGCAGCTTATACGGCAGAGTCGTCCAGCGGCCATAGCTTGCCGCCCCCATACGCTCGACATCTTCGTAGGCAGTCTGGAAGGGACGGACATAAAATACATCCTGCTCTCCGTCCAGATACTGCAGTGCAGGCGACCACGCCTTGTCCGTAGCGATGTCAAAGGTCTGCACCAGCTCCGACGGAGCGCACTCAAGCAAAATATCCGAGTTTACCGCAGAGGGGGCTGCATCCGGGTCGAGGTCGCGCAGGTAAACGCAGGGCAGGCGGTCTCCGGAGGTGCGGCCCGTGAAGTCGTGGGTATTCAGGATGAGGAAGATGCCCGAAATGCGCTTGGAGCGCAGCGTCTCAAGCATTCTGGGGGCTGCAGCCAGCAGCAGCGGCAGGCTGTCGCTGCTGCTGGAATCCAGCGTCTTGAGGGAAAGCGTTTCGTCGTCCAGCATCTGCTGGGCGGTCTCATTGATGTAGGTCGAAAGATCCGTCAGTTCCTGTGCCTGCTGGAGCTGGTCCTGAATGTAGCCTGCACGGTTCTCCACCTGCTTGTCCAGGATGTCCACCGCGTTCTCATCCAGTTGGAGGGTAACGCCGCTGATCGCAGTGGCCGAAGCCATCAGCATGACCACGACGGCCAGCATGACCATCAGCGCCGAGAAGATGGTAACGAAAATCGTATGCTCTCTTCCCTTCGCTTCATCCCGCATCAGCAGTTTCATGCCTTTCCCCTCCTTCCCCTCGTTTTTGTAAGATGCCTCAGCCCTCGTACTGGCTCAGTGCGTCACAGAGGCTCTGGTACCATGCCTCAAAATACGCATCGGTCAGGAATTCCGCCTCGGCCTCTTCCGCACTCTCGCCTGCTGCGAGACGCTCTTCCACCGTGGCGCGGTCTGCCGTGGCAAGGTCGCTCATGCTGTAGTTCAGCTTGCTGCGGGCGTCGGTGCCGCCCTCAAAGGCTTTGGTCGTGTACAGTTCATTGGTGTTCACTGCGTCCACGGCCTCCGTCAGGACGTTTTCCATGCTGCCGGTCAGGGCGAGGCCGCTGCTGTGGATAGCATCCATATCGTTGGCGGCATGGGTCACGGGCAGATAGCCGGAGCCCACTGCAAATGCGATGTTGTTTTCCGGCTGGGTGAACCACTTGAGGAAGACCACGCTGGCTTCCACCTCGGCATCGGTGGCCTTTGCCACGGCCATACCGGCCCCCTGCTGGACAGAGACTTTCTCGCAGCCCTCAAAGTGCGGCGTGGGCAGGACTTTCAACTCGATGTCGTGGCTCTCGGTGTCGCTCAGCATCACCTGCGTCGGGAAGTAGGTCGCGCTGGAGTTGGAGCCGATGTAGGCCAGAATGCTGCCGATTTTGATATCGTCGCTGCGGAAGCGGCCGCTGGCGGCGGCCCAGCCCTTGATGTAGGGAACATAGTAGTTATCCCACAGCTTGCGGGCCGCGTCCTCGCTCAGGCCCATGGTCATCTTGCCGTCCTTGACGTCAAAAATGGTATCGCCCAGCTCTTTTGCGCCGATGAGCATATAGTTTGCCATCGCGTCGCGTCCAAACAGGGCTTTGCCGTCGTTGGGCGTATCGGTCTGGGCATCCGTCCAGTTGTAGTAGGCTTCGGCGGTCTTGACCAGACCCTCCACCGTCTCAAGGTCGGAATCCTGTACGCCGGTGGCGGCAGCGAAGGGCTTCCAGTCGGTATCGTTCAGGAACAGAAGCTCCGTGGACTTTGCCACCGGGAAGATCTTGATGCTGCCGCTGTCGTCGAAGTCGCCCTCGGTCAGGTAGCTGTCCAGATAGGCGGCGCGCTCCTCGTCGGTGAAATAGGGAGCAAGGTCAGCCAGCTCGCCCATCTGGTCCATGGCATAGGCGGTGTCTGCATAGGCCATAAAGATGTTGGGCATGGCAGAAGCGCCCACCTTGCCCTGTGCCGCAGCCATCACCTGCGCCTCGAGGTCGTCGACGCTGCCCTGGCTGTAGCTCTCCACGGTGATGTTCTTTTCCTTGCCGACGGTGTCGTTGAAGGTATCCACCAGCTTATTGAAGCTCTCCAGCTGGTCGCCGTTGTAATATGTCCAGACGCTCAGATCCACCGGCTCGGTGTTACCCTGTGCGGTGCTCTGAGCACCCCCGCAGCCCACGAGGCACAACACCAGCGCTGCAGCCGCCGCAAACGCGGCCAGACGGCGCATTCCGCTTCGTTTCACCATGAACTTTCTCCCCATTATGAAGATCCATTGATTTCCAAAGATATTCTCATCATACCACCACGCGGCCGGAGATGTAAACACGTTCTGTCAAAATCAGCAATATCACAACAACTCTTTTCGGATTTTGTCGATTTTTACGTTTTCCCTTTTCCACGAAAAAAAGCAGGGCAGACCCGCGCCGTCCAAAGCCTCCAGCTTTTGGCAAAGCGCAGGTCTGCCCTGCATCGGATATTCAGATTACAGCTTGCTCAGCTGGGGACCCTGAGCGGTATCCTTCACGGCCCAGCCCATCTCGGTGAGCTGTGCGCGGATGGCGTCGGCAGCAGCCCAGTCCTTGGCCTTCTTGGCGGCGGCACGCTTCTCCACCAGTTCAGTCACCTCGGCGGGAACTTCGTCCTTCTTGCGGTTGTACATCAGGCCCAGCACGCCGGTGATCTCGTCGAAGGCGGCAGCGCCGGCTTCGAGAGCAGTCTTGCTGGATGCGGCGGACAGGGTGTTGATATCCTTCACGAGGTCGAAGACAGCAGCCAGTGCGTCGGGGGTGTTCAGGTCGTCGTCCATGGCGGTGCAGAATTTCTTCTTTGCTTCCTCGGCCTTCTCCTTCAGCGTCTCGTCGGCGCCGAACTCGGTCTTGCTCAGGGCAAAGTCGAGGTTCTCGCGGCAGGTGTAGAGACGCTCAAGGCTGTTCTTGCAGCTCTCGATGAGGTCTACGGTGTAGTTCAGCGGCATCCGGTAGCCGGCGGTCAGCATAAAGTAGCGGATGGGCTCGTAGCCGTAGAGGTTGGCCACGTCGCGGACGGTGAAGAAGTTGTGCAGGCTCTTGGACATCTTCTGATTGTCCACATTGATGAAGCCGTTGTGCATCCAGTAGCGGGCGAACTCGCAGCCGTTGGCGCACTCGCTCTGGGCGATCTCGTTCTCATGGTGGGGGAAGATGAGGTCCTGACCGCCGCAGTGGAGGTCGATGGTCTTGCCCAGATGGGTGCGGCTCATGGCGCTGCACTCGATGTGCCAGCCCGGACGGCCCATGCCGTAGGGGCTCTCCCATGCGGGCTCGCCGGGCTTTGCGGCCTTCCAGACGGCGAAGTCGGCGGGGTCTTCCTTCAGGTCGTCCTCCATCTGGCTGCGCAGCTCGCGGTTGCCGCTCTCGAGGTCGTCCAGCTTGAGGTGGCTCAGCTTGCCGTACTCGGGGTCGCTCTTGACGCGGAAGTAGACGTCGCCGTTCTTGGCGACGTAGGCGTGGCCGCTCTCGATGAGGTCTTTCACGATGTCGAGGATCTGCTGGATGTGCTCGGTAGCGCGGGGCTGGACGGTGGGCTTTTTGCAGTTCAGACCGGCGGCATCCTTGAGGTACTCGGCCTCGAAGCGCTGGGCGACTTCCTTCATGGAAGTACCCTCTTCCTGGCCCTTCTTGATGAGCTTATCGTCGATGTCGGTGATGTTGGAGACATAGATGACCTTGTTGCCGCGGTACTCAAGGTAACGGCGCAGGGTATCGAAGACGATGAGCGGGCGGGCGTTGCCGATGTGGATATAGTTGTAGACGGTGGGGCCGCAGACGTAGATGCGGTACTCGCCCGGCACCTGCGGCACGAACTCTTCCTTCTGGCGGGTCAGGGTGTTGAAGATCTGCATAGTTGAATACTCCTTTTTGTGGGACAGACCGGAGCCGTGATCATAAACCTCTCCGTCTCGCTTTCGCTCGACAGCTCCCCTATCGAGGGGAGCCCTTGGCAAAGAGGGCCAGCTCCTGCGAGCCTGCCCGAAAAAGCAAAAGCCTCCAACGCCATGCCAAAGGCACAGCATCGAAGGCGGTCTTTTCTCAAAATCGCGGTTCCACTCCGGTTTGTCGCTCAAAGCCGATAACGGCGGCCATCCGCGCTGCGATACTCAGCTTCCCGCAGCGTGCTGTCCGGGCGCACTTCACGCGGCGGTCTGCAAACAGGCTTCCAGCCAACGGCCCGTTCTCTCTGCCCAGACGATGCAGCGCTACTCTGCCCGGATAAACGCATTTATCCTTTTACAAACTTATTATAATAGCCGCCGGGGCGTAAGTCAAGCGTTTGACTCCCCTGCCCGGCTTGTGCTACACTGGGCAAAAACGCAGCCCGGAGGTTTTATCATGCAGCTTATCACCGAACGTCTTTTTCTCATCCCCCTGCAGCCCGACGGGATGCGCGCCCTTCTGGCCCGCACCACCGACCCGGAGCTCATCCGGCCCTACACCGATATGCTGAATCTTTCCCTCGCCCACTCCGAGCAGTGGGTCTGGTACACCGCATGGGGGCTTTACCAGAACGATTCCGGCGACTGGGTAGGCGACCTCTGCTTCAAGGGCCTGCCCGAAAACGGCCAGCCGGAAATTGGCTGCGGCCTTCTGCCGGAATATGAACATCAGGGCTACGCCACCGAGGCTGTCCGCGCCGCCTGCCGCTGGGCCTTCGAACAGCCCGGCATCACCGCCGTCGAGGCCGAGACCGCCCCCGATCATACCGCCTCGCAGGCGGTGCTGCACCGGGTGGGGTTCGTGCCGACCGGGACGATGGGCGCGGAAGGGCCGAGGTTTATTCTGCGCCAAAAGCCTTGACTCCATCGCCAAATCAGCGCTTTCCCCCTTTACATCGCCCGCAACTTGTGCCATAATTTATTTCAATATAGCAGTTTGTGTTTTCAACGGTCTGGCAGCATCCGCAAACTGCATATTGCAAATATGCTGTTACCCATAGGCATATCTGTGAAACTTGCGATTAAGGGAAGCTGCCCTCGGCGCGGCGATTCGGCGGCGCGGGGCAGCAAGAGAGGGGTAATCTGCTATGAGCAAGATCATCATTCCGGCAAACTACACGCCCGCGCTGAACCTGTACGACACCCAGCGCGCCATCGGCACCGTGAAGCGGCTGTTCGCTGACACCCTGTGCGCCACACTGAACCTCTACCGCGTGTCGGCGCCGCTCTTCGTCGAGGCTTCTACCGGCCTGAACGACGATTTGAACGGCGTCGAGCGGAAGGTCACCTTCGACACCAAGGACAGCGGCATCGAGGTGCAGGTTGTCCAGTCGCTGGCCAAGTGGAAGCGCAAGGCCCTGAAGGACTACGGCTTCCGGGTGGGCAAGGGCCTCTACTGCGACATGAACGCTATCCGCCGCGACGAGGATATGGACAACCTCCACTCCATCTATGTGGACCAGTGGGACTGGGAGAAGGTCATCCGTGAGGAAGACCGGAACGAGACGTATCTGAAGAACGTCGTGCGCTCCATCGTGTCGGCGGTCTGCGCCACCGAGATGAACCTGCACGCCATGTTCCCCCAGCTGCAGGATCTGCCGCTCCACACCCCCAACGTCACCTTCATCACCACCCAGGAGCTGGAGGATAAGTACCCCGGCCTGACCCCGAAGGAGCGGGAGAATGCCATCGTCAAGGAGAATGGCACCACCTTCCTGATGAAGATCGGCGCTCCCCTCAAGAGCGGCAAGCCCCACGACGGCCGCGCCCCCGACTACGACGACTGGGAGCTGAACGGCGACCTGCTGTTCTGGAACGAGCCTCTGCAGTGCAGCTACGAGCTGAGCAGCATGGGCATCCGCGTCAGCCCCGAGAGCATGGACCGTCAGCTCACCGCCGCCGGCTGCGACGACCGCCGCGAGCTGCCCTTCCACAAGGCTGTGCTGAACGGCGAGCTGCCCTACACCATCGGCGGCGGCATCGGCCAGAGCCGCCTGTGCATGCTGCTGCTGGGCAGCGCCCACATCGGTGAGGTGCAGGCAAGCGTCTGGGACAACGCCACCCGCGAGGCCTGTGAGAAGGCAGGCATCCCGCTGCTGTAAGACTGTATACAAAAAGGACTGATGCATCCGCAGCAGTCCTTTTTCTTATGTCCTGAATTCCAGACCCACCTTGCTTTTTCTCCCGTTGCCGCCCAGCCACCAAAGCAGGAAGGCGTACAGCAGGTTCGTGACGAGGATGATGGTAAACCACATCAGCGTCTCCTGAATGGTCTGGTCGTATACCCGCATGAAGGGGTAGGGGCCGTCAATGGTTCCTGTAATATTGCCGTGCAGATCATACAGACCGTATAGGATCGTCGGCACCAGCGCCCACCAGACCTGCCCCAGCGGCAGGCGGGGCAGACGCTCGAAGAGCACCAGCGACAGGATCGCCAGCACCGGGTCGAGGAAATGGTGGTAGAGCATCGAGCCCGTGAAAAGCATGATGTACCAGCCGTTGCCGTCCTCGTACATGGGGGCGAGGATGATGACCACCGTTAAAAAGGTCATGGCGAGGCAGCTGGTGGAGATGAACTTGAGCCGCTTGAGCCAGAGGGGCAGCTCCCGCCCGGTGAAGACGCAGCCCAGCTGCCACAGACCCACCAGCAGGCAGACTGCGCCGTTGAAGATGTTGGACAGCTCGGTGTACATCGTGAACATGATGGTCCCGCCCATGGCCCAGCTCATGGGGACGGCGATGGTCTCGAAGTACACGATCAGGAAGTTCATTGCCGCCGAGGCCAGCTTCCGCAGGACAGTCAGGATGTTTTTCAGCACCATTTCACTCTCCTATCTGTAATTTTTTGTTGAAATATCAAAGAAACGAGCGGTTTTTTCCGCTCGTTTCTTTTTTACACCCGGACGGGTGCTTATTTTGCCGTATTGATGAAGCTGCGGTTATCCCACAGGTACTTGATGCCGGAGATGGCGGTGACAGCGGCCACGACCCAGCACAGCACGGAGGCGATGTCTGCACACTGCTGGCCCAGCACATTGCCGGTCAGGGAGACCGTGAAGTAGTAGAAGATAATGGTCAGCATCTGGAGCACGGTCTTCACCTTGCCCCACATGTTGGCGGCGATGACCTTGCCGTCCTTTGCACCGGCGGCCACCATGCGGAGGCCGGAGACGGCGAACTCGCGGGCCAGAATGATGCAGAGCACCACCGGGCTGCACACGCCGTCCCGCATCATGTAGATAAAGGCTACCGTCGTCAGCAGCTTGTCGGCCAGCGGGTCGGCGAACTTGCCGAAGTCGGTGACCATGTTCCACTTGCGGGCCAGATGGCCGTCGAGGAAGTCGGTGAAGCTGGCCGCGGCGAAGATGAGGCCGGCGATGAGGTAGTACCGCGGGTTGTAGCTCGGCGTGATATACTGGCCGAGCGAGACGAAGATCATGAACACCGGCACCAGCAGGATGCGGGTCAGAGTGAGTTTATTGGGCAGATTCATACAAAATTATCCTCCAATCTGTTATTTCGCAACAGTACCATACAAATCGTAAAGGTCACTGTCGTCCACCAACACATCATAGAACTCGCCGGGGTAGAGCGGCTCTTCGCTGGACACGCAGACGCTGCCGTCCACCTCGGGGGCGTCGGCAGCGGTGCGGCAGAGGTAGAGGCCGCTCTCGTCGTCCACGCCGTCGCAGAGGACGCGGACAGTCTGGCCCACCTTTGCGGCCTGCTTCTGGGCCATGATGCCGGTCTGGATCTGCATCACCAGCTCAGCGCGCTTGTCCTTGACTTCCTGCTCGATCTGGCCGTCCATCTTGGCGGCAACGGTGTTCTCCTCGGCGGAGTAGGCAAAGCAGCCCAGACGGTCGAACTGCACTTCCTTCACGAAGCTGCACAGGTCCTCGAACTGCTCTTCCGTCTCACCCGGGAAGCCCGCGATGAGGGTCGTGCGGAGGGTGATGTTCGGGATCTCACGGCGCAGCTTTCCGATGACGTCCAGCAGCTCGGCGCGGTTGGAGCGGCGGTTCATATTTTTCAGGATGGTGTCGTTGCAGTGCTGGATGGGCAGGTCGAGATAAGGCAGGACCTTCTCGTTCCGCTTCATGGCGGCGATGAAGTCGTCGGTGATGCGCTCCGGGTAAGCGTACATGATGCGGATCCACTCGAGGCCCGGGATCTTGTTCAGCTTGTCCAGCAGCTCGCAGATGCTGCCCGGCTTACCCCAGTCCTCACCGTAGGCGGTGGGGTCCTGAGCCACGATGATGAGCTCCTTGACGCCCTCACCGGCCAGCCAGCGGGCCTCGGCCACACAGTCGGCCATCTCGCGGCTGCGCAGCGGGCCGCGGATGCCGGGGATCGCGCAGTAGTGGCAGCGGTTGTTGCAGCCCTCGGCGATTTTTAAGTACGCATAGTGGGCAGGCGTGCCGATGACGCGCTTGCCGCCCAGAGGAAAGTCCCTCTTGAGGCCGTAGCTTTCCAGATGTTCTTCACCGTTGAACAGACGGGCCACGATGGAGTCGATGGCCTTGTTGGAGGCACAGCCGACCACGGCGTCCACCTCGGGGATCTCTTCCTCGATCTGGCTGCGGTAGCGCTCGGCCAGACAGCCGGTGACGACCACCTTCAGGTTGGGATTCGCCTGCTTGTAGGAGCAGGCCTCAAGGATGTTCTCGATGGCCTCGGTCTTGGCGCTCTCGATGAAGCCGCAGGTGTTGACGAGGATGACGTCCGCATCTGCGAGGTCCGCCACCGTCTCGTGGCCCGCCGACAGCAGGATGTGGACCATCACGTCCAGATCGACCTGATTCTTCGGGCAGCCAAGGGAAATACACGCAATTTTCATTCGGATGATACTCTCTTTCTCTCTTGAGGGTCTGTTATAACGATTTGATGTGGTGTTGCGGCAGGGTTGGTTTTTCTTTAAGATGGCTTGCGCGCCGGTGGCGCGGGGCAGGTTTTTTCTTTTGGTCAAGCGGCTTGCGCTCCGCGCGGGCCAGAGGCAGAGCTGGTTTTTTCTTTGAGCTGGTTCTCGCGCTGGTGGCGCGGGGCGGGTTTTATTCTTTCGGTCAAATGGCTTTGCGCTCCGCGCGGGCCAGAGGTAGGGAGGGGTGTTTCGAATCCCCCCTCCCTA
>OBAB01000836.1_pt1 | contig 16367 bp, 15 predicted proteins | sample 1516501 | NCBI WGS metagenome assembly OBAB01 (sample SAMEA2579906, study PRJEB22360) | human gut metagenome
TCGTGCCCAAGATAGTTAGCTGGAAACGGCTTGTGAAAATAGGTAGTCGCCGACTCATAGTTGTCAGGATGAAGAAACCGCATCTTGACAATATGCACCTCTAGCTCAGTTGGTAGAGCAACTGACTCTTAATCAGTGGGCCCAGGGTTCGAGTCCCTGGAGGTGCACCAGATTTTGAACGTCAAATCGTAAGATTTGGCGTTCTTTTTTGTTGTGTAACCCCGAAAATTCGGGGCTTGCACGGTCAATGCACGGTTTTTGCATGGTCGGCGTTTTCGTGGAAATCCTTTGCATGGGCTGGAATTGCTTTGAAATGCGTGGTAAATTTTGCATTGCATCAGGTGAGTAGAGCCAGACGGAGCTGCGCCTTTACTTCGGGGTCAGCATTCTTCAGAAGTTCCAGCAGAGCGGTCATAGAGATGGTCGGTTCGCCTGCGGCGGGTACAGCCTGCGGACTGGGGCTTTCGGACTTAGCGTAGAAGCCTTCCTCAAACTTCCTACCCAACTCCACACGGGAGGACTGCTGGATATGGGCGTAGGTGTTTACCAGCATATCCGCCGTAGCGTGTCCGGTGGTTCCCTGAACAGCTTTCACATCACCGCCGGAGATCATCAGCTGATAGGTGGCACTGGAATGCCGCAGACCGTGGAACACGATCTTCTCAAACTCCGGGTGCTCTGCCCGCCACATACGGTACCACTTGGTCAGAACGTCCGGGGCAATGGGTAAGCCGTCTGGTAAGCGGAACAGCTGACCGCAGTTGCTGTACTTTTCCGGGGCGCTCTGCTCGTCCTGCTTCATCTTTTCCAGCCATGCCAGAAGCTCCTCTTTCAAGGGCTTGGTCATGTACAGGATGCGGTTGGACTTTTTGGTCTTAGTCCGCTTAAGGATCAGCGAGGACTTACTCCCCTCCCGTCTGTCCGGGAAGGTGTGGTAGATCTGGGTAGGATCAATCTTGGACAAGGTGACCTTGTCGGCACGCTGCAGGGCTTTGTTCACCGAGATGGTTCCCCGTCCGTCTGCTGCGTCAAAGTCCAGATCACTCGGCTGTAAGCCGAGGATCTCACCCTCTCGCAAGGAGAGGATCATACTCATGTGCACAGCCAGATGCAGGGCAGGGTTCTCGATGGTCTGCAGCGCCGCCAACATGGTGCGCTCATTCCAGATGGTGCGTTCTTCGGTGTTGATCTTGGGGGCTTCACGGGGAGTAGGTGATTTGTGGATCAGATCCCAGTCAACGGCATACGAAAAGGCGGTCTTTAGGAGCGTGTGGACTTCGTGAATGGACGTGCTGGATAACAGCCGCTTCTTCTGATTTTCCGTCAGCTCCTGCTTTTCGCCGTGGACGTACTGGCCGCAAGGGGTCTGGCTCAGAGTGGCGTAGAACTGCTCGATGTCGTAGGTGCGGAGGTCTTGCACCTTCCACTTGCCGAGGTACGGCACGATCAGGTTCTGCACCATCGTTAAGGACTAGGTGTAGGTCTTTGGCGACCACTTGTGCTTCGAGGACTGAATGGGAATCCATTTGTAGAGCATCTCGTCCACCGTCATTGCATCCGGCACGAGGAATGTACCATCCAGCAGTTCCTTTTCGACCGTGATCTTGCGCTCCTGCGCTTCGGCCTTGGTCTTGAAGGTCTCCCAGCCCTTGCAGGGCTTGCCATTGTGGTCTTTGTAGTTGTATTGGACAGAATACGTGTTGCCACGTTTCATAATAGATGCCATAGATATTCCCTCCCTCAGACCGCAGCGAACCAATCATCGAAGCTCTGCTTGCTCACCCGGATGCTGGTGCCAATGCGCATTACCTTGAAGTCCTTCGTAGTGTTGCACAGGTTGTACGCAGCGCGGTTGGAGATCGCCAGCAGTTGGGCGACTTCCTCCACCCGGCAAACAAGTGGCTCGTGACGGGTCACTGAAGCCTGTTTAGAAGGTTCTGTGGCAGGGGTTTTGGACAAGTCCATTGTACGGGATTCAGACGCAGTTTTCAAGTCCTCGCGGGTCAGTTCGATCGAGTTTTTGCGGACAGTCTTCATTTCTTCTGCGGTCACTCTGAGTTTGATGATGTGTGTCTTGCGCGGCGTGTCGCTGCGGTTCTGTCGTGCGTGTCTGTTCGGATTTTTCATTTCATCCATATTCGACCTCCTGTGAAAATAGAAAATGCCCTCATCCCGGATGGAAGGGGCTATGTAAAAAAGACACGCCGCATTTTCGCACCAACGGTGCGAAGCGGGAGCAGGGTTTGGGGAAGGCACTCCCCAACAAGGCCGCGGTTGCGCAGCAATGAAAGCCCCAGTGGGGCTTTTAAGCGGCGGCACGGTTTGCGTAGCAAATGGCGGAGTCTCACTCCGACAAGTGCCAGACCGGTGGACAGAAAATTTTCAAGAATTGAAAATTTGTGGCCACGGGTCGATACTTGCTTTCGCCGTTTCCGTGCAACATTCAAAAATGTCATTCATCGAACCGCACAGCACATTCACGGTCTGGCAAGCCCAATGTGAAAACATCGGTCGCCCTTGCTCGTGGTCGCCGTTCACACCGAACGCAGTTCCTGCCCCTGTTTTGCAGCGGCGTTTGTCTGGCTCGCTCGCTTTCAGGGCGAGGTCATGGCTCACAGTATCGCGGTCGGACGGCTTATGAGGGATTCAAGGTGCGAGTATAAAGAAAGCACAGGCTCGCCGCATGGCTGCGGCAAAGTCGGCACTTCTTCCGAAGGGAGTGTGGTTGAAAATATAGCTAAATAAATTTAACTATATTGCCGGGTATGATACCACAGACGCGATGATGCGTCAAGTACCAAAAAAGAAAAATACCGCCCACGCAGTACAGGCGAAGGATTTTGTCGAGGTGAAACAGCGGCAAAATGAATCGGGTGTGTTGCGGGGCGGTAAATCTTTTCATGCGGAACAAACCCTCACTGTGTCGCATTTTATTGCGGATTCAGTGGGATTTGCGACAGAGAGTATCATGGTTTGCAAGGTGCGTCAAGATGATTTTGCAAAATTTATTGTGATAAAGCGGTAATAGTAGGACTTATGATATCTCAAAGCTCTAATAAAATCAGAGATTTTGTATGATATGGCGTTCGACAACAAATCTGCTCTTTCGAGAATTACTCATTTTTTGAGTTTTCAGTGTCGCCCCTTCCGAGATAACGCCAAAGCGTGGTGCGACTGATTCCCAGTTGACGGGCCGCTGCGGCACGGTTTCCACCATGTGCGGCAACCGTTTGCTGAACCGCACTGCGAATGATCTCTTCCAGTGTCTGGTTCGGATTAGCTCCGACGGGATCGACAGGCTGAGTTGCATTATGCGGTGCCCGCAGTGCACGCTCTTTGGCAAGTAGCTCAACGACCGTACTGCTCCGGATGTAAGGGCCGGTGGTCAGGGTGGCAAGCGACCGGAGCAGATTCTTGAACTGGGTGTAGTTGTTCGGCCACGGATACTGCCGCAGCATCTCGATTGCTTTTGGCTCGAAGCCGGAGATCTGCTTTCCAAGTTCCAGATTCAGATTGCTGAGGTAAAGGCTGGCCAGCGATGGAATCTCATCCGACCGGCTGCGCAGAGAAGGAAGATTAAGTGCCAGACATCCCAGCCGTTCGCTGAAGGTGCGCATGATCGGCGGGATGCTTTCGGTTTCGTGGACGGCGCAGGAGAACAGCAGCCGTACCCGGCGGGCAAGCCCGGTCTCTTCCACAACCGCCAGCAATTCGGTCGCACGCTGCTCCGGAATCGATTCAAAGTTCTGGAAGTAGAGCGTGTTGCCGGTGGTATTCAGCGGCGAATTATAATGATCCAGCAAAAAGTCCCAGCTCTTGTCGTTCATAGTGGCACAGTTGACAACGACCATGGGCCGGTTGGCAAGAGCACTGTGAAGATAGAGATAGCGGGCGATCTGCTCTTTTCCGGTGCCCGGCTCCCCTGCAATGATGATGGGTTGACGGATGCAGGCAAGGGCGTTGATCTCGGTGTCCAGTGTGCCCATGGCACCGCTGAGACTATAGAAACTGTTGGTAAACAGGTACTCACACTCACCGCGGTTCAGGGTACGCAGTCCGGTTCGATTGGCATGGAGTGGGATACGGGAAGGGATGCAATAAAACAGGAACCGCTTGGTCTGATCCATCAGGATCTGCTGTGCCGTGATGCTGTACAGCTGATCCCGTTCGGTATAATAGAATTTGAGAGTGCCGTTTCCATGCATTTCCCGGAGATGGGCACGCAGGGCCTTGCACAGTTCGGCGGGCGGCTCGGACAGATTGCAGTAAACCAGACTGCCATCAGGCTCCAGCACAACGACCCTGCCGTTTTCGCCCTGTGTGATACTGCGCAGCAGGATGTTTTCCTGCCGCATATGGGAAAACCAGACGCTGACATTGATGGCCTGATCGATTGCGGCGTGGAGACTTTCCACACCGGATGTGATCAGAAAGGCATCAAAGCCCATTTCGCGGGCGATGGTATGTGTGACCATGTCGCAGACGACCATCCGGTAGCCGCCTTCTTTCAGTCGTTCCAACGTATGACGGACTTCTTCCACGCCGTGGACGGTGAGAATGTCCAGATTGAAATCCAGCAGACTGCACAGCGTATGAGCCGGTTCTGTAACGCTGGGAAAGCCTACGATCGCATACAGATTGGTATAGTTTTCGGCCAGCTTCATGGTGCGGAGGACATCGTAGACCGAGATCTGGATATCGACCACGGGAATATCCGTGACCTCACGGATCAGGGTTGCAGTGCCGCCGCGGGAAATGATGCAGTCATAGCTGTTTGGCGGCATACGCTGCACGATGGCCTGGCCTTCTTCAAGGTCGCCAGTGTAAACATCCAGCTGGATGCCGGGATAAGCCTGCGCGGCATTTTCCATTGATGTGTGCATTCTTTCATAGGGCGCAATGCCAAGAATACGTGTTCGTGCTTCGACCATACCAAAGTTCCTCCGTTCAACTTTGTTACGATTATAGCAGACTTTCGCCAAAAAGTCTTGACAAATGTGTTTCAAAATGTAACAATTTTGGCAAAAAGAATACCTGAAAATGCAAAATGTTTAAAATTGAAACGCAACTTGGCGCGGTGAAGGGGTGCCAACGGAAAAATCATGCTGCATAATAAATTTGCAAGCTGAAAAGCAAAACTACAACTGAAAGGAGGATTTCATGCTGCTGTTACTGATTATTGCAGATGATTTTACCGGTGCACTGGATACCGGCGTGCAGTTTGCGGCTTACGGTGCAGCTACCCGCGTGATGGTAAAAGATCAGGTCGATTTTGCTTCCTGTGATGCACAGGTTCTGGTAGTGGATACCGAGACCCGTCATCTGCCGCCGGAAAAGGCATATCAGATCGTCGAAGAGCTGACACGTGTTGCCTGCCGGGCTGGCATCCGTTACATCTATAAGAAAACGGATTCTGCATTGCGGGGCAATATCGGCGCAGAACTTGCTGCGGTTCTTCAGGCCAGTAACAACCGTCAGCTGCCGTTCCTGCCGGCGTTCCCCCAAAATGGGCGCACGACACGGGACGGGATCCATTATGTTGACTGTGTTCCGGTCACAGAAAGCCCCTTCGGCGTGGATCCGTTCGAGCCAGTCCGGCATGCACGGATCACAGAGCTGCTGGCAGAGCAGACGGATGTATCGGCTGTCAGCTGCCCGCCTCTGCGCGAAGGTTCTCCGGTCCCGGAAAATGCAGGCATTCTGGTTTTTGATGCTGCGGATGAACAGGATCTGGTCTCGACCGGCCGCTGTCTGTTTGCCGGAGAGGCACCGCAGATCATGGCAGGCTGCGCGGGGTTTGCAGCGGTGCTTCCCCGGCTGCTTGGGCTGGCCGGGATCCCGGCAGAGATCCCCCGGCTGGATCCAAGGCTGCTGGTGCTCTGCGGAAGTGTGAACCCCATTACACTGCGTCAGCTGGATAAAGCGGAAAAGGCCGGGTTTGCAAGAATGCGGCTGACGCCCTACCAGAAGCTGACACCCGGTTACTGGGAGAGCCAGCATGGGCGGGAAGCGCTGAGCAAAATCGAAAAGATGCTGGCGTCCAATGGTCACTGCATCATTGAAACGAACGATGCAGGCAGCAATCAGCTCACCGCTGATTATGCCGCGGCACTTGGCATCGACCGTAAGACGATCCGGGTGCGGATCTCCGGCAGTGTGGGACATCTGCTGGGTACCATTTTTACAAGCCCGCATCTTGGAACGTTGCTGCTGACCGGCGGAGATACGCTGCTGCAATGTATGAACTGCATCGGCGTGCACGAGCTGGAACCGGTGTGTGAAATGGAATCGGGCGTGGTTCTGGCACGCTTTACTTACAATGGATGCACCCGCCATGTCATTACAAAGTCGGGTGGGTTCGGACAGGATGATCTGCTGATCTGTCTTGCGGATCAGATCGCATGGAACAAAACGGAATGAGCTGGATCAAAACAGCAGGGAGGTTTTTGGAAATGCTTACACAGTATAACCTGAAAATGCCGCATGCAGTTTATGGCGGCGAGAACGCAATGGACAACATCACCGCGATCATCAAGGCGCGGGGCGCAAAAAAAGTGGCAATGTTCACGGATAAGGGAATTGAAGGCGCCGGACTGTTTGCCCTGCCGGAAAATGCAGTCAAGGCGGCAGGTGCAGAATACTATGTGCTGGATGACCTGCCTCCGGAGCCGAGCTACATGGCCGTGCAGAAACTGGTGGACCAGTTCAAGGCGTCCGGTGCAGACCTGATTGTGGCCTGCGGCGGCGGCAGCGTGATAGACGCTGCCAAGCTGGCCAGCGTACTGGTGACGGATGACTACGGCGTCAAGGGGCTGCTGGACAACCCCGGCATGGCACAGAAGTGCGTGCCCATCGTGCTCATCCCTACGACCGCAGGCACCGGCGCAGAGGTCACCCCCAATGCCATCGTGGCTGTACCGGAAAAGGAACTGAAGGTCGGCATTGTCAATGAGAACATGATCGCAGATTATGTCATTCTGGATGCACGCATGATCAAGAACCTGCCCCGCAAGATCGCAGCAGCTACCGGTGTGGATGCACTGGCACACTGCATCGAGTGCTTTACCAGCAACAAGGCAAATCCCTTCAGCGATCTGTATGCGCTGGAAGGCCTGGATCTGATCCTGAACAACATCGAAAAAGCCTGCGATGACCTCGAGGCCATGACGGAGAAGAACCGGATGCAGATCGCCGCTTACTATGGCGGCCTGGCGATCACCGCTTCCGGCACCACTGCAGTCCACGCCCTGAGCTATCCGCTGGGCGGCAAGTATCATATCGCCCACGGCGTTTCAAATGCGATCCTGCTGGCACCCGTCATGCGCTTCAACAGCGAGCATCCGGCAGTTCGCGAGCGGCTGGCAATTGCTTATGACCGCTGCTGCCATGAGGAAAAGACCTGCACCACAGTGGAAGAAAAGACCGCATGGATGATCGCTCGTCTGGAGCACATCGTCAAGCACCTGGACATTCCCACCAGCCTGAAGGAGTTCGGCGTTCCGGCCGAGGATCTGGAAGGACTGGTCGAGGCGGGCATGCAGGTGCAGCGGCTTCTGGTAAACAATATGCGCCCTGTTACGGCAGATGATGCACGCAAGCTGTATCAGGAAGTCATGTAAGCATTCATTTCATATAGAAACATCATAGAAAAAACAAAACAGAAAAGGAGAGCACATTATGAAGACTAGCGATATCAAAGGTATTATCCCTCCGGTAATCACCCCGATGAACGATGACGCAGAGCAGACCGTCAATCATGAAGAGTTGCGCAAGCAGGTAGAGCGTCTGCTGGCGGGCGGTGTGCATGGAATCTTCCCGCTGGGCACCAACGGCGAAGCATACGCCCTTTCTGCCAGAGAGAAAGAAGAGATCCTCGCAACGGTGATCGATCAGGTCAAGGGTCGTGTGCCTGTTTATGCCGGCACTGGCTGCATCACCACTGCAGAGACCATCTGCATGAGCAAGCGCGCAGAAGAGCTTGGCGCAGATGCACTGTCCATCATTACCCCCAGCTTTGCAGTGGCTTCTCAGAAGGAGCTGTACGATCACTATGTTGCAGTTGCAAAGCATGTGAACATTCCCATTATCCTGTACAACATTCCGCCCCGTACCGGCAACAAGCTCCTGCCGGAGACCGTGCAGGCTCTTTGCCGTGATGTGGATGTGATCGTTGGCGCGAAGGATTCCAGCGGTGATATCGAAAACCTGAAAGCCTACATCCGCTTGACCAAAGAGCTGGACAAGGATGTGGCGATTCTGGCTGGCAACGACGGAGCGATCTTGACATGCCTGAAAGAGGGAGGCGCAGGCGGCATTGCAGGCCGTGCCAACATCTGGCCGCACACCATTGCAAACATTTACAACTGCTTTATTGCAGGCGATCTGGAAGGCGCACAGCGCGCACAGGATGCCGTTGCCGTACTGCAGCAGACCTTCAAGTATGGCAACCCGAATACGATCATCAAGACCGCTGTTGCCCTGCAGGGACGCAATGTCGGCAAGTGCCGCGCTCCCTTCAATTATGTGCCGGAAGAGGGTCTGGAAGCCATCAAGAAGGTGCTGGCAGATGTTGCCGCCAAAGGCATGGATTAAGGGGAGCTGACTTATGACAAAACCCATCGTTGGCATTACCATGGGCGATCCTGCGGGTTCCGGCCCGGAAATCACCGTCAAGGCGCTGGCAGATCCCAAACAATACTCTTACTGCCGCCCCATCGTTGTGGGTGACGTCAAAGTGTTTGAACAGGCCAAAAAGTTTGTTGGCCGGGAAGATATCGTGATCCACCGCTGCGAGAAAGTCAGCGATGCGCTGTTCACCCCCGGCACCATTGATGTGCTGCATCTGGACCTGATCGAAGATATCAACAAGTTCGAGCTGGCAAAGGTGAGTGTGGAGGGCGGCAATGCCGCATTCCAGTGTGTAAAAAAGGTTATCGAGCTGGCAATGGCCGGTGAGGTGGACGCCACCTGCACAAATGCCCTGAATAAGGAAGCCCTGAATAAGGCGCTGGAATTTTATCACGGAGAAAGATCCGATGGCTATACCCATTTTGACGGCCATACCGAGATCTACGCCACCTACACGCACACGAAAAAATATACCATGATGCTGGTGCATCATGATCTGCGGGTCGTTCACGTTTCCACCCATGTTTCCCTGCGGGAAGCGTGTGATCGTGTCAAAAAAGACCGTGTGCTGGATGTGATCGAGATTGCGGACAAGGCCTGCCAGGATATCGGCATTGAAAAGCCGCGGGTGGCGGTTGCCGGCCTGAATCCCCATTGCGGAGAGAACGGACTGTTCGGCACCGAGGAAATCATCGAGATCACTCCGGCAATCGAAGCAGCCAGGGCCGAAGGGATCAACGCCATCGGTCCCCTGCCCCCGGACAGTGTGTTCAGCCAGGCATTGGGCGGCTGGTACGATATCGTGGTGTGCATGTACCACGATCAGGGCCATATCCCCCTCAAGACCGTCGGCTTTGTATATGATCGTGAAAAAAAGGAGTGGAAAGCGGTGGAGGGAGTCAATGTGACGCTGGGCCTGCCGATCATCCGCGCCAGCGTTGACCACGGCACGGATTTCTACCATGCAGGCAAGGGCAACGGCAACGAACGGAGCCTTGCAAACGCCATCGCCTACGCGGCAAGTTTTTGCCGGAGCAAGAGCTGAAGGAGAGATCACTTATGAAATTTGTTATGACACAGTCCATCTGCCCGGAAGGCATCGAAAAGCTCAAGGCAGATACCAATGGTCAGGTGGAGATCATTGCAGAAGATAATCCCGATCCTAATAATTATCTGGACGATATGAAGGACGCGGATGCGCTGATTGTGCGCATTGCAAAGTGCGATGCACATGCCATTGAAAACAGCCCCAACCTGAAGGTCATCGGTCGCACCGGTGTTGGCTATGATTCGGTGGATGTGAAAAAAGCAACGGAGCTTGGCATCCCGGTCGTCATCACGCCGGGCGCCAACAACCGCAGCGTGGCCGAGCATGCGGTCGCCATGATGTTTGCGCTTTCCAAGAACCTGTACGAAGGTCAGGTGGAGACCCGGAAAGGCAACTGGGAGATCCGCGGTGCACACAAGGCATTTGAGCTGGAAGGCAAAACGGTGGGTGTCATCGGTCTGGGTGCCATTGGCCGTGAGACCGCAAAGATCTGCCAGGGCGTCGGCATGAAGATCGCAGGCTATGATCCCTTCATGAGTCAGGAAAAGATCGAAGCACTGGGCGCTGAATACTATGCAGATTACAAAGAACTGATCAAGAATGCCGACATCGTGACCGTACATGTGCCCCTGACCGACCAGACCCGCAATATGATCGGCGCAGCTGAGCTGGCGACGATGAAAAAGACGGCGCTGGTCATCAACTGCAGCCGCGGCGGGATCGTAAACGAGGAGGCGCTCTGTGAGGTGCTTCGTGCAGGAATCATTGCCGGTGCAGGCGCCGACGTGTTCTGCAATGAGCCGCCCAAGCCGGATGATCCCCTGCTGAATACCCCCAATCTGATCGTAAGCCCGCATTCGGCAGCGCAGACCCGCGAAGCTGTTATCAAGATGGCTACCATGTGCGTGGATGGCTGTCTGGCGGTGATCCGCGGCGAAAAGTGGCCCTTCGTGGCAGACAAGAAGGTCTACGATCATCCCAGATGGGCCGGAAAATAAAAAGAAGCGCAGCGTAAAAGATGAGCTGGAAGGGGGAAAACATGGACGATTACAATCCGCGCACCCGATATGAACACTATTATGTGCGCATGGCACGGCTGGAAGGCCGTGGAGAATTGCAGAAGCGGTATCCCGATGACTTTTATGTCAGACCATTCCAGATCGCAGGGAATGTCTATTACATTGGCAACAAGGCGGTCTGTTCGCATCTGATCGACACCGGTGAGGGGCTGATCGTGATCGACACAAGCTACCCCGAACTGGATCATCTGCTGATAAACTCCATCTGGGAGGCAGGCTTTGACCCAAAGGATATCCGGATCGTGCTGCACACGCACCTTCATTACGACCACTTTGGTGCCACGAACACCCTGACAAAGATCTACGGTGCAAAGGCCTATGTTGGCAGGGATGAATGGGAAAGCGTGCAGCGCAAGCCGGAGCTTGCCGTTATCCCGCAGGATCCATATCTCAGTTACCGGATGATCCGCCCGGATGTCCTGCTGGAAGACGGAGATGAGATCCGCCTTGGCAACACCGTGATCCACTGCATCGAGACCGCCGGCCACACAGAAGGCACCATGTCGTTCTTCTTTGACGTTGAAGACAATGGGCATATCTGGCACGCGGGAACGTTTGGCGGCGCAGGATTCATTACGATGTACAAAGAGTTCTTTGCACGGTATGGCCTGTCGGATCTTCAGCCCGAATTTCTCCGCTCGCTGGAAAAAATGAAGGTACAGAATGTGCAACTGGTGCTGGGAAATCATCCTGCACCGAACCACATCCTGCAAAAGATGGAAAAAAAGCTTGTAGATCCGGATGCCGGAAATCCGTTCATTGACCCGACCGGCCAGGACTGGCAGAATTATCTTGCATGGGTTGAGGCAGAGTTCAGACAATTTATGGAAGATGGACGCTGAACCGCTGTCCTTACTACAAAATAAGGGAGAACAAATCTATGAAATACGAAAAATATTACAAAGGAAGGAATGATCTGTTCAGCGGTATCGTGCTGAGTGCATTTTCCATTGCATATCTGATCGGCACCACCAGGATCAAGATCCCCAAGATGCTGTCATCGTCCTTTCTGAATGCATCTTCTGTGCCAAAGCTCTGGGGCGCGCTGCTGCTGATCCTTGGTATTATTCTGGTCATCCGCGGTGTGCGCGTGATGAAAGCAGAAAAGGCAGCAGGAAATGCGCCGGAAAAGAAAACCGCTGCACAGATGGCAAAGGATTTCTGGAGCGCAAACCGTGCTGTGATCGAGATGTTTGTGGTACTGCTGATCTACATTGCTCTGATCCAGCCGGTGGGCTTCCTGATCTCCACGTTCCTGTTCCTGTTTGCAGAGTTCAACATCCTCTCCTACAAAGAGGATCGCAAGATAGGCTTTACACTGATCTTTGCTCTGATCTGTGCAGTTGCCATCTATGCGCTGTTCAAATACGCTTTCTCGATGCCGCTCCCGCAGGGTATCCTGAAGGGAATCTTCTAAGAAAGGACGGTACAGATCATGTTAATGGAAGGCTTCTCCATGGTGTTCGGTGATCCGCTGAGCATCGTACTGGTGGCAGCAGGCACCCTGATCGGTACTATTTTTGGTGCGATCCCCGGGCTGACTGCAACGATGGCTGTTACCATCTGCCTGCCGATGACTTTTGCAATGAGCGACAACAGAGCCATTGCACTGCTGATGGCGCTGTACATTGGCGGTATCTCCGGCGGCCTGGTCTCCTCTATTCTGCTGAATATTCCCGGCACGCCCGCTTCTATGGTCACTGCATTTGACGGCGCGCCCATGGCGCGCAAGGGCGCGGGCGCAAAGGCGCTGGGCACCGGCATCTTCTTCTCGTTCCTCGGTACCATCTTTGGTCTGATCGCCCTGATGATCATTGCGCCCTATCTGGCAGCTGTCGCGATCAAGTTTGGTGCATTTGAGTATTGCGCACTGTCCATTTTCTCCCTGTCGCTGGTCATTTCGCTGGCAGGCAAAGATATGGTCAAAGGTCTGGCAGCAGCGCTGCTGGGTGTCATCTTTGCCACGTTCGGCATCAGTGCTTTTGACAGTATCGTGCGTTATGACTTTGGCAGTGTGAATATGCAGTCCGGCTTCCAGCAGCTGGTCGTTCTGATCGGCCTGTATGCAGTGCCGGAGGTCGTGGCTGTGGCGCAGAAAGTCGTCAAGCCCAAGGAAGTCATCGCTCAGAACACCACCGTGGATAAGATCTATGGTCTGGGTTTCACCTGGAAGGAATTCAAGAGCCAGATCGGCAACTTCTTTATCGCGGCATTTATCGGCACCGGCATTGGCATCCTGCCCGGTATCGGCGGCGGTACAGCCGGCATCATGTCTTATACCACGATCAAGAACCGTTCCAAGACCCCTGAAAAGTTTGGTACTGGCATCATGGATGGCGTGGTTGCCTCTGAGACGGCAAACAACGCAGCGATTGGCGGTGCAATGATTCCCCTGCTGACGCTGGGTATCCCCGGCGATGGCATCACGGCGATCCTGCTGGGCAGCTTGATCATCCACGGTATCGCCCCTGGCCCGCTGATCTTTGATAAGAGCGGCGCTCTGATGTATGCCATCTACCTCATCATCGGCCTGTCCTCTCTGTTCATGCTGTTCTTCATGCTGTTCGGCATCAAGGGTTTTGTCAAGGTTCTGTCTGCTCCGCAGAACCTGCTGATGCCCATCATCCTGTGCATGTGCTGTGTGGGCGCATTTGGCTGCAGCAACCGCATGTTTGATGTGTGGTGCCTGCTGTACTTCGGCCTGATCGCAGTTGTGATCCGTGCCATGAAGCTGCCCATCATGCCTGTTGCCATTGGCTTTATTCTGGGACCCATCTTTGAAAAGAACCTGCGCCGTGCCGAGTCTTTCATGAGCAGCGGCCCAAAGGAACTGCTGAACCACCCGCTTGCCCTGGTCATCCTGGTCGTCACTGTCGTCATGATCGTTTACAGCCTGCGTTCCAATAAGCGCGCTGCTGACCGTGAAGCTGCTGCCGTGGAGGCTGTTGAGGCATCCGAAAGGGAATAATTCTGAAAACGTTAATGGATCATATATGCCGATTTCACACAAACATTTACAAGGAGAAAGGAAAGCTTATCATGAAAAAGGTCACTCGTCGTTCGTTCCTTGCCGCTATGGGTATCGTGGGCGCATCTGCTGTATTGACTGCCTGCGGCGGCAGCTCGGCTTCCTCTGCTGCCAGCTCGACCGCGTCTTCCGCAGTGGCATCCGCCGCAGCAGGCAGCGCAGCTACTAAGCCGGACGGCTATCCCAACACTTCCATGACGCTGGTGGTTGGCTTTGGTGCCGGCGGCGATACCGACCTGAACAACCGCCTGATGGCACAGTATGTTGAGCCTTCCTTTGGCCAGTCCATTGCAGTGACCAACATGGCCGGCTCCAATGGCTCTGTGGCTATGACGCAGTATCAGAGCACCCCCACCGACGGCTATACCATTATCGGCGCAAATACCTCTGCTGTCGTCAACAACTTTGCTTCCGGCACCTGCCAGTACAGCTATAAGGACTACGAAGTGATTGCCGTATTTGGCCGCGGCGCAGGCGAAATGCTGTTTGCCAACAAGCAGTCCGGCATCACCTCCATGGAGGATCTGCTGGAAAAGTCCAAGGCAAACCCCGGCACTATCAAGATGGGCATGTCCTCCGGCGGCAACACGCATGTCTACGCTCTGCTGCTCCAGCAGGCAGGATTTGACTGCAACATCGTGGATGGCGGCGATGGTTCTGACCGTATCGCAGCACTGGTCGGCGGCCATGTGGATGTCTGCTTTGTACCTTACCTGACTGCGAAGGAGTACATCGAGAATGGCGACGTGACTCCCCTGTGCACTATTGGCGACCGCTGCTCCGCACTGCCCGATACTCCTTCCATCAATGAAGGCGGCTACGTGAAGAACAACTTTAACGGCTGCTACATCTGGATGGCTCCCAAGGGCACGGATGCAGGCATCGTTTCCTATCTGGCTTCCCTGTGCGAGGACGTTGTGAACAACAATGCCAAGTACGATGAGGATCAGCGTGCGATCAACTTCAACGATCCGTTTATCGTGACCGGTCAGGATGCACTGGACTTCCTGGAAGAGCTGCAGCAGACCGCAATCGAGAACGTGGGCGTTCTGGGCTGATAAAGAAATCGGCTGTACCTGCCGCCGGACAGCTTTCAATCCGCAGACTTTACAGATTTGTTCTCCTTACACCATAGAAAGGACCAAAGCCGTCCGCTTTTTTACCGGATGGCTTTGGTCTTTTGGATTTTATGGAGACAGGCGGCCATTTCTGAAAATGGATAAAGCTGTCTTAGAAATTGGTCTGGTCGATGTCATGCGTCACAGCATTAGACGTGCTACTCATCCTCAATGGCGATGCAGTCGATGGCAACGGTAGAGCCGTCTGCGAACCGGGCTTCCACCCGGTTGGCGTCCATATTGTAGCGGCAGGAAAGCAGTTTGTTCATGGTGAACCTCATTTCTATGTAAAACGGTGTCTGTTCGGATGTCCTAAACCCTGCCAAAGAACCGGTGTGTCATGTAAGATTGTTGTCTAGATGAAATTGGAAATTTTTGCACAGTCGATGCCCCAAAAATCCAGCAGGAAAGTCGCTCATTTTGAGGTCGTCTTGTCGGGCTGATTTTGGCTCTGCACACTTTTGCACATTTTCTACACATCGCAAGGATGGATAACAGGTGCAAAGGAGTGCAAACAATGCAAAGGAATACAATAGATTCACAATGCTAAAATCACTGTATTTCGATAGAAATGACAATTCCTTGTGAATTGCAGGAATGGACGAAAGATGCCGCTCGGTTTCTACGAATCAGTAGGCCGGGGGTTCGAGTCCCTTCCATCGCACCAGAAAATGCCGTGAAATCGAAAGATTTCATGGCTTTTTTGTTTTGTAAGCCATGGGTGCACGGTTTCTGCACGGTTTTTGCACGGTCGGTGTTTTCCATGTCCGATTATGTAGGGCGCTGTATTGCATTGCAATCAGTGCCCTTTTTTGCATCAGGTGAGCAGGGCCAGGCGCAGCTTTGCCTTCATTTCCGGGTCGGCATCCTTGAGCAATTCCAAGAGAGCCGTCATGGAGATGGTGGGTTCGCCTGCGGCGGGTACAGCCTGCGGGCTGGGAGCGTCGGGCTTGGCATAGAAGCCACTTTCAAACTTCTTGCCCAGCTCCACACGGGAGGACTGCTGGATATGGGCGTAGGTGTTCACCAGCATATCCGCACTGGCGTGTCCTGTGGTCCCCTGCACCGCCTTGATATCGCCGCCGGAGATCATCAACTGGTAGGTGGCACTGGAATGCCGCAGACCGTGAAAGACGATGCGCGGGAACTCCGGGTGTGCGTCCTGCCATTTCAGGAACTTTTTGCGGATGAGCACCGGCTCAACCGCAAGTAGAAAGGAATTGTGCAGAAGCTGGTGGACCTCATGGAGGGTGGTGCCGGAAAGGGTGCGCTTCTGCTGCTTGGGCGAGAGGTCTCGCCGTTTGCCACCCACATACTGTCCGCAGGGGGTCTTGCTCAGGGTGTCGTACAGGGCTTCGATGTGGTAGGGCCGCAGCTTCTGTTTTCTTTCTGTCTATAGGATAGCACCTCCATGGCCGCTGTGCCGTATATCCATAATGTCGGAAAACAGGTGCAGAAACTGCAAA
>OBAB01000839.1_pt1 | contig 16317 bp, 10 predicted proteins | sample 1516501 | NCBI WGS metagenome assembly OBAB01 (sample SAMEA2579906, study PRJEB22360) | human gut metagenome
TTCCCCAGACGATAACGGCAGCTTTCGGTATTTCTTTTTCCCTCCACAAAACGGTCGAACTGATTTTTGATTCCTGTCAGCTCGTTGATTTCCTGCATGGCGTCCTCAATTTTTCGGCGCATACGGCCGTAAAGGACGACGCTCTCCTGCATATCTTCTATATGAATGTCCTGCTCCATGCAGATATACTCTTTTACGAAATCCTCCAGCTTGATATTCATGCGGAAGGGAATGGCGCGCTTGAACAGCCGGGGGAATTTCTCCATATCCAGCCCGCCCAGGTAAACATCGTACAGATTCCTGCGGAACCGTTCATTATTGGAGGTATAGAACCAGTCGTCCCTGGCAAAATTGTGCTGCAGGTAACTCTTTAGTTCCCCGATGGCCATAGCCCGCTCCTGCGTCCGGTAGCTGTTTTCCAGCAGGCCTCCCCGATGCCAGAAAAACAGCCTGCCGATTTCATTGGTTGCCGTTTCCACATCGAAAATAACGCCCACACATTCCTTTTCACCGCTCCCGGTCTGCTCCAGCTCCAGGACGATGGTGGTGGAAAAATTGTGGTTTCTTTTGTATTCAGCCTGGTTGTTTTCCCCGATATTGATCATGCCGCGCAGGTATTCCAGCAGGCTTCGATCCGAATCGTCCGCTGCCGCTTTGTTAAAAAAACCCCGGCCGTCGGTATTCGCATACAGGACGATCTGCATGGCGTCAATGACCGTGGATTTGCCGCTTCCGGAATGGCCGGTAAAAAAGTTGATGCTTTTGTTCAGCGTCAGTATTTTATGATCAATGTAATGCCAGTTGTTCAGCGCGATTCTGGTAATCGCCTTGAAGGACTGGCGGCCGGCCTCAGTCAGCTGCTGTGTCTGTGTACTCGGCATCTGTGTATCCGGCGTCTGTGTATCCGGCATCTGCATCACCGCTGTCTGTGTATCCGGCGTCCGGATCTGTGAACTCTCCGGCAGCATTGTCTGTGTCTGCTGTATCTCCATCTGGCATTTCTCCTTCTTCTTCCTCATTTGCATCCGGGACGGCTTCTTCCTCACTGAAGCTATTAAGCAGCTTCAGAATATCCTCCCGCATCAGCACCAGGTTGATGCAGGGATAGATAATAATGCGGGTGTGTTCGTTCAGCTCCTCCAGCACGTCAATCAGTTCTATCATCTGGTATTTTTTCAGCAGCGCCAGCGCCCTTTTTATCTCTGTAAGGGAGGACAGGCTTTTTGCCAGCCGGAACTCTCCCACTTTCCCGTTCAGCTCCCCAAAGGTGGTGACAATGTTCACGCTGGAGGATACCGCCGCCATCTGTTCATCATAAATCAGCTTCAGCAAAAGCAGATAGATGGTTGCAAGCTTGGGCAGCCGTTCGCCCATGGTAGCCTCCCCCTGCAGCCAGATAGTTCCCAGCTCCGTATTCTGGTTCAGCCGTACGCCCGCCACCGCAAAATATGCCGTCAAAAACTCCATATGCTTGTCGCAGAAATAAAAATCCTTATTGGCAATCAGCCGGCCTGCTTTTTTATCATATTTTCTTTCCAGCAGGAAGGTCTGACGGTACAGCTGCCTGATGACATCCTGCAGCTTTTCCTGTTCCTCCTGCGTCAGCTGTTCATATATTTCCAGCATCCTCTTTTTCCCCTTTTCTCTTAACGAATATCATTGCGGGGTAGGCAAAGCGTTCGCCTTCCACCTGTTCTCCCGAGGTGAGCACCTCAAAACGGCTGTTTTTACGCATGCAGATGTCATAGGCAAGGATCAGCTTTTCAAAATCCTCTTCACTCTCAAGGGCCATCGTCCCTGTCTCCATCACGCCGTCCTTCATATGCTCTTCAATAAAGCTTTCAATCTGCTGTTTGGTAAACCGGTGATGGATCTTGTTCAGCTGCAGTACCTCTTCTTTGGAAAGCTCCCTGTTTTCTTCCTCCGGCAGCAGATCTCCGGCAAAATTCTTCCGACGCCTCCGCCTGTACAGGGGATTATCATTCAGTACCTCCCAGGCGGAAAGATTCATCTTCTCCGCCACCCTGTTAATCCGCGCAAGCTGCGCTCCGTCCTCCTCCTGCTCTCCCAGCTTGTTCAGCAGCTGGATCACCAGGCCATGACGGTCGCTTTCATCGCTTAAAAGATAATTCAGGCGGCTTACCGTAGCGCGGATGTACTTGCTGTGCTCCCGATCCATATTGGTTATCCTGTGTTCAATAGATTCGAAGCCCCTCTCGATCTGGTCAATCAGATCCAGCACATCGTCATCCTGCCGCTTCTTAAAAAAGCCTTCCGGCTCCTTTTCCTTTTTGTCCTGAGACGCGCTCTGCTTTGCCCTGATCCGCTCTATCCATACATCATCCTCACGCATTTCCTTCAGGCAGCGTTTGATATCCATTTTATAGATGTAAAAATTATCGCTTGTTTTCAGGATGTGGTATTTTCTCTTTACCACCTCTTCCACGTAGCCCTCCAGATGCTCCTCCAGAAGCTCCCCATAGGACTGTTTTGCCAGCAGGCGGTCAAAGAATTTATCCATATTATGGAGCATATCCTGAAGCGCCTTATTCAGCTTCCTGGTATTGACCAGGGCGGTCTTTAGCATGGCAATATTCATCCTGGAGTCATTTTTGAAGGAAAAAAGAGTGGCATATACGTTCTGGATATAAATATCCGTATCCTCCATCGGCTGGTTCACCAGCTGTTCAAAGGCAGCGATAAAAACCGCCGCATAGTCGGGAATGACTATGTTGGTGGTCATCGTGGTATAATCTTCTATTTTCCGCAGCCATTTTGCCCGCAGCAGCCAGTTCAGGATACGCTTTGGAACCGCTTCCAGCGCCTCCTCTTCTGTTTCCGTTTCTTCCTTTTCCAGCTGGAACCTCCGCCGGGCGCACATATCCGCCAGAATCTGCACACATGCTTCCCTGCTTAAAAAGAAGTTGTTGTACTGATATTCATCATCTATGGTAAGGAGCGCTTCCATATAGATATCCCGGTTTACGGACCGGAAAAGGCCCCAGAAGGAGCCAGGAATCTCATATATAAATTTCAAATTTACTCATCCTCTTGTATTGTTTCCATCTGTTGGCAAGCAGAAATTTGCCTGCGTACCTCCTCGGACATGGAATCCAACAGGTAGCTTTTTTCTGTTTTCTGCTGTTCCAGATATTCTCCCCGGAGCCTGGCCGCGGCAAGTTCAATGTCTTCCTGCAAATCCCTTGCAGAAAGCAGCCGGCAGCCCTGGCCGCGGATTATAATCTGTTCCAGGCCGTCCGAGGTAGCCACTGTAATATCATATTTTTTCCCATTTTCATGGGTAAACTTTTCAATATACTGATCCGCGGTTTCCGCCTCTCTGGTATATACCACATGAATATTATGATAGTCAAGCACTTCTGTTGTGTGCCCCTGCACACGGTAGGCGTCAAATACCACGATAACCTGTGAATGCACCATGCCCTGGTAATTGCACAGAATATCCTGCAAGCGGCCTCTCGCCCCGTCAATATTCGCCTCCGCCAGGCTTTTTAACTCCTCCCAGGCAAAAATAATATTATAGCCGTCCACCAGAAGATACTTTTCCCTGGGCGCCCCGTCTTTTCTGCTTCCCGTATATACGGTTTCCCTGGACGGTACGGCTGTTTTATGTCCAAAACGGTTCCAGCCGTCCTTCCTTGGAAGCTCCTTATTTCTTTTATTGGCATGGAAGGTACGGGACAGAATCTCGTCAATTTCTTCCACATCAATCCACTCCCCGGCCGCCGCATTTCCCTTTTTTCCGGCATCGGCCCTTTTTATTCCTCCGGGATTTCCTTCCGCATTCCCATTGCCGTCCCCGCTTCTCTCTCCGCCGGGGCTATCTGTGCCAAACACTCCATCACTTCCGTCAGCGCCCTCCTGTCCCGGCAGCAGATCATCAAACCTCCTGCATTCCAAATGCATGTAGTCGGTCACCTTGTCCCATGGCACCACAAAGCCTGCTCCATGGGCACAGAATACCGAACCGGTAGGGTTTTCCGTATCCCTCTCCGGATCATAGCCGCTCTGCTCCATAACCTCAAGCGCATTGTGGCAGGGCTCATAGCCCTTTAACGAACAAAACAGCCTGCCATAGCCCTTCGTATAGGCGATTACCTCCTTCTGGTAATCCCGCATCGTCACCACAGGGCAGACACCGGTCAATACGGCCATGTCTCCTTCCGTAAATGGCGCATTGAAGCTGCCGTTCATTTTTTCAATATCCGTCATGGCCCGGCCCACCAGCTTTTCCGGCACCTCCAGCCGGAAGGCATACCAGGGCTCCAAAAGGATGCTGTGAGCCTGCATCAGTCCCTGCCGCACCGCCCGGTAGGTTGCCTGCCTGAAATCTCCGCCCTCCGTATGCTTCAGATGGGAACGCCCGGTGAGCAGCGTGATTTTCATATCCGTGATGGGAGCGCCGGTCAGCACGCCTCTGTGCTCCTTTTCCTCCAGATGGGTGAGCACAAGCCTCTGCCAGTTCCGATCCAGAATATCCTCACTGCAGTCGGAGGCAAACTGCAGGCCGCTTCCCCGCTCTGCCGGCTCCAGCAGCAGATGGACCTCGGCGTAATGCCGGAGCGGTTCAAAGTGTCCCACGCCTTCCACACGATCCGCAATCGTTTCCTTATATACAATGTGTCCGGCCCCGAATTCCACCGCCACGCCAAATCGATCCTGAATCAGGCTTTTCAAAATTTCAATCTGCACTTCTCCCATAACCTGGGCCTGGATTTCCTGCAGCCGCTCATCCCATACGATGTGCAGCGCAGGCTCCTCTTCCTCCAGCTGCCGCAGCCTGGGAAGAATGACCGGCACCTCACAGCCCTCCGGAAGCTTCACCTGATAAGTCAGGACAGGCTCCAGCAATGGCGCTGCGGAGGCCTGCTCCACGCCCAGCCCCTCTCCGGGACGGGTATGTCCCAGGCCTGTCACGGCACAGACCGTCCCCGCCTGCGCCTCGTTTATCAGCTCATATTTATCTCCGGAGTATATACGGATCTGGTTGACCTTCTCCTCCCAGACCTCCTGACCCGGCCGGAGCTTATCCTCCGCCCCTGCATTGGTCAGCATACTTTTTACCTTCAGGCTTCCGCCGGTTATTTTCATATAGGTCAGACGGTTTCCCTGGTCATCCCTGACGATTTTAAATATTTTGGCGCCGAATTCCTGCGGATAAACCGGCTGTACAGTATAGCGATCCAATCCGTCTAAAAACTCATCCACACCGGTCAGCTTCAACGCAGAACCATAAAAACAGGGAAAAAGCTTCCGTTCCCGGATCAGCTGTATCAGCTGTTCTTCCTCCAGCCGATCCTCTTCCAGGAACTGCTCCAGCGCCGCCTCATCGCACATGGCCGCCTGTTCATAAAACGCTTCATCCATTTCCCCGGAAAAATCCACGCAGCCCTCATCCAGCCTGTCCTTCAGTTCCTTCTGAATCGCCTCTTTGTCCGTCCCCGGCTGATCCATCTTATTTATGAAAAGAAAAACAGGGATCCCATACCGCTTCAGCAGCTGCCACAGCGTCTGCGTATGTCCCTGTACCCCGTCCGCTCCGCTGATTACCAGCACAGCGGCATCCAACACCTGAAGCGAGCGTTCCATCTCCGCAGAAAAGTCCACATGTCCCGGCGTATCCAGGAGGGATACCTCCATACTTTTCCATTTAAAATTTGCCTGTTTGGAAAATATGGTAATCCCCCTGGCTTTTTCCAGGGCATAAGTATCCAGGAAGGCATCTCCGTTATCCACCCGGCCCGGCTTTCTCAGCAGGCCGCTGCGATATAGAATGCTTTCCGATAAGGTTGTCTTTCCGGCGTCTACATGAGCAAGAATTCCTATAACTAATTTTTTCATATCTTATCCTGACTGTTGAATGAATTAGATGATTTATACTGGCTGTATAAGTTTTACAGTTATGTTCCTTTTATATTTTCATGGCCTGGCCAGTTCGCAGAGGCTGTCTGTCCAAAAGTTTCGCATCACCGCAGCACACGCGGCTTAGTCAGCATTGGAAGCGGCCGTCTTACGCCGTTTCTTTCATGAAAACGTTTTAAGTATACCATAAAATCAGGTCAAAAAACAGAGGAAGCTGTTCTTCAGATACGCTGAAATGAAGAAGCGGCTTCCCCTATTGTTATGTATGTTTCCTATTTATCCATATTTTCAGCAAAGTCTTCTATTGAAGCGGCTTTAATTGCTTCCTTCAGCCAGTTCTTCAACCGTTGCAAATCAGTCTCCTCCAGAAGCCTTCTGCGCAGTTCCTCCGGAACTGTACCAAGCTCTTCCAGTATTTCAAGAATACTTTCCGCTCTTCCTTTGACTTTTCCTGCTTTGTTGCCGTCCTCCCAGCTGTACTCCTTTTCCTTTGCTATAAAGCGTTCTTCATTGAATTCCGCCCACATTAATTCCTCCACCTCCGCTCTCTGTGTCCGCAAAATATCCGCAAGAACTCCCTCTTTCATACAGATATCCACCGCCTGCTTTACAGCGTCCTCCAGTTGTTCTCCTGCAGCAAGGCGTTCCCTGATGCGTTCCACAAACACCGCATATTCCCATAATTTCCGGCAATTGTCCATCAGCTCCCGATTATGGCCCAGATTAATATTCAGCATCAGCGCACTGCATTCCAGGGAAGGCTCCGCCGCCAGCCCTTCCGGCAAATAATAAGATTCCGACAGCTTTAAAACCATTCGATCAGGCAGCTGTGCCGTTCCATTATAAAAAACCAGATATTGAGGTAACGGCAGCATCAGCCTTCTGCTTCCATATAAATCTCCTCCGGAAGCATCCACATACTTCCTGTATATATCCGCTAAATAGAAAACTCCCCGGAGCGGCATGTTGGGACAATAGGTACTCTGATGCTCATATAAATTCAGCACATCGTCAAGCAGGAAGGACAGATCATTTTTCATTCCCATATACAAAACATCATCTAACGTCGTTATCTCTAATGCCTCGGCATCCTTATACTGTGTACCTCTCACGGCATTATATAACGCTAAAAGTTCTTCCTTACTGCTGAAAATCAACCGGAATAAACGGTCCTTATAAACTCTGTTCACTTTTACGTCCAATTAATTACCTCCATTATATTAACATTTTTTCTACAATGCAATAGTAAGTTACTTATTTTTATATATATAATTACAATAAACTGATATATCAAAGAGAATCGGAAGAAATATAGATGGTTGAAGATTTTTAAAGACAAAATTCTTACTTTTATAAAATAAGTAGAAAGACATGAAAGAATACATATTCTGTGTGAATACTCTGAAAATAAATCAACAACTACGTTTTAATTAAAGCCTTATTTAATTGTATAAACAAGTCCATTTTATAAGCCTAAACGTAATATATTGGAAAAACAGCTATACACATGATATGCTGTCTTTAATAAAACTACCGTGCCTTCATCTAAAATGAAGCAAGATCTAAAAATAATTCTGCTATTAAAGAATATTCTGCCCCTGAAATGTCGGGTAATCAATTTACAACTCAAATAAAATAATTATTGGAGGTGAGATGGTGAATATTCTTAAACAACTCGACAATGCAGTAAACTATATTGAAGCAAATCTGTGTAATGAGATTGATATGGATGAGCTTGCACGAATTGTCTGTATAACGCCAGATAGCTTTTTACGTTTTTTTAGCTATATGAGTGGTGTAACGCTGAATATGTACATACGTCGAAGACGATTGACACTTGCTGCATATGAATTACGCAGTTCAGATATCAAAATTATCGATGTTGCTGTGAAGTACGGCTACAATAGCGCCGATGCATTTGCAAAAGCGTTTGCAAAACAGCATGGCATCACTCCAACACAGGCACGCAGCCTGCATCAACAGCTAAGAGTATATCCGCCTATTTCATTTCACATTTTAATAAAAGGAGCAACAGAAATGAACTTCAGAATTATGGAAACAGCCCCCATCAGATTGCGTGGTTTACCAAAACAATTCATCGGAATTGCTGCTGACCGTTTTGAACAGGAACATATTATGTGGGCAGACGAATATGATGATTACATGAAACAGATCAATAAAGATATTCCGGGAATATGGTATGGGATATGGGAGCGCGGAACTTATTGGATTGCGAAAAATGAAATGGAAGCTGTCCCAGCCAATACTCTCCCTTACGAAATTGCCTCCGGTACATATGCTGTTTTTTCCACAGATTGCGGTGGCTTTGCCGGAGATGAACTACCAAAACTCAGAGAATTGATTTTTGATTCATGGTTACCTGACTCAGGATATATTCAAACGCGGGATAATGAGATTGAGGTTTATTATTTATATTCTAAAAATGAAAAAAGAAAAAGACATTACGAAATTTGGATACCTGTAAAAAAATCAGATCAATCCTTATAGCTATAAAACAAACTTATATATAATATTGGGAAATGAATATATTGTTCATTTTTTAACAAACCTTTATCATGGATATTAAAAGTAAAAGAGGACGCAAGCGGATTAGTTGTTTACGTCCTCTGCCCATTAAATGTCTTAGTGTAGCATCTTATAACTTTTACTCAGATATCTTTCTAAAGAAAAAACTCAACTTTTCTTTTCAGTGCCTTTTCGCTCTTTTCACCATCAGCTGTCATTATAATAAGCAGCTCTCCTTCATAAATACCTCCTACGATTCCGCATAAGAGAATAAACTCTCCCGTCCCGCAGCGCATATCCCGGAGTTCTCCAAGCATTACTGTAAATACGCCATTTTTCCTGCCGATTCTTGTTACCGAACGCAGGCGATATTTATCATCTTCTCCCTTTTCATAAAGAAGAGCCGGCCTGACAAAAAACAGTAATACGATTGCAAGAAGCAGTAAAACTACTGCTGCGCATATTACCGCCTTCAGTGTTCTCATCCAGCCGGTTTGCCCTGCGCGGCAGTTTTCAGGGTTAATACTGCATAATGGGCAGTCCGGATTATTCTTTTTGCATCTGGTAAGGCAGGTACATTCCGCCAGCTCTTCCGTTTCTTCCAGAGCAGACACTACCCTTTCGTCTGCTCCTTCGTTTCTTTCCTCCACAGTATACGTTTCTTTTTCCGGCTTATCTTTCTTCGGTTTGTGCTTCCGCTCCGGCTGCTTCATATTATTATCTGAAATTTCCGGTTTCTTTTTTCTTCCGGGTTCTTTTCCTGCGCCTTTTTCATCTGATAAGTCAGGTTCCAATAGTGGATTATCTGTCCCGCCATCATCAGGCGCAGTAACAGTTTCGTTATCATCCGTATCGTTATTATCCGTTTGGCCGCCGTCCGGTGGTCCGTCTTCATTACCGCCGTTGCTGTTCCCGCCGCCTCCCTGATTTCCTCCATCGCCGCCTTCGTCCGGTATCTGCATACGCCGCAGGGTAAATGAAGCTTCCGTAATATTTTCCAGTCTGTCTCTCACATAAAAATGATAGGTGCCCGGTTCGCTGAATTCATATTCTCCGGTATCCGTCCATTCCTCGCCGTCTGTTGAAAAGGGCTTTCGGGCCAATCCGCAGCCAGGGGCGCCATCCGGCTGCAAATCCTGCGCTTCCAGAATAATCCTTGCCTTACCATACAGCCATAGCTGTGGTTTCTGGGTAAAACTGAGCCTTGGGCCGGATCTGTCAATATTAGCCACACGGATTTCCCCTGTGGCCTGATTGCCGAAGCCATCCCTCACTGCTATATGAAAGGTACCGTTCTCCTTCACCTGTAACCTTTTATCCTCCGCCCAGGTCTTCCCGCCGTCACAGGAATATTCTTTTACACCGGAACCCGGCAGGCCGGCATTATTTTTATCCGATGCATCCACAACTATGATGCATTCACGGCTCCAGCCCTCCGGTTCCAGGGACAAGGTAAATTCCGGCGGGGTCGTGTCGATATTCTGAATATCAATCGTCTGCTTTGCTATATTCCCGGTTTTATCTCTCACTGCAACCGTAACGGTACCGTTTTCCCTGATATCGATTTGGCTGCTTTTTCCCCAGGTTTTACCACCGTCAAAGGAAAACGGTTCCTCTGACAGGCCGCTTCCCGCTCCGCCATCCGGCTGGAGATCCTCGGCCTGGACTGTCACCCGGTTTACCCTGACATTAGCCGCGGTATCCCAGTCAATATGGATTTTGGGCGCCGTGTTGTCTATCGTATTAATTACCAGGCTCTTTTCCCCTTCATTGCCCAGTTTATCCCGCACCTTAATCAGATAAATACCGTTTTCCGTAAATGTATGTATGTTCTCCTTCCAGGTGGTTCCCCCGTCAAAGCTGTAACCCGCTTCAGCGATTCCGCATCCCGGATTGCCATTTTCCTGGAGGTCCTGTGCTTTTACGGTTACCTCCACACCGCCGCCGGTCCAGTCTCCGGCATAGGTAAGCTCCGTAAGCTCCGGCCCCCTTCTGTCTATATTATTGACAGCAACAGATACCTCCGCTTCCGCAGAATTGTTGTTGCTTCCGGCATTCAGCCTGCAGGTATAGGTTCCGTTGCTTTCCACAGATAATTCATTCTGTGCGGACGGAGCCCCTCCATTCCAGATAAAGCTGTCGGAGGCAACCGCAATGCTGCCTTTTATTTCATACCCTGCTTGCAGCTTCACTTCTCTTGTCCACTGCGTGGTATCCGGACGTACCGTCAATACTGCGACCTCCGCTCCCTCCGTTTCACCGCAGGACATTTCATAACCTGTCACCTCGCCTTCATGGCTGCAGTCCAGTTTTTTATCTGTATGCGTAGTGCTGTCGTAGCCTTTGAAGCCGTCCGTTCCCGGACCGTGGTGTTCTGTAAAATGTATCTGTGTGTATTGATCCGCCGCACCGCAGGCGCTGTGTTTTTTAATGACATTCTGATAGATTTCATGTACCTGTCCATGGCAGTCGCAGTGTGCATCCCCCTGCGACCAGAAGCCGCCGTTCCCATGTACGGTAACCGTACAGCTGACGGTACGGTAACATCCCTTCTCCTCGGAATGCTCATGAAACAGTTCCCGGAAGCAGCTTCCTCCGTTCTCCTCACTGCCTTCATGTCGATGGACTATGGACGCGGATACGCTGCCGTTCGCTTCTTCCGCTGATATTTTAAGTCTGCCCAGGCCCGCCGTTATCAGTGCCAGACATAGAATGCCCGCCATAATCCCCAGCCAGGCTGTTTTTCTTATCGTTTGTAATCCCATAGGATACCTCCTTCATTGTTGTGTAAATTGAGATTCTAAATTCCCTTAAAGGGTTGATAAGATCCCTTAAAGGGTTGATAAATAAATCTAAGCACCAAAAGTATATTTAAGCGCCAAACCAAAAAATAAGCGCAAAAAATACACCAGAAGCTCAGTCCATAGGCATCTCTCCCTTCTTTTGTCCGACCTGTTCCGTAAAAATTGGAATTCATACCGGCTGATTCGCCATGATGCCGTCTTACATACGGCCTTTGAAATAGAAAAACGGATTACCAGGAAATGGTAACCGCCGTGAAAATACTTTATCACAAAATCATTCAGCTCGCAAGCTGTTTTATTTAGCATAATCCTGCAAAAAAAACAGCGGCAGGGAAAGAACTTTACTTCCGTAAAATTTCTCCCTGCCGCCGCTGCTTTTACCGCCTCACAAAGTATTTATGGCAGCTCTTCTCCTCTGCCGGTGCCTGCGTCAGCGCTTCCACATCCTGTTCTTCCGTTCCTGACCAGAGAAGCTAACCAAAGAAGCAGAATTATTCCCACAATCACAGTTGTTACAAGCGCCGCATATTCCCCAAATCCGTCCCTGTTTTTTCCCCGGGCCCCGTTCAAAAACGGAATGCCGAGTACGATGGCAAAATACCAGAATACCGGTACCGCCCACTTGATTCGTCTGCGTTGGCGTCTTACCTCCCCTGCAACTATCCCCGCCATAAAATCCGCCGCCTGATAAACCAACAGCAGCGCCATAAAATAAACCACAATCCCAATCAGCGTATGAAGACGTTGTGCCGTCAGCCACCCGCCTCCGGCCAAAACACCCTCCAGCCGAAGCGGCAGATATATGGCTGATACAATACGGATACCATTGACAAAAACAGTAAACAGATAGGAAAATACCATGCTTCCCGCCAGCCAAATAGTCTTTTTCTTTCCTGTTTTCATCCGGTGTATGCAGCCGTAAATAAGCGCTGCCATGCTCACAAGCATAAACTGGACGCCGGAACAGGAGGCGGCAATGATAAAACGCAGTTCATGATTTACATAGCCCCGCTGCGCTTCATAGGCAAAGGGAATCCCGCCCAGGCTCCCTGCCCACCGGGCCGTGGGAGCCAGAATCCATCTCAGTTCATCGCTTCCTGCCCTGCTGTAAAAAAGCTTCAGACATGAAAGCACCACAAAGCCTGCGGCATAAAATATCAGGTTTTCTTTGAGCACCGCCTTCCATCTGCTTCCTGCCATGTTAATCATCCCTTCCTGCCGTCCTTCTTCTCCTGTTCCGGGAATAGACGTTTATCCCCGCCGCAGCCGCGGCAAATGCCAGCAGAAGCATGAAGCCCGGTTCCGAACCCACGGTATAGCCTCCTATAGCCAGATCCGACACCTGCCGGGGCAGCGGTATGGGCTGTTTCACATCCGTGCTTTCACCGCTTTCATTGCGGATCGTTTCCGTCACCGCGATAAAGGAGGTATATGGCGTTATCATGCTGTAATCCAGGCCTATCTGCGTTACTTCTTTTTTTGCCGCTCCTTTCAGATCCTCGCTGAAGCCGTAATCCGTCAGCCTCTCCACCTTTTTTCTGGCCCAGAGATAACGGATTATATTATTTTCTTCCAGCGGCTCCGCGTCTGAAACCTGAATCTCCTGCACATAATCCCTGCTGCCTGATTTTCCCGTAATCCGGATCGTCCCGGCAGGCTCTCCCCTCCATTTTCCAAACAGGACAATGGGACGCTGGGCAAAGAGGGTAGACAGTACGGAGGGTTCCACCTCATATACGTCAAAGCCTTCATAATCCACCCGGATATCCGTCAAAAGCGGATATTGGATATAGGTTCTGAATTTTTCGGCTGTTTCCGCGGCTTTCTGGTCATCGGTAACCACGAAGGCTTCTCCCATTCCGGTCTGGGCAATGCCGTCTATCAGGTACCGGTTCACGGAAGAGCCTATGCCGAAGGAGAAAAAGCTGGCCGCACCCGCATTCTTGTTTATCAGATCAAAAATTTCTTTTTCCTCCGCAATATAACCGTCTGTGATAACTACAATGCTGCGTGATACCTCCTTTTCCGCCGGAATAGCCAGTGCATTTTCCAGCGCGGGCACCAGCTCCGTCCCGCCGCCGCCTTCCTGGGCATCAATCAGCGCCGTCGCCTTCCCGATGTTCTCAACGGTTGCCGGAACCGACACCGGCGACATCTGAAGCGAGGCGCCGGAAAACAATATCAGGTTAAAACGGTCCGTTTCCCGCAGGTTTGTTACCAGATCCCTGATGAGCTTCTTGGCAGTATCCAGGGGATATCCATACATGGAGCCTGACACATCCAGTACGAAAATGTATTCCCTGGGCGTAATGTCCTCTGTCTGATAGCGTTCCGGCGGCTGTACCATCAGCATGAAAAAGTTTTCCTTCTCCCCTTTTCCCAGCGTCAGACCACAGTTCACCTGATTCCCTGTCAGCTTATAATCCAGGATAAAATCCCTGTCCCCGGCAAACTCCGCCGGATTGGAAAGCGTCACCTGTGCCGCCGTATCACCGGTCCATGCCACATCCACGGCATGGGAGCTGCAGGTCAGCTCCGAAATCGGGACCCCCGCGGACAGATTGACGGTAATATTGTACCTTTCTGATGGTTCTTCCCCTGCCTTTAGAAAAGGACTGGCTATCCAACCGTCTGTTTCCATGGTTTTGGGTACATGGGGACTGGAATAACGCGGCCCGGCAACCGTTGGAAAAACAAACTGATACGTCCCCTCGGAAGGAACGATCAGCTCCGTATAATGCAGTTCTATCCGTATGGTATCCCCCGGCATTACATTGGCCACATCCATGGTGAATACATTGGGCCGCTGCTCCTCCAGCAAAGAAGCGCTTTTCCCTTCGCTTTTCGCCTGCTCATATTCCTGCTTTGCTTCCTGCTTTTCTTTGATTTTGGCAGTGATTACCTCATTCCCAATCTGCATCGTCATCCCATGGACGGTCACTCTTGTGGAGGCCGGAAAAACATAGCTTGCATTGATGGGGATCTCTCCCTCGTTTGTATAGGTCTGAGTCACAAAGGTTTCCGCAATGACACCGTTGATATTGGTCACCACCTCCGTTTTCTTCAGCGGAAAGCTGTCCGCCGACGCCTCCGTCCCTTCAATAAGAAAATATGGGGCGAGGGTAGTGTCACCCTCCCCGTCTGTTTCCGCTGCATGAACCGTCATGGAACAGGTTGTCAAAATAAGCATTGTAAAAATAATTCCCAGCCAGTTTCCTTTATTTTTCATCTGTGCTCTCCTCTGCGCGTTGCGCTTTTAACAGTTTCTAACCCTCACTTCGTACATGCCGGAACCAAATAGATCGTGTATACCTACGCATCCGGCATATACGAAGTCAGGATTATAATAATAAATTACAGCGCACAGGCATCAAATCTGCATCAAAGATGCATCAAATCTGTATCATGCGGAAATCTGCCTGACATCCCGCCCTTTTGCCAAACCTTCCGTAAATAAAAAAATACCCCGGGCTGCAGGGCCTTTTCCGGTAAAGGAATGTCCGCCGCAGTAAATCCGGGATATTTTTTCCTGTCCTGCGGCTGTTTAAGAAAAAACCGCCGCAGGATTCATTTTTCAGTTTATTCAGGCCGTCCTGCCCGCATATCCGGCAAATAACTGCCTGATATCATACTACCTGATACTTCGCCACATAAACAGGGAAGCTGTCCGTTCCCTTGATTTCCTTATCAGCAGTGATGGTCACATTCTTATCCGAAATAATGTATTCCACATTCACTCCCGGTTCAATCACGGTATCCTGCATCAGCACACAGTTCTTTACCTTTGCGCCCTTTCCTACCCTGACGCCACGGAAGAGAACGCTGTTTTCCACTTCCCCTTCTATGATACAGCCGTCAGCGGCCATAATATTTTTCGCCTTCGCTCCTTTTATATAGCGGGTCGGGTTGTCGTCACGGATTTTGGTGTAAATATGGTTGCCGCCGAAGAGCGCGTCCAGGTTTTCCTCGTCCAGAAGCTTCATATTTTCATCGAAATAGCTCTTAATACTGCTGATACGCGCAATATAACCGCCGAACTTATAGCCGCGCACATTCAGCTTATCCAGCTGGGGCGCCAGGATATCCCGCTCAAAATACACATAGCCCCTGACAAACGCGGCGGAGATCTGGCTGATCAGCAGCTCCCTTTCAATAATATAGATGTTCAGGGACAGGTTCTGAATCCCCGGCTCCTCCGGATTGATCTGGATTTCCCTGACACGTCCGTCCTCGATATCCAGGGTATAGTACAGATCCTTATTCACATCGAAGGGTTTGATCAGCCCCTCCGGGATTTCCTCCTGGGCATAGGCCAGGGTCACATCGGCGCCGCTTTCAATATGGGCATTCAGCATGGCCTTGAAATCAAAATTGGCGGCCAGGTTAGCCTCGGACATAATCACGTATTTTTCCTTCTGATCCTTCAGAAAGTCCAGAATGCTTGCCAGCGCCTCCACACGTCCGTTGTAGACCTTCACCGTTTTTTCCGCAAAGGGGGGAACGATGTTCAGCCCGCCGTTTTTACGGGTCAGATCCCATTCACGCCCGGAACCCAGATGGTCCATAAGAGAATGGTAATTCTTGCGGACAATCACGGAAATGTTGTCAATTCCGGCATTGACCATGCTGGACAACACAAAATCAACCATCCGGTAACGCCCTGCAAAGGGAATGGAGGCCATCAGACGCTCCGCAACCAGTTCAGGTACCAGGGAATCATAGCTGTTGGGAAAAATGATGCCGAGTGCATTTGCATTGGAGTTTACCATTCTACTTCACCGTCCTTTACATTATGATCGATCATGGCATTGGGGCCTATCTTGGCGCCGTCGCCGATATACACACCTGCCCCCACCGTGGCCACGCCATTTTCCGTGCCCTCAGGCATGGCGCCCACTTCGGCATTTTCACCGATAACCACATTTTCCGCAATGATGCAGTGCTTAACCACCGCGCCCGCCTTGATCACTGTGCCGCCCATAACCACCGCATCCTCCACATCTGCGCCAGGCTCCACAATAACGCCGGCAAACAGGACCGAATGCTTCACATGGCCGCCAATACGGCAGGCCGCCGCCATCATGGGACTATCTCAACATTATTC
>OBAB01000858.1_pt1 | contig 15864 bp, 15 predicted proteins | sample 1516501 | NCBI WGS metagenome assembly OBAB01 (sample SAMEA2579906, study PRJEB22360) | human gut metagenome
TAATATACAAGAACCCCCCAAACCCCCAGCCACTAAGGCAGCCATTCGCCTCTGTAAGAAACTTTACGCCTCTCTTTCCTTCCTGTCTTGCTGCAAGTGCCTCTTCAAGTGTTATGTATGGTTTGTTATTCATATTCTGTCTCCTTATTAGTCTCTTCTATAAACCCATTACATATAAAACGGAGGCTTATGCATTGCGTAAGCCCCCAGATTATTATGTTTTATTTACTTTCGTATCTTAAAAGTTCTGTATATGCAAGAAGAAATGGTCCAACACCCTTTGCATCATCTTCTACTACAGGCTCTGACATGTAATAATCATATGTACCAGGTCTTCTTCCATTACCACCAAGTCCCGCAACGAGACAGATACCGCCAAGTGATAATGAACCATCTTCATTAGTCTTTAAGTATCTTTCACAGATTCCATCAATAGCCTTCTTAGCATACTGTGCATAATCATCTGAAAGGAATCCAAGACGAATACCCTTAAGAATACCATAAGCCATAATTGAGCTTCCGCTTGTCTCAAGATAATTCTTATCCATTCCGCCATAATTAACTATCTGATACCACATGCCACTTTCGTCCTGATACTTAAGCATTGCATCTATAAGTTCCCTGAATGCATCCTCAAGCATCTTACATTCTGCATCATACTTATGATCGCTGTTATCAACCTGATCAAGTGAATCAAGAAGAGCCATTGTGTACCAGCCAATAGCTCTTAACCAGCTGTGCTGTGATAATCCTGTAACTTTATCGCACCAGAATGCTTCCTTGCTTGTATCAATTGCATGGAAGTAAAGTCCATTAAGAGGATTTTTCATGTTCTCAATAACGAACTTGAACTGTCCGAAGATATCAGGATAATTCTTTCTGTTATTGTATCTTGTCTCATATTCAAGATAGAAAGGAAGTCCCATGTATAGACCATCAAGCCATACCTGATTAGGATATATATCCTTATGCCAGAAGCTTCTGGCTTCATTATTACATCTAGGCATAATCTCTATCTGTGAATATACAAGATCTGCTGCTTTCTTGTACTTTTCTTTGCCTGTAAGATCATATAATTCAAACAGAGTCTTACCAGCATTAACATTATCAATATTCTTCTCACCGATGCTGTAACCATCTATTGTACCGTCTTCAAATACTCTGTAATCAATAAAGTCATCAGCAAACTTAAGATACTTCTCATTTTTAGTTAAATCATACATCTGAAGAACAGCCTTAATCATACATCCATCAATGTAATTCCACTTTGACTTAAGTCCCTGCTTAATTTTCTCGATATTCCATACAGGAGCATCCGGTGTACTCTTTTCCAGAAGTCCGTCAATATATTTTACTACAGCGTCCATTATTTCTGTCTCCTTAATCTATCCCCTCATGGGAAATATACTTTACCAGTCTTACTGATAATTTTATAGAAATTGTACACTAAAAAGTACATTTAAGCAACTTGTTTTTAATAAATCTGCCCTTATATTACAGATTTTTATTGACTAAATGCATTTTTAATAAGAAAATATAACTATCAGTTCAAAAGAATTTCTTTTGCATGCATTTTACATTCAATCAGCGAGGTTAAAATATGAAAACTGGAATTGTATTTGAAGGTGGCGCATTCAGAACTATATTTTCTTGTGGTGTCATGGATGCCCTGTTAGAGAACAAGATTATGCCAGATTACATGATTGGCGTATCTGCCGGTGCTGCATATGGAGTTTCCATGGCATCAGGACAGATTGGAAGAAACTTGAAGATTCTTATTAATTACAGGAATGACAAGCGTTATGTCGGGCTCAGCAATATGGTTCACAGGGATAACCGTTCACTTTACGGGCTTAATTTTACATTTGATACAATCCCTAACGAACTCGTGCCTTATGATTATGACGCTTTCCACAGATATAAGGGTACTTTCAAATGTGTTGTAACCAATGTACTCACTGGAAAGCCAGAGTATAAGACATTCACCGGAGATGACCGCACTAACCAGCTTCTTCGTGCGACATGTGCTCTTCCCCTTGCTTTTCCGCTTATATATCTTGATGGAACTCCTTACCTTGACGGAGGCTTGAGTGACTCTATTCCTTTCGAAAAAGCATTTGAAGATGGATGTGACCGAGTCGTTGTAGTTCTTACACGTGAGGCCGGATATCATAAAGAGACAACAAGTTCTGTAAGAACTCTCGCAAGGGCATTTCTTAAATATCCTGAGATACAGCGTGACCTTCTTCTTCGTGCTGAACGTTACAACCGCTGCTTAAAGCGCCTTGAACGCTACGAAAAAGAAGGTCGCTGCCTTGTAATCCGCCCGACTAAGAGCAAAGGATTTGGAAAGGTCGAGAAAGATTTCAACAAGATTCTTTCTATGTACAATGATGGATACAACCAGACTTATTCGTTAATCAATGAAATACAGAGGTTTTACCATTAAAAGTTTCCGAACACAAAGTCTTTTACTATTCCGATTGCTTCTCTTACCATATAGTTTATGAAGAGTACATGGTCGCTTTCTGCCGGTATTCCACATGTATTATTTAATCCTGCATGTCTGGCTAGAAGGCGGCTTCTTGCTACATGAAAGTTGTTGGTTACTATGCCGGCCAGTGCATCCTTATTGTCCATATATTTCACTGAATACTTCATGTTCTCTGATGTATCTGTTGACTTATCTTCCTGTATTATACGCGAACTATCTATTCCTTTTGACACAAGATAGTTATACATTGCATATGCTTCTGTTGTATTCTCTCCTTTTCCTTTGCCACCTGATACTATTATTGTTGTATCAGGATTATCAGTGGCATAATCAACTGCAACATTCAGTCTGTTCTTAAGTGACCTTGTAATATGGTCACCTCTTATCTGACAACCAAGCACAATTATGTAATCACAGTTATCCTGCGGCTTTGTCATCATGCCTTTTATTACTATTGCTTCAACAAATACAAAAAGTGATACTCCAAGTGCCATTACAGCTATAAAACATATTTTTAACGCTTTAGCTACATAGATTATTCCTTTAATTTCTAATAATCTCACTGTGAACACTAATCCAAAAAAGACCGCACCAATCAGCCATATGAATATGAACGATGAACCGATTCCTGCATATGATGCACACATTATATAATATCCAAGGCAGATTAATGCCAGTACAAGCCATATTACATTCATAAATATTTTCTTCTCCATAATCTGTTAAATTTCCTGTCTATGCTCAATTTATCTGTAATTAATATAACATAGTCCGATAATTATGCTAGTTTTTTTTGATATAAAAGTTTAATATAGACCTATAATTAATATAGAAACGAGGTATTATATATGTTTACATTTAACAAAGATGTTACTGCTACTAACTGCGAACCTGGTGTTACAAGAAAAATATTATGTTACTCCGACGACCTTATGATGTGCGAGATTCATTTTGAAAAAGGTTCTAAGGGCAATTTCCACAGCCACAAGCATTTACAGATCACTTATGTTGCCAAGGGAAGCTTCGAATTCACTATTGGTGATGAAACTAAAATCGTTAATCAGGGGGACAGTGTATACATGCCTTCTGGCGTTACACACGGTGTTACATGCCTTGAGGAAGGAATCCTCTGTGATGTATTCAATCCTATGAGAGAAGATTTCCTTAAATAAACGGAGGCTATAATCAATGAAAGTACCATTTAATATTAATCTTTCAGGTAAAACTGCTATTGTAACCGGAGGAAGCGGAACTCTCTGCTCAGCCATGGCATATGGACTTGCCGTATGCGGTGCTAAGGTTGCAATAATCGGACGTAACAAAGAAAAGCTTGCTTCTGTTTCTGAGAAGCTTACTAAAGATGCTCTGGATGAATATAACAAAAATGTTACTGTTAAAGGCTACAGCTGCAATGTGATTAATAAAGATGAACTTACAGCTGCTTATGAAACTATTAAGAATGAACTCGGCAGCTGTGATATTCTTATTAATGGTGCAGGCGGTAACCAGCCTGGTGCAATTACTTCCATCGAGATGTTAAAGAAAGAAAAAGAAGATTCTGACTATTCTTTCTGGAATCTTGATGAAGACAGAATCCGTGATGTTATGGATCTTAATTACATGGGAACTCTTCTTCCTATTCAGGTATTTACTAAGGATATGGTTGAAAAAAGAAGTGGCAGTATTATCAATATTGCCTCTGTAACTTCTATTCTTCCTCTTACTAAGGTTATGGCTTATGGCAATGCCAAGAGTGCTATTCTTAATCTTACACAGTGGCTTGCTGTACATTTTGGCGAAAGCGGCATCCGATGCAATGCAATTGCTCCGGGATTCTACGCTGCCGAACAGAATCATGACCTCTTATTCAATGCAGACGGAACATACACAGACCGCGCCAGAAAGATTATTGCCGGAACACCTATGGGACGCTTTGGCAATCCTGAAGAGCTTATTGGTGCTGCACTCTTTCTTGCAAGCGATGAAACAGCCGGCTTTGTCAATGGTATAGTGTTACCTGTTGACGGCGGATATAGTGCTTATAGCGGAGTGTAGGATTCTTTGGTTGGAAACTGTATATAATTCAGGGCGATGTCAGTTTTGACATCGCCATTTTTGTTGCGTTTTTTGTTCATTGGACTTTTTGCGTGTTTTTCTGAACTTCAACGTCCAATCCACCCCGCCGCCTCACAATAAACCATCTCCAGTCTCACAAATGCCTACACTACAACTCAGCCCTGACAATCTCAGCCGCCTTTACCATATTCTTAAGGCTTGCCTCTGTCTCTGGCACACCTCTTGTCTTAAGTCCACAGTCAGGGTTTACCCACAGCTTGTCTTTGTCTATCTTTGTAAGCATTATCTTTATTGCACGGGTAATCTCTTCAACCGATGGTATTCTTGGAGAGTGAATGTCGTATACTCCAGGTCCTACCTCTGTTTCAAAATTGTTTTCTCTTAATGAATCAAGAATCTGAAGGTCTGAGCGTGATGCTTCAAATGTGATAACATCAGCATCCATATCGTCTATTGCTGGGATTATATCTGTAAATTCACTGTAACACATATGAGTATGTATCTGTGTTTCAGGTTTTACGCCGCTTGCTGTAAGTCTGAATGCTGGTATTGCAAACTCAAGATATTCTGTATTCCAGTCAGATTTTCTTAATGGAAGCTTTTCTCTTAAGGCTGCCTCATCAATCTGGATGATCTTAATTCCATTTGCTTCAAGGTCAAGCACCTCATCTCTTATTGCAAGTGCAATCTGCGAAATTGATTCCTTGATTGTAATATCTTCTCTTGGGAATGACCAGTTAAGAATTGTTACCGGACCTGTAAGCATTCCTTTCATTATCTTATCTGTAAGTGACTGTGCATACACAGACCACTCAACTGTTATCGGCTTCTTGCGATAAACATCTCCCCATATAACAGGCGGTTTAACACATCTTGTTCCATATGACTGAACCCATGCTTTCTCTGTGAACAGAAAGCCTCCCAATGCTTCACCGAAATATTCAACCATGTCATTTCTTTCGTATTCTCCATGAACAAGTACATCAAGTCCGATTTCTTCCTGCCATCTTACACATTCTTCAATTTTCTTCTTATTAAATTCAACATACTGTTCTTCGCTGATTTCACCCTTACGGAATGCTGAACGGTTGGTCTTAACATCTTTTGTCTGTGGAAATGAACCTATTGTAGTTGTAGGCAGCTTTGGCAATACAAATTCTTTCTTCTGAAGCTGCTGTCTTTCACTTCTTGCAGGAAGTCTTCTGTAATCCGCCTCTGTAACTTCCGCAAGTCTTTTCTTTACAGCTTCATTATCACATTTTCTTGTACCTGCAAAAAGCTGTCTGTTAACTTTGAATCTTTCGTCTCCTTCAAGGTCTGTACACTTGGCAAGCTCTCTTAATTCCTTCAATTCAATAAGCTTCTCCTCTGCAAATGCGAAGTAATTCAGATATTCATCCGAAAGTTTATTCTCATGCTTTAATGTATATGGAACATGCTGCAGCGAGCATGATGTTGACAAAACCGTCTGTATTCCCTTATCTTGAAGCTTTTTAAGCACATTTAAAGTCTTTTCATAATGATTCTTCCAGATATTTTTTCCATTGACAAGGCCCGCAAATAATACTTTGTCCTTTGGAAATCCATATTTTTCAATGAGTTCTGCTGTCTTCTTTCCCTCAATAAAATCAAGTCCGATTCCGTCAAACGACAGCTTGACAATATCTTCATACACATCTCTCACGTCTCCGAAATATGTCTGAAGCAATATTTTGCAGGACTTCTTCTTACCTAAAATATCACTATACATTTTGACAAACAGTTCTCTGTCTTCTTCTGTCATGTCCTGTACAAGTGCCGGCTCGTCAAACTGAAGCCACTGAATTCCTACAGCTTCACATTTGCTATAAACATCTTTATATGCTTCAACAAATGCATTGATAAAATCCTCGGCTTTCTTCTTACCTGTAAATCTGCACAGCTTAAATAAAGTATACACACCTGTGATTACCGGTTTTGTCTCAATTCCAAGTTCTTTTGCCTCTGCGTATTCATCCCACAGTTTATTAGCTGAGATTCTGATTTGAGTGCTGTCCTCTGCCTCTGGAACAATATAATGGTAATTAGTATTAAACCATTTCTTCATCGCAAGAGCTTTAACATCACCGTTCTCTCCCTGATAGCCCCTTGCCATTGCAAGATATTTATCAAGCTCTGAAACCTCAAGTTCCCTGTATCTTTCAGGAATTATATTCAGTAAAAATGCTGTATCAAGCACGATATCATAATATGAGAAATCATTGCTTGTGATATAATCAATTCCTGCTTCTTTCTGTGTAAGCCAGTGTATCTTTCGTAACTCCTTTGCTGTCTGTGTCAGTTCATCTGCACTTGTTTCTTTTCTGAAATATTTTTCTAATGCAAACTTTAACTCTCTTAATGTTCCTATCCTTGGATAACCTACTACTGCTGTCTTCATACCTGCTCTCCTCGTCTATAATTTGATGTTGTCATTATAAATTTGAAAAAAGCATTTGTATAATACATAAAAAAGCAGGTTAATCATAGTTTAAAACTATGTCTAACCTGTTTTATATACATTTAACAACTACTTAAGATACTTTTTTATAGCCTCAAGATATGTACTTCCAAGTCTGCTAAGCATCCCTTTTCTATGCGTTATATAACCGATACGCATATCCGCTTCATCAGCAAGTGGCACTGCTATAATGTCTTTTCCGTTGAGCTTCTTGTCAAGAATACCACTGCTCACCGTGTAACCGTTAAGGCCAATCAGCAGATTAAAAAGTGTTGCCCTGTCACGGACTCTTATGTTCTTCTTTCTTGCTGTTTCTGAGAATATTTCCTCTGAGAAATAGAATGAATTATGCTCACCCTGCTCAAATGACAGATACGGATATTCCTCCAGCTGCCCGTTATGTATAACACTGCACTGGGCAAGCGGGTGTTTTCTGCTTATGAATACATGTGGTCTTGCTGTAAAAAGCTCATGGAATTCAAGTTCATATGACTTTAAAATCTTTCTAATAACAGCCTCATTAAAATCATTAATGAACAGTATTCCAATCTCACTTCTTAACCTTGCGACATCCTCAATAATCTCATAAGTCTGGGTTTCTCTTAAGCTGAAATCATATTCGTTCTGTCCGAACTGCTTAATAAGATCAACAAATGCATTGACAGCAAAAGAGTAATGCTGTGTTGATATACAATATTGCTTTCTTCCACCATTATCGCCCTTATACTTATCCTCTAAGATTGCCGCCTGGTCAAGAATCTGTCTTGCATACGATAAGAACTCTTCACCTTCTTTAGATACACTTATTCCTTTATTAGTTCTGTTGAATATCGTAATATTCATTTCTTTTTCAAGTTCATGAATTGCATTAGTAAGGCTAGGCTGGGAAATGTATAATTTCCCGGCCGCCTCAGTAATCGTGCCTGTCTGTGCAACTGTAACAATGTATTTTAACTGCTGTAATGTCATACTCTTACCTACCTGTATAATATTTAAAATATTGTAACACATTTTTGTTGTTTTTTAAAAAATATTATGATACAATCAGCCCGTAAAATATCTGATTATGAACGGAGGTGGATTTTCATGGATAGTTGCGATCGTATAGGACGAAGTAAGAACTGCGGTGTATACTATAAGCGTAGGCTCAGAATGTGGCTGTCTGTGAGAATCTCATAACCACATTCTAATAAATTGTGCCTTTTATACATCGCATCAGAGGATCCTTACTATCACAATCATCTGTAGCGATGTATTTTTATGCCCAATTCAGGCAAGAAGGAGGTCACAATGAACAAAGTATTATTCCCTAAGAAAGATTATGTAAAAGAACTTGTCAGGATTTTTAAGTTATCTAAGAATTCACAGAAATTAGTTAAGACACTTTCTAAGTATCATGAAAAAGATATTGCTGAAGCAATCACTCTTCTTACACCTGCTGAAAGACAGCATATATATAACGTTCTTGATGAACATATGATTGCTGAGATTTTCTCTTATCTTGATGATACTGAAAAATATCTTGAAGAACTGTCATTAGAGAAAGCTGCACGTGTAGTATCTTACATGGATTCCGATGATGCGGTTGATGTACTTGACGATTTGTCAGAAACTAAGAAGAATGAAATTGTTGAACACTTAGACGCTGATGCAAAGGAAGATGTCCAAAAGCTTCTTTCTTATGAAGATGATGAGATTGGTAGCTGCATGACTAACAATTTTGTGTGCATACCTGACAACCTTACTATAAGAGAAGCCATGAGTGCCCTTGTCAAGCAGGCTGGCGAACATGACAACATATCAACTATATATGTAGTTAATAGCGCTGACAAATTTGCCGGTGCAATTGACTTAAAGGATTTAATTATTGCGAGGAAGAATGATAATCTTGCCGACATAATAAGCAGTTCTTATCCATATGTATATGAACACGAAAATATCAGTGAATGTATTGATAAGATTGCAGATTACGAAGAGGATTCCATTCCTGTACTTACTGATGATGGAAAAATATGCGGTATCCTTACTGCAACAGATATCGTTGAACTCGTTGATGATGCAATGAGTGATGACTATGCAAAGCTCGCCGGTCTTACTTCAGAAGATGATTTAAGCGAGCCAACTCTTGTAAGTATCAAGAAACGTCTGCCTTGGCTTATTATACTGCTGTTTCTTGGAATGGCAGTTTCATCAGTTGTAGGAATATTTGAATCAGTAGTTGCTGTTCTTCCGATTGTAATATGTTTCCAGTCTCTCGTTCTTGACATGGCTGGTAATGTCGGAACACAGTCACTTGCTGTAACTATCCGTGTACTTATGGATGAGACTTTAAGTGCTAAGAAGAAGTTGTCTCTTCTTTTCAAAGAGATGAAGATTGGTTTCATTAATGGTGCAAGTCTTGGAATCATGGCACTTGTATTCTTAGGTGTCTATATTCATATATTCAAGAAATATGCGTGGATGTCAGCATTTTTAATATCTGGCTGCGTCGGATTATCTCTTATTGTTGCTATGGTTGTATCAAGCCTTGTGGGAACAATTATTCCTATGTTCTTCCACAAAATTCACATTGACCCGGCTGTTGCGTCAGGTCCGCTTATCACAACCGTAAATGACCTAGTTGCAGTTGTGACTTACTATGGACTCGCAATGATATTTCTTGTTGAGATATTTCATGTGTGAGAATGGAAACGAGTGTTTTCTGACTATTCAATTATCAGAAAACACTCGTGCTTTATTTTGTCTAATTGATAATGTACATAATAACACTTACTACAAACCTTTTATCACTATGTTCAATCTTGATATTTCCTCCATATTTTTCTGCAATCCTGTTTATATTCTCCAAACCATAACCATGCTCTTTCCCCTTCAGACTGACAATATTACCATTTTCTTCTTCTACTTTCCCATCAAATGTGTTGGATACATATATATATAACATATTTCCATTATATTTTACATTCACTTTTATATAAGAGTCTTTTACTTTAATAGCATTCTCATAAGCATTATCTAGCAAATTACCCATAATTATATTAATATCCATTGCACTAATCCCCATATTTTCAGGTACAACTACATTAATATCCGTTTCTATACATTTATCCTTAAACTTTCCATTATAATAATTAAAAATTCCATCTAATGTGATATTTCCAGTATTAAATACCGTTTCCGAACCATTTATATCTCCCATCAATTCATCTGAATATTTCTTTAATTCATATAGTTTTCCAGCCTCTGCCAGACTGTTAATCTCCCTTATATGATGTTTCATATCATGTCGGATAGCTCTTATTTTCTTATCATTCTCAATGTTCGTCTTCATCTGCGCATCATAATAATGCATTTGTTGTTTAAGATTCTCATTTTCCTGCATAAATATATATCTATCTAACATATTAGAATAAAACACATAAAGCATTAAATTTAATATCAATACAGATGTACTCATAAATAGTATTCCATATGAAGATAATCCACTTTCCTTATAGACTGCAAAAAGTGTGCATACACTCATAATAGATACGATAAACAATATATACCACTGTCCCATAAATTCTGACTTTAACTTTTTTCTAAATCCAAGTCTTAACATCATAATAACTATATAAAAAAACAAAACGGAGACAAATGCAGCAACTACCTGATATTGCTCTGTAACAATATTAACTGCTGTCACCATATAAACAATGAAATCCAAAGCTACCATTATTGAATAACAAAGTATACTAAGTAACAATTTGCTCCGGATTTTCCCTTCATATACCAGTGAAATTATAATTATCCCTGCTATTGTAGACAATGTATTAATATAATTATTACTGATTATCAAGAAGCACCCCGTTGTTAATAAAAATGCTAATAAACCTGCCAACATTTCCTTAAATCTGCTTTCGCAATCCAGAAATATCCTAAAATACTCTAATGTAATAAAAATTCTGGCTAACTCAATTATTACAGTCAATACTATATCAAACATTCTCATATATTATCCTGCTCCATTTGCAAATCCAATATCTGCATATTGAACGATTTCCTATAATTCTTGCTTATTGCAATATAATCCCCATTATCCATTACAATCTCATTAAGTAAAAATTCTTTAATATGTCTAATATTAACTACTATGGACTGATTAACCATAACAAAATAAACCGGGAGTCTATTTAACTCCTGCTTCAGCTTTCCCACATATCTTTTTTCACTATCAGAACAAATTATGTTAATCTGATGTTTATCACTTTTTAAATATATAATATTTCCATATAAAACCTTATATTGACTTTTATTATAAATGTATGTAAAAAATCTCTTATCCTGTCTGTCTAGCTGGAGGAGTTTTTCTATTTCCGAACATATCTTTTCGCAACTTAATGGCTTTACAAAAAAATTATACGGATGTATATCAAACAAATCTAATGCATAAGATGTCTTAGAAGAAATATATATTATATGCATTCCTACATTCATCATTGATTCCCTTATATAGTAACCAACATCCACACCATTCTTTTCTGGTAATTCTATGTCAAGAAATAATATATCCAGATCAGTCTTTTCTGGCACATCATTTATGAAGGATTCTGCACTATTCCAGACAAATACCTCAACACTATCGCTTTTATTCCTAAATCTTTGCTGAATACATGTTTCTATTTCCGAACATGTTGATATCTCATCATCACAAATTCCAATCCTGTACCTCATACAGTTCACCTTATATTCATTATAATATTCTGCAGTTTCCCAATGCTCAACAACATTGTTGCAACTGTTACAGACATAATTATTATACCACTCCAAGACTGTTGATTACCAATAAAAAGTATTGAAAATGCTAACGACTCCAAAATCAGAATATTCAGTGTCCGCATTTTATAGATTTGTTTGTCCTTATCATCTAACTCATTATTTTCATTTTCAACAGGTGCAAAACATAATATAATAAGTGAATCAATAAAACACAGAAATATCTGCATTAATGCATTGAATTCAAAATTCTTTATAATAATTAAAACAAATATATATATGAACACAGACATTATTGCACATGTAATTCTATGTCTGGTATGATAACCACCAGCATTTTGTCTCAACGGTATAAATGTAAAAAGGAAAAAAACTGCTTCAGGCAACATTTTCATTATCATAGCAATTAATATTGCAACAATTGCAGCCACACTTAACATCTTAATCATTTCTATTCCAAATTCAATAACTTTATTTTCATCTTTATTTATATCAGAATTATGCACAATATAATTATATATTCTATTATCCATTATTATTTCATTCACACTTTCTCTTGGGCAACAATCCTGCCCTCGTAAATCTCAATTATCTCATCAGACAGCATTTCAAGTTCTTCCTTATCATGACAGGCAATTATTATAAGTGCTCCTCTCTTTTTCTGCTCCTCAAGTATCTCATGAACCTGCTTTGCTCCTGCTTCATCAAGCGCATTTATTGGCTCATCAAGTATAATAATATCCGGATTCTCCATATAGGCTGCAGCAATTCCTAGTTTCTGCTTCATTCCCAGTGAATATTTCCTGTATGTTCTTTTATCGTCAGGATCAAGTCCTACCTGTTCCATGACATGCCTTATATCCTCAATTCCTGTATTATTTTTAATGCATGCCAGCATTTCTAGATTCTTTAACCCTGTATATTCCTGAACAAACGATGGATTTTCTATAAGAATCCCTATACTTGGTGGAAATGAAAAGTCTTTTCCAAGTATTTCCCCATCAATCTCAATTTCACCTTTCACCTTTATAAGCCCACTTATAGCCCGCATAAGCATGGTTTTACCTGAGCCATTCTTACCTTTAAATCCATACACTCTGCCGCTTTCAAGTTCAAGATTAACATTATCAAGTACTCTTGCACCTTTTATGTCTTTGCATACATTTTTTAAAACAACTCTCATGCACTATACCTCCTTAGCATTCAGTATATCTATCCTTCTTATATATACATATCCCAGTATTGCACATAGCAATATTATTACAGCATCAGCCAGCATCATATGCACACTGTCTGTTCCCCCTGATATATATACATTATTTCTCATACACATCAATCCATTAAATATCAGAAATGCATTCCCCGAAAATATTGTTATAACCATTCCTGCTGATATAAGCAGTAGTGATATTATTGGTGAGCATAGCATAGACAACAGCATCTGCACCAATGCAATGGTAAATAATGACATCAATGGAAGAACAATACTTATAATAACCATTTCACTTGTAGCTACTGCTGATGTATTCTTCGAATATCCATACATATGAAGCACTTCCATATGTACATTAAGTCCTGGTTCATAACGATGGATTACACTTATAATTTCAATCAGGATATCTGTTATGGCAGTTATATAAAATGCACTTGCAAAACACCACACTATTTTACTTACAAACCACTTGCCAATGCTTCCGCACCTCAATATTATCTGCATTCCAACGCTGCTTAAGTCCTTAACACAATAGCTCCCCACAATAAATGAGATACCCAGCACCATAAACAGATATTGTTCTGACATGTAATACTCCATGATATTATCCAGTCTGATTATTCTACTGCCCCTGTAGAACACCTGAAGCAGATCTCCTGCTGACACACTGCCACAATATCCTTGTGTTCCTATTTTTCTTCTTAGACTCAAATCTGCCACAATTACCAATACCACTATTACAATTGTTGCTATTATATACAAATATTTTCTTTTAAACATTCCACGGACTATATCATTCTTTAATATATTCCAAAACATTATCTGTTTCTCCTTAAACTGTCAGACTTTCCCATTATTAACACAACCATGAGCAGTGCTGCCGCCAAGACCACAAGATATACAAGATTTCTATATTCCCATCCGCTCTGATATACGCGGTAAGTTATATACGCTCTTAATATTCTGATATTGCCTTGTTCTATCAGCATGTAAAGATTAACAACCATACATATAAAATATCCAGCAATCCAGCTACGCACATATCTATATATTATTAATAACAATTCCATAATAATAAACATTATAAAAATGAGAGTTATGAATACACCTGCAAATACCGTCACGGATTCTGTATATGTCAGATATCCTCCATAAACCCTCTGTGCCATGGCATTTTTCTCATTCCAGTTATTCATAATTCCATGTGTTGATATAATCCCTCCTGTAATCACAACAATTGCTATAATAAATACATATGCTGCAATTCTTACAGCCCCTCCGGCAATAACAGCCAGATAGAATTTTCTTACATTAACATATCTTACCATTATGTTATCATCATACATTCTCCTGAAATATGATATTAACAGTAACATAATAACTGGAATTGCCATATATGGAACGATTTTATAATTATATGTAATCACAAAATCTTTAACGCATGTAATTCCCATCGTCTTTCTTGATGCAAATGCAAATTCACACGCAATAACTGAAATAAGATTTACAATTACATAAAAAAACATATCTCCCAATTCTGACTTACTTATCCTGACTCCACATTTCATAAATTCTCCTACAACTGTTCAATGTAAAACACCATTCTTCTTTCCAACGGATACTGTGACATAATTATATAAACATCAGATTCTGCATATCTTTGTCTGCTGTTTATCTTCCAGACATCATCATGTCTTATACTGGTTACCAGCTGTACTCTCTGTATCTCACCAGCTTCAACTGAATTTATGTCAATATTCATTTTTTCCAGTGAATTACTGTCCCCATTAAATTCTGTACAATAGAAAAAAAATGTTATCAGACGGTTTATGCTTACCGCCTCCTGTGCATTATTTTTTATATCAATTGTAAACACTAGATAATCCGTGTCATCTTTCCCCACTGAAAATACTCCAAGCTGTTCCTTTGTATACTCTTTTAATATACTTTCTCTGTCATACATTTTACACGCAACTGGCGAAATACTCACATCTGCTGTAATAACATCCTCTATATCAGGTGTGTAATTAATCCATTGACCATACCCACATTTTTCAATCTTTTTCCTGGGGAATATCGTATTGATTCTTATTACAAGCACAAGCCATGCTATAATAACTACTATTATGCAGACAATGATTGCAGTTCTTTTCTTTCCCTCTTTACCAGATAATCTGTCATTATAAAACATCCATTTTCACGCCCCTTACTATAAAATGTACATAACCACATATAACAAGCACAACAAACAATATACATAAGGAAACCAGTGTTGTTGGTGAACTCTGTGGAACATAAAACACTTTCTGTATTGCAAGACCTCTTATGATTGGATTGCTGGCATATGTAACAAGTCTGCCCGATACAACACATATAAGAAATGGCAGTGACATAACAACAAATCTGTTATTAGCATATAAAGATAAGGATAAAGCAAGGCCAGCTATAAGTCCCGCAAATACAAATATCAGTATCATATACACCAGCGAATATACAACAACATTTTTAATAGCCAGTTTCATAAATACAGCCTTATAATTAGGCAGTTGATACCAGTCATAAGTAATAACCGGTAGCACAGTCATTGTCAGCATAAGATTAAGTAATAATGGAAATACTGCCGAAACCCCGGCTGTGATGAACACTGCTATTGATTTTGCCACCATGTATATACTTTTCTCTCCTCTTATGGCAATATTCTTAAGTATCCCAGATTTCCTGTCTGTATAATATGATGCTGCATATGGTATTGTTATCAGCAGAAATACTACCATCTGATATATATTGATTTCTGCATTAATCATTCCACCCATCCAGCCTTCACTAACATTTCCTACTACAGAAGAC
>OBAB01000871.1_pt1 | contig 15593 bp, 8 predicted proteins | sample 1516501 | NCBI WGS metagenome assembly OBAB01 (sample SAMEA2579906, study PRJEB22360) | human gut metagenome
CGGCAACCAGACAAATACCACCAAGTGACATTTCTCCGTTCTTTTCTTTTAAATAGCGCTTGCAGATACCGTCAATGGCTTTCTCCCCGTATGCACGGTAGCTTTCAGGCAGGAAGCCAAGACGTACACCCTTTAACAGGGAATATGCCATGATAGAACTTCCGCTTGTTTCAAGATAGTTGTGTTCCATGCCGCCGAAGTTGACAACCTGATACCACATACCGCTTTCGTCCTGATAACGGATCATCGCATTCATTAAATCTACATATGCATCCTGTAACATCCTGCACTCTTTGTCATACTTGTGGTCAGAGTTGTCCACCTTATCAAGTGTATCTAACAGTGCCATAGAGTACCAGCCGATTGCTCTCAGCCAGATATTCTGTGAAAGACCTGTGACCTTGTCACACCAGAACATCTGCTTTGATGTGTCGATTGCATGATAGTACAGACCGTTGAGCGGATTTTTCATGTTTTCAATAACGAATTTAAACTGTGAGAAAATATCATCATAATTCTTTCGGTCGTTAAATCTTGTTTCATACTCCATGTAAAACGGCTGCCCCATATACATTCCGTCCAGCCATACCTGATTCGGATAAATATCCTTGTGCCAGAAGTTGCCGGATTCACAGCGAGGCATAATAGCAATCTGAGAATATACAAGGTCGATTGCCTTTCTATATTTTTCTTTTCCGGTGATATCATATAATTCAAATAAAGTCTTGCCGGCATTGACATTGTCAATATTCTTTTCACCAATGCTGTATCCGTCAATTGTTCCGTCTTCTGCTACACGATAATCAATGAAATCGTCTGCAAACTTTAAATATTTCTCGTCCTTTGAAATGGCATACATCTCAAGTACGGCTTTAATCATACAACCGTCAATGTAATTCCACTTAGACTTTAAGCCCTGCTTGAGCTTTTCAATATTCCACATCGGCGCTTCCGGCGTGCTTTTTTCCAACAATTCATCAATATACTTTACTATAATATCCACGGCTTTTCTCCTTATTAAATATGTACTGTGTCTTTATTATTGTACACTACAAAAAAAAGATAAGCAACCGATTATTTTTTATTTTATGAAAAACTACAGAATTTTAGTTGTTATACAACATCGGCTGTAATGCTTCGAGTGCCTGCTGATATGAAAAATTTGCACTCATGCCGAACAGGGACGAATCCAGATCGTACACCCTGCCGTTTTGTACTGCCGCAAAATGCTTCCAGATGTCGTTTTTTTCAAATTCATCGGCAAACATCTGCTGTACCTGCTCGGGCATTGCATGGGATGCCCGTAAAATCACATCGGGTTCTTTCGTTTTGATATCCTCTGTGTTAGCACTTAAAAATTCTTCATCAGTACCTGCGTATACATTCTGTCCGCCTGCCGACATAGCTGTTTTCGGTTGCCACGATATAAGAACCCGGCAATCCCATCAGAATCAGAACCTTCGGGGCTTCTTTTCCTGCATTTTTATTTTTGTATTCCTGCATAAATGTGTTAAATTCGTCTACCATTGCCTGTGCCTGCTGTTGTCTGTTAAATTTTTCACCGAGATCTGCAATTGAAGCATACATGCCGGATACACTTTTTAAATTTAAAAACAGGGATTTCACCTGGATTGCCGCATATTTCGGCTGTAAATCGCTTTGCAGGCTGTTCGGGGACAGCACATAATCCGGCGATAAAGATTTTAAAATCTCCATATCCGGCGACATTGCCGTTCCGACCTGTGTAACGTCCTTATACCGCTCCGGCAGTGTACCGGAGGTCTGGCATACGCCCACTAAATCTAATTCCAATTTGTCACAAATCTGTGCAGCTGCCGGTGACGTTGCCACAAGACGCACACTGTCTGCCTGTGATTGTCCCTCTGTGGAATCCGGGTGCTGGTCTACGCAGGCTGTCAGTGAAACTGAGGCGGTTAGTACGGCGATGCCTGCAAGCAGCATACAAAGTCCTTTTTGAACAATCTTTTTTACCTGTCGTTTCATTTGTCTGCTCCTTTAGTTTTTCTTTTTACGATACATAAGCATGTACCATGCCGCACCTGTCACAACAATGGCAATTACAACACCCATTCCGATAAAAATGCCGGTGCTGCTGTTTTTTTTGCTCTCCTGCGCTTCTGCATTGACCTGTTTTCCTGCCGCATCATATTCCTGAATTCCGGCATTTTTCGTCTGTGTGTTTTCTGCAGTCTTTGCCTGTACGGCATTTGCTTCTGCTGATGTAGTCTGTCCGGCTTCTGTCGTACTTTCTGCACTTTCACCCTCTGCCTGCTCTATGCTCTGTGTTCCGGCATTTTCCTGACTGCCGTCTGTTCCGGCTGACACACCGGTTTCACCCGATAAGCTGTCCGTGCCTGGTTCGGTATTTTCAGCCTGCGCACTTACACCGCGCTCTCCTGAACCGCTTTCTCCCGGGTTGCTTTCTTCACTGCCACCCTCTGCGCTGTCCGGACCGGCACTGCCGCCCTTTTCTTCAACGGTCACACTGGTAATAAAGTCGCCTGCGCCTTCACTCAGTCCCGAAAATGTAATATAGTAAATAATATCACGACCCATGGCAGTTACGTACATATTTACACGTACAACCGAATTTTCACTGTTGATGCGGAATCTGTAATCTGCGGTATTGCTTGAGTAATCCTCCTGCATTAACGTTGCGGATACCGGACTTCCATCTACCTGAAACTGCGGATTTTCGATATTGTCCATTAACTGCATACGGATTGTGGCATAAGTGTTTCCCGCCGGGTCTACCTCGATAAGTGCCCTGCCGTAAGTCGCGCTCTCTGTCATGGACTGTCCCAGAACCGCCGAACCCTCTCCGCCGGAATCTTCAATCGCACCGGTGGACGGATTACGATAGCTTGGATTTGCACCGGCAAGATAAATGCCGTTTTCTGCTCCATATACCGGATTACTGTTTTGTGAAAATACTGCCGCCGCCGATAAAATGCCCACGGTGACTGCCGTCAATACTGCCGCTGCATGCTTTACAAGCCGCTGAATCTGCATTTTAAATTTCTGTTCCATGTCTGTACTCCTGCTTTCATTTTTATATGTGACAAACAGGCACCCGCCCCTTTTCGGAACGGATGCCGTTGTTTTGTCTTTTTTACAGCTTAGTCTTCTTTTTCTTCCGGTCTTTTCTTTCTTTTAAAGATTGCAAGACCTGCAGCACTTAAGGAAGCAAAGAATGCTGCTGCCCACATGCCCATTGCGGAAGAATCCGCTGTCTTTACGCCGCTGTTGCTGTTGTCTGCCGTATTGGCTGAGCCGCCTGCCGTATTTGAATTACCGCCTGCTGCCGAACCGTTGTCGGTTGTGCCTGCATTGCCGCTGTTATTATTACCACTGTTGTTACCATTGTTATCAATGTTGTTATTATTTTTATTGCCGTTATCTGTTGATGCCTTTTCAACAAGTGCGTAATAACTGAAGCCCTTTGTTGTCACAACATAATAGCCGTTTTCCACACTGCCCTTAATGAGGGTCTTTGAACCGTCATCATTGATACGGTATAAAACAACGTTGTCTGCATTCATGCCTGCCGGAATGAGATACTTCACAACAACACTGCCGTCTGGCTCAACTTCCTGTCCGTCCTTTTCAAAATGAACTTCATACAGTTCAAAGCTGCTGCCGACATCTACAAGTGCATTTGCCGCCTTTGTATATTCTGTTCCTGCACTGACCTTTGTTACCTTTAACTCAGAGCCTTCCGGAAGGACACCTTCTGCGGCTGATACATGAATGCCTGTCTTTTCATCCGTCACATCAACTGCCGGTGACTTTTCTTCTGTCTGGTCTTCTGCCGGTACAAGAGAAGTATCGCTTGTTGCTGTCAGTGCTGACCAGTCGAATCTTAATCTCGCACTCATCATGGTGTCGCCCATTGGTGTATCCGGTACTTTAAAGCTTACATCTGCATAAGTAATATCTGCAACAGATGGCTGTGCACCTTCAGGAAGTTCAAATGTTACCAGTCTGATTGCATCGACTTCATTTCCTGCGGAAGTTGTAATCTTTTCTGTCTTGTCTATTGTAACAGTTACACCCTCTACCTCAAATGCCGTAACGGCGCTGTAGATTGATGTTACGGTTACCGGATTCATGGCAATCTGAACTTTTACAACCTTGCCATCCTTTACGGTGATTAAAGCACTGCTGTTCTTTTCAAATGCCGCATTACCCATAGAAGCCTTATCGGATACCGCATTCCACAATGCAATCGGTACATAGTAGTTACCGTCAGCAATTTTATTGTCAGAAGGGTCCGGTGTCGGAGTTGGTGTCGGTTCCGGATCCGGTGTCGGGTCAGGAGTCGGAGTCGGTTCCGGTGTCGGGGCTGGGTCCGGTGTTGGTGCCGGGTCCGGTTCTGCTGTCTTTACCGCATTTGCATAATCCAGTGCCAGATAAGCATCCGGGCTGTAATTCATCGCATCGACAAACATGTTGACATAAACACCGTCATAGCTGTTGTCCGGCAGTGTAAATGTAATCTGTGTCACTCTGCCTTCTTCGTTTGTTGTGTACTGTGCATCTACAGTCTTACCATCTGCTGACGTTCCCTGATAAATCTTCCAGTTGCTTGCGTAAGCTGTCAGTCCCGCAAAGGATACGGACTGTAAATCTACGGTTACAGCTGCTGTTCCGTCTGCCGCAACAGTCATCTGTGCACTCTTAATGCAGCCTGCCGCCATAGAATCCTGTGAAACATTTCCGGCATTCTTTAAGCTTGCAGGGATTGAATAAGTACCTGCTGTCAGAGTGGTCTTTGCTGAACCGAAAGTTGTTTCCTTTGTTGTATCATCGGACTTATTATTATCAGATGATGTCTTTGTTAAGCTGTCCCAGTAAACCTTTACGAAGCAGTCTGCGCTGAAACGTCCCTGCTTGAAGTCAATGCCTGAAACGAAGCCGTTTAAATTCTTCATTGCCGGTACATAGATATCTGCATTGGTGTTGTAGATTGCCGCAAAATCACCTTCTAACGGGAAGGAAACCTTTGTTACAACCTTTTCATCTTCACCGAATACATCATCGCTGTACTGAATGTCATTCATTTCGACCGCAGCTTCCTTTAAGCTCTTAGAAGTATCATTGCCTTCATAGTAGCCGTTGAAGCCATAGATATATAACGGTTCTTTTGACGTTCCGTTAATAATGTCTGTTACGAGTGTCATGTTGCCATCTTTGTCAACAACAATCTTTGCCTTTGTCTTGTCATTTTCCACAAGACTGTGCTTTACTTTGTCTGTGTAGTATGCAATGTCTACGCTGTATTCGCCTTCTGCAAGCTTTTCTGTCGGAAGGTTAATGACTTCTTCTTCCTGCTTTAATTCGAGTGCATTTAAAATCGCATCGCGGATTGCATTGGATGAATACGTTGCGCCTGAAACCGCATCAACACCTGTGATTTCCTTTACATCGGTTGCGGACTTATTGATGTAGCTGCCCTTTAAGCCGTTGACTGCCTTTTCAAGCATCATCTTATTGGTTTCAGCATAAGTTCCCGCAAAATTTGCACCTGTTACTTCAATGTCTGTGATAACATCATCTGTAACTGTTACATTGACAGTAACATCATATTCACCGAACTGTGAAATATGGGCTGTACCTGTCTTTACAACCGGTGTGTTGTCTTCATTTTTTGCTGTCAGCTTTAACTTTAAGTTCGTATCCTTTGACATACCGTCGATAAAGCCTGTCAGATAAATTTCATTGTTGTCTGTCAGGTCGAAATAGTCCGGTACATCTACAACTGCCTTACCCGGATATACGAGTGCATTTTCAAGGTCTGTTGTTGTGGACGTTGCGCTAAATTCTGTTCCGTCTGTTGTGTAGTATACATATCCTCTGCTGTCTGTTACTTCTACAGGTGTCTTATCATATGCCACGCTGTCTGCTTCGGAATTAATCTTGTCTGTATACCAGTTGCTGTAAATTGCTGACTTTAAGCCGCTTGTATCATTCTTTGAGATTGCCTTAAATGCATTTTCCATGCTGTCTGCATTGTATACACGAAGGCTTCCCATATGTCCGTGTAAGCCGAATACGATTGTTTCGCCTAAGTCAAATACGAGCTGTCTGCTTCCGTCTGCCTTTGTTACCAGTGTTGCACTCTTGATTGCATCAATGTTTGCAGGCGGTGTCTTTGTGGCACCCGGTTCGCACGCTGTATAAACAGATACATCTAATGCCTGTGTTGTTTCTTCGCCCTGGTCTGTATCACCGACTTTTTCAATCGTTGAGAAGTCCATACGGAACAATACTTCTGAAATGTAAGCCATTTCTGTAATGTATGTTGTAAATAACACGTTCTGGTTTGCATAATCCGCATCGTTTTTAATGTAATTGATACCGGAGAATGTCAGGTTAAACGGTGCTACCTTACTGCTTGTTGATGAAGCAAGCTTATCCAATGTAACGGATTCTACATTTTCACTGTTATAGAAGCCGCCGACCTGCTTACTTCCCTGCATAACCTTTGTAAAGTAGAAATCGCCTGTGTTTTCTGTCTTTACGTTGGTTGACGGATTAATCTTACCGGTCTTTGTAACGGTTGGTGAAATGGTGTATACCTTTGTATAGTTTTCATACTTTTCGGCATAATCGCTGGATTCTACAACGCCTGCATCATCTGCGCCCTTAATCTTTCCGTTGTCGTTGGCATCCGGTGTCGGTGTGGACTTAATCCAGAGTTCACCGCCGCCTGCGTATCCAATCGGGCTTTTTACACCCGGCATTTCATAATCGTCTACGGTTACATTGCCTTCTGCATCAACGCTTACGGTAATGTCTGTGTACTGTTCTTCATAGCCCATTGCACCTTCGATTTTGTCGGTGTCAATGTAATAGGTACTGCCGAATACTGCCTGCATTTTATATGTACCCTCTTTTAAAGAACCGTCTTCGTTGTAATAGCTGCTGACATCCTTGAAGTTTGCCATAACTGTTACAGCTTCTTCCGGCATGGTAAATGTATACTCATGGGCATTTGTTCCGTTAATTGCCTCTGTTGTTGTGGCTTCAACCGTCTTGCCGCTTGCCGTTGTCACGGTTACGCTGTCCATTGTGTAATACTTTAAGCGGTCCGGTGTTACGGTAACGGTTACGGTTTCGCCTGATTTTGCCTTATCGGAAGACTTTGTTTCAGCCGTTAATACGCTGACTGTACCTTCGCCGTTGGTTTCTGCCGTAATTGCATAAGAGTCTTGTGCATACTCTGTGCTTACGGTTACTGCGGACTTCGGCATTGTAAAGCTGTAGCTTCCGTCACCGTTGTCTGTTACGTCAACTTTCTTTCCGTCTGCTGTTTCTACGGAAATGCTCTTTACTTTGCAGAATGACTTCGGTGCTGTGTATACAGTTACCTTACTGCCTTCTGCGGCTTCTTCGTCAACTGTTGTTTCGCCGTATTCACTGCCTGTTACGTTTGAAGTGATTGCATATTTCTGTGAAACAACCGTTTCTTCGGCTGCCTTTAATACCGGTCTGCCTGTTGTCTTGTCTGTTTCCCACTTGCAATACTTGTTATCCTCTGTCTGGTTCTCATCAACCCAGCTGTTTAAGTATGTAACCAGTGCAATCCTGCCGACCTTGTTGGTTGTGCTGTCAACAGACATTAAGTTGTCATTTTCATAACCCTCGGCTGTTACCGGTGTGATGTATGTAAAGTTCTGATTAAGAGAATCCAGATTCTCTCCTGTAACAGTCTTTGCAATTCCGTAAATTTGTGCATTTTCAGGGAAATTATTTAATGTTGTACCTGTGTAGCAGTTTGCAGTCTTATCTTTTGCCTGTAAAGTAGCGTCCACACCGTAATAAGATACATTTGCCGGATTTGCATTTTCACCCATGGTAATCTCTGAAATATCATAGCTGTTGACTGCTCTGTCTGAAAGTCCATAATATGAATAATATCCGGTTAAATTTACATTTTCCAGTGTTGTCTTGCCGGTTACCGCACTGTTTACAATTTGTGTTGCACTATTTGTAATAGGGTAATGCAATACCGTACCGCCTGTCGCACCGTCAATGGTCACATTCATATTGTTTACGACCTTGTTGTAAGAACCGCCGCCATAAGCAATACCGCCTAAATAGCAGAATGTGCCTGCAACGGTATGGACTTTTTGTGTTCCTTCAAATGTCAGGTCGTTGATAGTGACATCTGTGAAACTGCCTATCTGTGCGATAAATGCACTTGAATATACCCATGAACTTGATGTTGTTCCTGTCATGCCTTCTACATTCAGTCCCTTAATGGTATGTCCGTTTCCGTTAAAGGTTACTGTATTATTGTAATTTGTATATGTCATCGGCACCCATGTATATGCGCTCATATCAATATCTTTTACAATATTAATGGTTTTATCCGTAAGTGCGCTTGGATTATCACGCATTAATTTACCGACAGCCGCAAGGTCTGCCGCATCGGAAACAATCAGTGTGCTTGATGTTGCCGCATATACATCTGTATCATAACGTCCTTCTTCAAACCAGTTGTCCGGTGCAATTACCGATACTGTCACTGCGCCTGCCGGCATTGTAAAGCTCGTTGCAGAGTTTCTTATATATTCAACACTGCCGTCTTCCTTAATCACTTTGATAAATAAAACCTTTTTTGCTTCGTCTGTCAAAGTAATTGTGACATTCTCACCTTCTCTTGCCTCTGTTTTATCCAGTGCAATATAAGACTTTGCTTCATCTGCAACGGTAACAGCCTTTAATTCTTTCTGTGTAATTGCAGAACTGTCAAAACTTGTTGTGACACCTTTTTCAGGCATTGTGAATGTAAATTTTGCAGAAGATGTTGTGTTTCCTGCATCTGCTGTTACGGTTACTTCGTTGCCGTCTGCGTCTGTTACCTTTGGCAGTGTTGTACCGTCATAGTAATATCCGTCTGCTGTATTTGTGGAAAGCAGTAATGTTACGGTATCGCCTTCTGCCGCAAGTTCACCGTTTGATACGGTAAAATCGGCACCTTCAATATTCGCAGACTGGTTTGTTATGTTATACGCATCTGTTTCAACGAAGTCTACTCTTAAAGTAACGGCTACCGGGAATTTCTTTGCTACGGTATATGTTGCTTTTCCGCTTGCAAGTGATGATAATTCTCCCGGCTTTACTGTTGTATTTCCCTGTGTACCGGTTACGGTTACTGTATGCTTATAATACTTGCCGTCGATAATGCTGTCTGCTACAACATTCATATTACCACTCATCATCTGTCGGCTGCTGTAACTTACATGGCTTGCAAATTTACTGTCGTCATTGGTTTCTAATGTAATTGCACAATAACGGTTACTCTTTTCTGTGATTGTAACCTTTTTCTCCGGCATTACAAAGGTGTATACCTGTACAATCTTATCTTCATCTTCATCAATCACTGTACTTTCAAGTGTTGTATCAATACCGGTTCCGTCTTCATCTGCAACAGTCGGCACATAATTTCTTGTTGAACTGTCACTTGTTGATGTAATCTTTACGGTTTCACCCGGCTTTGCACCATACTTATCTACACTTAAATATTCGCCTGTTGATTTTATCTCATACTGTCCTTCTTCCAGAACCGGGGCAAACTGCACATATATCATAAATGTTCCTACTGAGCCGTAAGCATATGCATCGTCAGGAATTGTGCATGTATACTGGTTATCTTTGCCGTCTACCTTTGTAATCTTTAAGTCCGGTGTTGTAAAGCTTGCTGACATGTACATAACAGAATCTAATGCCCAGCCGTCCTCCGGTACAGCTTCAAATGTAATTGTGCTGTCTTTTTCAGCCGTGTATACTTTTTCACCATCATCACCGGTGCTTTCTGTCACACCTGAGATTAATTTGATACTTCCCTTTCCGTATGAAACACCCGGTGTAACTGTGTAGGTTACTTTTTCTGTGCTTTCTGCATCTGCTGTTACGAGATTTTCCTCTGCCGGTGCGGCTGTTTCAAAGCCGTCCGCTTCTGCTGTCTGTGCCTGCTGTACTGCCTGTGCAAATGTCTGCTCCGGGCTTGCCGCCAATACATTGTACGGCATACTGCTCATTGTCATTGCGACTGCTAATGAAGCAGATAATAACTTAAAGCTGGTCTTTCTCATTTTTCTTTCCTTTCTGCTTTGTCCCTGTTTACTTGTTTCTATCGTGCCCTGTTGATTTTACGAATGTACTAATGCTTTGTTTTGTTTTTTGTTTTATGGCATAGTTTTGTTTTGATAACTTCCATTAGTCTTGTCTAACCGTGGCACTTAAAAAAATAGGCTTCAAAGCCTATCTTTCGTTTGCAGTGGCAGTGTACCACAGACATTTGTTTTTGGCAAGCAGACATTTTTGTTGCAAACCTGCAACAAACAACGGTATTTTTTACCTGTTTTCTTTAACAATCCCTTTGATTTCCTGCTTTCCCAATTTGTTGCGCAAGTGCAACAAAAAAGTCTTATTGATAAATTTTATTGTTTAAAATGAGATTTTTCCAGACTGTTTTTGCAAAATCCCTACTTTGGTACTAGGAAAATAGAGATTTAAGAGTTAGGCGGCTTTTTTGTTTCAGATAAGCCGCCTGTTACTTTGATAAAATGCTTTATTTTTCCTATTCATCTTCACACTCGACTGCCTGCGACAACTTTTGCACCGTTTCTTCGGGCAGTTCCGTCAGGTCTGCCACATATGCAACGCTGTTCCCCGCCTGCAATAATTTTGCGGCTAACTGCATTTTGGCTTTTTTCATTCCGGTGATTTCGCCTTCGGCACGTCCCTCGCGACGTCCTTCATCTCGTCCTTCGGCACGACCGCGGTTTAATATATCCTTTGCTTCATACTCTAATACTTTTCCACCCATACTCTCTCCAACTCCTTTCCTGACCTTTTCATATTTTGCCGCCAGATGTTTTATTACTGTATCTGACATTTCAAGAATTGTAACCTTTTCGTATTCGTTTAAATCACCGTTCTTACGGTCTTCTTCCAGACGGTTTACTATCGCTGTATATTCCTCTTCCAGCTTCGCTAATTTTTCGCTGTTTTCTTCCAGTTCTTTAAAACTCTTTTCATAAACAAAAATATGAAACGGTATCAGAAAGTACAGCTTTTTCTCAAAGATTTCTTCTACTGTATACTGTCTGACTTTTAATACCGGAACGGCATACGATACTTCCCCGCCCGGTGTGCGTATCATTACCGTCATCACCTCCGGCGTATTTTTCGTATGGCGCAAGGCTACGATTGCGGAATCAGGAAAATGAACTACCAGTGCACCCGCTGTAACTTCTCTGTTTTCCAGTGCAAGCTGTGTATCATACTCAAACATACGTACTATCATGCTTCCGTCTTCCGTGCTCTGGCACTCAACATGATAACGCTTTCTTTCTCTACCGAGGATTTCAAAGCTGGAATCCGTAATGCGCTCCTGTTCACTGCCGTCCGGCAGCTTTATAAAGTGCTCGTTTTGAAGCAGATGTATTGTTTCTTTTCCGGTGTAACTTGTGTGAAACAGTTCATTTACAACCGGTATAATCAGTGCCGTACAATCCGTTAACAGGGTACGGAACACATCATCGTAAGGTGTATTTACCATGCTTTCTTCCTTTCTTTTATTATAATAGACTACTTGAACTGCCGGCAAGGATTTTCATGAATTTTCTAAATCTTTTTGGATTTTAAGGGATATTAAACAGATGAACCCATAAAAATGTCAAAAAAAGTGCCTTTTATACACACTCTCCTGTATACAAAAGACACTTTTCCACTAATTTTTTGATTTTTCCTCTTTACTGCACGGTCTGCTGTGCGGCTTCCACCTTCGTCACTTCATTTAATGACTCGTTTTCATGATATGAAAATGTAACAGTATCGCCTGTATTGTACCGTACAATATCCGCATTATCCGATAACGGCACATCAAAGATACGGGACTGACCCTCTAAGAGTATATAAAAATGCGAATTGCCGTCCAATACCGTCTGCACCATTTTTTCGATTCTACCGGTTATCTGCCTGCTTTCCTTTTTCATTTCTGATTCAGCTTCATCTACAATGCCGCTGTCTACCATCAGCTGACGGTAATTTTTCTCACACTCATTGACTGAATCGCCGATTGCCACCGTCTGATATTTTTCAATATTAAGCATGGCATAAGATTTTACCAGTCCCGAGCTGTCCTTTAATGCCATAAAATATGTCGGCTGTCCACCCACATTAATAAGCAGTGGAAATGTCGCCTTGTATCCTAAATGCTGGACCTTTCCCTCTGCCGAAGACATCGCCGAATTTTCCTCTGCACCGGAAATCACATAATAGCGCGTTTCCATTGTCCGCTGGTTCATCAGCACAAAGCCCACATTGGATTTATCCTGTCCGACTGAGGTAATTCCTGTATACACCCACACATCATCGTCCAGTGCAATATAATTGTAGCCGTCTGTCGTTACCAGACAATCCTTCTGGCTTAACACACTGTTAAAATAACCGTGCTTTAACGTACCGTGGTAATCATACAGCGAAATAAGCATATCTGCCGAATACACACGGTCTACCCACTGCGGAACATCTTCCACGGCATAATCCGTCATTTCCCCGGTGACTGCATTACAAAGCACCACCCTGCCAATCGTCACACCACCAAACAGTCCGATATTATATTTTTTCACCGGACAAATCCAATAAGGTGTACCGCTCTCATCAATTTCAAAGCTGATGTCATCAAACATATAGGTCGGATACGCAAACCTCAGATGTCTGTAAATGTTTCTGCCAAAATGGTCGCTCATCGAATAACGGATTTTCTGCTCCAGACGCACGCACTCCGCTTCCTGTGTCGTCATATCAATACGGATATACGCAGGAATTCCATCACTGTGATTGGTAAACCATTTAATCAGGCTGCCGTACTGAAGCGGTGTCACACGCACCGGCTTATTCTGATAGTTAATCTGTGTATACATATCGCTGACTTCAAACTGGGAAACCATATCCACCATTGTTCCCATAACACGGTTGCCTATGGTCGTTGCCGAATCTTTATCCAGCACCGGAATCTGGTCATAGGACACCTCATGAATATCATCGGTAAAGCTTCTGGTTTCCACATTTAACAGTTTCTGGTAAGCCGAAGCATTGACAATTTCAGATGACAGCAGTCCGCCTATTAGAAAAATAACAACCAGTGCCGCTGTAAGTACCGCACATAAATAGAAAAAACGTTCTGCCTTTTTGCTCTTAAATTCAGGCTTTGACTGCTTCCACTGTCTGCCTGCCCATTCCTTGTAGTATTCTGTCATTGTCATACTGCAAAGCCCGACAACACCCGTAAATACCGCCGCCAGCACAATGACAAATATCCAGAAGCCCGGCGCGTGGATATTGATTGGCGGAAGCACCACATAATAATAGACAAATGCAACCAGCAGCACTGCCGCCACTGATAACATCCCTGTAAGTAATTTTGCTTTTTTGCTCATAAATTCCTCTTTTCCTGATATTTTATTTTTCGTCTGTTCTCCGTGCTTTCATATTCTTTATAATCGCATCAAAAATACAGCCTGCCACTTCAAATTTACTCATTTTCGGAAATTCCGTACAATCCGTCTTTGTAATCATCGTAATCACGTTTGTATCCGTTCCAAATCCTGCACCGTCTACTTTCAGATTGTTGGCAATCACCATATCCAGATTTTTCTTTTCCAGCTTCTTTCTGGAATTTTCCAGTACATTCTGCGTTTCCATTGAAAATCCGCACAAAAACGGTTTGTTTTCCATCGCTCCGAGCGTTCCGATAATATCCTTTGTCCGCTCTAAGGCAATGCTCATCTCTCCGTCGCTTTTCTTGATTTTTTCATCACTGACTGATGCCGGTCTGTAATCCGCAACTGCTGCCGCTTTTACAATAATGTCTGATTCCTTTGCCGCCTCTGTAACCGCTTCATACATATCCTGTGCCGATGTAATATGCACCATTTTAACAAACGGCACGTCAGGAAGGTTTGTCGGACCTGCAATCAGTGTCACCTCTGCCCCGCGCAGCATCGCATTTTTCGCCAGCGCATATCCCATTTTTCCTGTTGAATGGTTGGAAATGTAACGCACCGGGTCAATCGCTTCCTGTGTCGGACCTGCGGTAATGCACACGCGGTATCCTTTCATATCCTTTGTCAGGGCAATATCGCGTAAAATGTATTCAAGCAGTTCAGACGGCTCCGGCATTTTTCCCGCACCTGTATCACCGCACGCCAGATATCCGCTTGCCGGTTCTAACACTTCGATGCCAAACCTTCTTAACTTTGCAATATTATCCTGTAGAATCGGATTGTAATACATGTTGGTATTCATTGCCGGAACGACAATTTTTTTGCATGTACACGCCATAAATGTCGTTGTCAGCATATCATCTGCAATTCCCGATGCCAGCTTGCCAATCACGTTGGCACTCGCCGGTGCAATCATCACAATATCCGCCTTTTTTGCAAGGGATACATGCTCTACCTGAAACTGGAAATTTCTGTCAAATGTATCGACAACACATTTATTACCGGTTAAAGATTCAAATGTAATCGGATTGATAAAATTGGTCGCATTCTGTGTCATCATGACATCTACATTACATTCCAGCTTTTTTAAGCTGCTGGCAAGTGTCGCAATTTTATACGCTGCAATACTGCCGGTTACGCCAAGCAGTACGTTTTTCCCTTTTAACATAGTCCTCTCCTATTCCACATTTTTATCGTAAATGATTTTTAAACCTTTTAAAAGCAGTTTATCATCTAATATAATTTCATTGTGGCAGTATGGCACGATCACCCTTGCCAGTCCGCCGGTTGCAATGACTTTGACCTGTTCCTGTTCTGCACCCGTCATTTTGCACAGTTCTTCACGGATTCTGTCAACCATGCCGTCGATACAGCTTGCATTCCCGTAAACTGCACCGCTCTGCATACACGCAATCGTATTCTTTCCAATCACGGATTTTGGAGCTTCCAGACTGATTCGCGGAAGCTGTGCTGTCCGGGATACCAGTGAATCCACCGATACGCGGATACCCGGAAGAATCGCACCTCCCACATAATTTTTCTTGTCGTCAACCGCACTGATGGTCGTTGCCGTTCCCACATCAATAATCAGCACCGGTGCACCATATTCGTGAATAGCCGCAACTGCATCTACAACCATATCCGTACCGACCTGCTTTGGCTGATCCATTAACAGATTCAATCCCGTCTTCACACCCGGTCCTACAATTAGCGGCGTAATGCCGATGATTTTTTCAACTGCCGACTTGATAACGTTTACAAGCTGCGGTACGACCGATGAAATGATTGCACCGTGAATCTGTTCACTTTCAATATTATATAACTCCAAAACGGTCTTAAAACCGATTGCATATTCTAATTCCGTCTTTGAATAATCCGTACAGAGCCGTTCTTCAAAATAAATCTTTTCATCATCTACACAGCCGATTACAATATTAGTATTCCCCATATCAATCGCAAGAATCATGCCTTTTTGATTTTGTCTTTTCATTTTCTTTTCCTTTTGTTTTATTTCTTAAAATATCAACATTTCTATTACCGTCTGATATG
>OBAB01000890.1_pt1 | contig 15292 bp, 9 predicted proteins | sample 1516501 | NCBI WGS metagenome assembly OBAB01 (sample SAMEA2579906, study PRJEB22360) | human gut metagenome
ATGTACGGCTCTTAAGGCCTGTCTCTGTCTCTGTTGCTTCCTTTTCAATTACCCACTCACCATATGTATGTGTATGTGATTCGCCTGATGTGCTGCCACCACCTACAGATACAAGAGATGTCTTGTAATTGTTAAGTGCTGTCTTTAATGCTGTGTTAAGTGAATAGCTTGCATCATCAACACTGTTATCAAATGTCCACTTGAAGTCTCCTCCATTAAGACGACCTGCCTCAGATGTTACAATTGATGGAACATCTGCAGGATTATCAATTGCTGATTCCTTAACGCCTAAATCAACAGTAGTATCAAAGTTAGAGTATACTTTTCCACCCTGCTTAGCTTTATATGTAGAAGGTACCTTCTCATTTCTTGCTGTTGCAAGATATGCATCGAAATCAGTTGCACTTGCAGTTGTTGTACCAGCATCTGAATTAGCATATATAACAGACTTCTGACCTTCCATATAGTTGTTGTATGCCTTGATGACACCACCATTCTCGCCTGAGAATATGCCATCAGCAAGAACATCACTACCCTGCATTGAGCTGAGCATTGGGTATGGACAATTTCTGAAGTAGTTAGCTTCTACAAATGCCTCACTATCCTTAGCTGCACCAACGCCATACTTAGCATTGCCATCATAGTAGTTGTTGTATACATGAACTGACATTGTTCTGATACGTGGATGACGTGAATCAGAATGATCAAACCAGTTATGGTGATATGTAATCCAGTTCTCGCCTGACTCTGACTTCATACCACAAAGTGACATCTTTCCAGAATCCCAGAAATGGTTGTAAGAAATTGTTACATACTGTGAATTATCCTTTAAATCCATAGAGCCATCGCCCTTAGCCTGATCACCATCTGAACCAGCATCGCCATAGAACACATCATTATTATGTACCCATACACCAAGTGACTGCTTAAGAGTTATACCATCTCCATCTTTTCCACCGCCCCAGTTCATAAGGCCAAGATTTCTTACTTCAATGCTGCTTGACTGGAATGCTGCAACACCTGCTGTATATAATGTAGCATCATCACCAACACCTTCAAATGTTACGTTATCTGCTCCCTTAACGCCAATAGCATATGCTGATCTCATATCTGAGCAAGAAAGTCCGCTTAATGTAACCTGACCGATAATACGGATAGCAACTGGCTGGCAGTTATTCTTAGTCTTAATTGCCTGTGTAATAGCTGCTACACCTGTATATTCAGTGTTGCCAATCTTCATCTTAACTGTATTCTTATTAGCTTCTGTTACATAAAGAACAGATGCTCCTGACTTTAATGTACCATCATTGTTATATGCACCGACACCATTCTTTGCTGGTGAATTACTTGAAAATGTAAATCCACTTCTGTCATATGCAGATACAGTCATTGTATTAGAAACTATAGCTGCTGATGCATTCTCTTTTCCATTTACAACAGGAACAACCTTCATAACATAGTCACCTGCTCTTAATCCAAGTGCATCTGCTCTCATGTATGATGGATATTTTCTTATAAGTTCATCATCCAACTGAACATATGCTGCATCTGTTGCACTGGCAGCCTTAACATATACGTTATAACCAGTTGCTCCTGATACTGGTGTCCACTTAACATATGCTGTCTCAAACCACCCTTTTGCTTCTGTTATTGCGCCAGAAGCCGCATGAACTGGCTGAATATCAGTAATTACAACTGATGCTAATGTCATAACTGCAACCAGTGCCACGCTTAAAAACTTTTTTAATCTGTTTTTCATAGCTCTTCTCCTTCTTTTTTGCAATAATTAATTGTACATTTTGGATACAATGTATCCCAAAAACAAGCTCATATTACCACTTATGCACAATAGAAACAAGGGTTTTTATTAAATTTTCGTAAAATTAGTCAATTATTATCCCCTTTTCTAAAGCAAATGAATATATTATCTTCTCTTTGACGCGTTTCCCCGTCAATTGAGCTAAAGCTTTGGCATAATAATCAAGCTGAACTGCATACCTTTTCACAAGATTCTGTTCTCCCGCAGCACTTTTATTAACCCGGTCCGTCTTATAATCAACAATCACAAGTTCTCCGTCCTCTTCAAAATACAAGTCAATTATACCCTGTATAAGCTGGCTTTCATATTCAAAGACAAATGGCTGTTCTCTTCTTGCCTTGCCACTTCTAACAGCACTGGCTGCTCTTTTTCCTGTATCAGATTGTACAAATGTATTGATATCCCATGGATTAACACTTTTCACTTGTAATTCATTCATCTTGCCAGTTTCTAACATCCTGTTAATATCAGCTTTGACTCCTTCAATGTTCACACTCACTGAATAATCAAGGCACTCCATAACCCTGTGATATGCACTACCACGTTCATTCGCCGCAAGCTTCACTTCCTTACCACTTATGAACTTTGGAATTATGCTGTTTGTTTCATCATATGCTTCCATTTTAATTGCTGCCTTCACAGATTCATCCATGTAAGCATTTTCCTCTGAATCATCCTCCGCCTGCATTGCCTTAAGCTGTGAAACCGTCAGCTTCATCCTGCCGGCTGCGTTATCATCAGGAACATACTCCGGAAGCTCATCTAATAAGGGATATCCTGCCGATACTTCTGGCTGACTCATCAAATCTTTATCTGCCACTGCTTTCTTATTCTCATCAGACATTTCTTCTGATTCAAATGCATCAGACTCAGAATTCTCACCTGCATCAACCATCACATTAAAGCTGCCTTTCAATTTATCTGAATCCATAAGGCACACTGGCATTATCATATCAAGATAGTTCTTTATATTCTCACTATCCGCGAAAGACAACATTCCATCTGCTGCAAGTTGCTCGGCCCTTCCCCTGTATTTATCAAGCGTCTTGTCTGCATCTTTTACAACTCCGGTAATTATGAGTTTTTCCCTTGCTCTTGTCATTGCAACATAGAGAAGTCTCTCTTCCTCAGCTATCGACTCCCTTACAATTCTTCTTGCCATTGCGCCTTTTATAATAGTAAGTGTCTTGGTTCTTCTTTTAAGGTCAACATAATCAACTGCAATTCCTAAGTTCTGGTCTACAAGCACCGGTGCTGTTGCATCCATAAAGTTAATGCTCTTATGCGCCCCAGCAAGTATTACAATCGGAAATTCAAGACCTTTACTCTTATGGATACTCATAATTCTTACAAGATTCTCATTATCAAGACTGGCAGCCCCCTCTGCAAAATCTTCGTCAAACTTCTTAAGTCTTTCAATATATCTTAAGAAATTAAACAGACCTGAATAACTTGACTTTCCATATCCCGCTGCTCTTTCCAGCAGGACATTTAAGTTAGCCTGTCTCTGTGCTCCGGCAGGCATTGTTCCCACATAATCGTAGTAGCCTGAATCATATATCATCTCCCAACACAGATCATATAGTGGCTCAACACTGCTCTTGTCTCGGTATAGTGTGAGCTTTGCAAGAAATAATGCACATTTGCCGGACAGCTGCTTAACATCCGTCTCCTGTATCTTATCTTCTCCGCCAATCACTGCAACTGCTTTCAAATGTTCATACAGATTATTATGCACATTCTTATCCACATACTCCCTGCCAAGCTTTCTCACCATTCCAAGCTCCGCTGCCGTAAATCCTCCAAAATAAGACATCATCGCCGCCGCAAGGCTTATCTCTTGAACCGGATTATCTACTATCGTAAGCATGCTTAAGATTACCTGTATCTCACGTACGCTGAAATATCCTGTTGACGAATCGGTATACGCCGGTATCCCCCTGTCCATCAGGGCATCTGCAAATGTATCCGCCCAGCCTGTAACTGACCTTGTAAGAATTACAATATCCCTGTATTCTGCCGGTCTGTATATATTCTTATCTGCATCATATACATTTACACCAGAAGCAACTATTCCCTCAATCAGCTTTGCAAGCCTGTCTGCCTCAAGTTCTCTTGTTGTCGCCTCTTCTTCATTCTCTGAAGATATAAGAATAACGTCTGTACTCTTGTTGGCACCATCACCATAATTGCTGTCACTGTACTCAGGATATGGAAACCCCGCATTAAGCCTTACCGATTCGTCATACCCGATTCCTGAAAAATTCTTGTTCATAATATGACTGAACACATCATTGGCACACTCAAGTACATTTTCCCGGCTTCGGAAATTCTTCTGTAATTCAATTCTAACATTATCGCCAGTCTCGCCGTATGTATCGTACTTCTCTATGAAAAGCTCCGGGCAGGCAAGACGGAACTTGTATATGCTCTGCTTTACATCACCAACCATGTATATATTGTTATTCTCACCTGACAGTCTCGTCTTTGACACCGCATTAAGAATAACCTCCTGCAGCTGATTGGAATCCTGATACTCGTCTATCAGTATCTCCTCAAATCTGTTTGCAAGCTTGTCGGCAGTCTCTGTGTATACAAGCTTTCCATCTTCTTTCTTTACAAGTATTGAAAGAGCAAGATGTTCCATGTCATTAAAATCAATTATTCCCTTCTCTCGCTTCACCTCTGAAACACGCTTGGCATACACCTTTGCCACTTTAAGTAAAGTCCGTATCTGAATACCTGCTCCCTGCATGTCTGAAAATATTCCCTCATCATCTTTCAAGAATATCTTATCATTAAGCCGTCCTATGTAATCTTTAAACAGCTTTCGCTGCCCCTTAACATATTCCTTAATATCCGGGTCTGCTCCTGCATCCTTCTTTCTTGACAGGGCTTCAAATGAAAATATTCTTATTCTTCTGCCAAGCTCTCCAAAATTCTGTGAATTAATCATCTCATTAATTCCAAGCAGGTCAGACTGCAAAGCACCTGTATATGCTGCAGGTCCTGCCGGCTCAGAACAGATATCTACTAATCTGTTGTATTTATCACGGTAATCGAGAAGTACATTTTTAATTGAATCATACAGCTCCTTAATTGCAGGATTATCGTAAGTCTCATCATCATAGACCTTCATGCACTCGTCAAACCACTCATCAATCCACGGATTGCTTCGTGAAAAACGGTATATTTTATCTATAGTGCTCACAAGCCCTGAATCGTCCCGTCCCATGCCAAATGCATCAACAAGATTAAAGAATTCTTCATCTGCTTCGGCATAGAATTCCTCAAGCACATCTTCCAATACATCATTTTCAATAAGCTTCTTCTCACCCTCATCCATTATCCTGAATCCCGGGTCCAGATTAACCTCTGGAAAATGATTTCTGATTATCCATAGACAGAAACTGTCTATTGTTGTTATCTGTGCGTTGTTAAGCAGTGTTATCTGTCTTAAAAGGTTCACATCTCCCGGATTCTCATCAAGCATTGAATCAAGTGCTTTTCTTATCTTGTCTTTCATCTGGGCTGCAGCCGCCTTTGTAAATGTAACAACAACCAGCCTGTCTATATCTATATTCTTGTCAGGGTCTGTAATCATGGAAATGATTCTCTCAACCAGAACAGCAGTCTTACCTGAACCGGCAGCCGCTGAAACCAGCACATTACAATCTCTTGTATCAATCGCACTCTTCTGCGCCGGTGTCCATTTTCTTTCCATTCTCATCAACCCCTTCCTTTATATTATTCCATAACACTTCATCATCGAATTTCTTTAATTTTCTGTAATTGCAGCCCGGCAAATCCACTGAAAATCCACACACTGCCCCATAAGGACATCTGTCACAGCTTGAAAACTGTCCATCTTTATAAGGACTTCTCCTTATATCACCGCCTGCAATTCTGTCCGCAGTATCAACCGCCCTTACATCAACGAATCTTCCAAGCATGTTAAACTGCTCTGTATTCATCACCTTGCTTCTTCGCGAATCAAATCCACCGTCTGCCTTTCTGCTAACCGGAATATTAAGTGAAGTACCCTCGGTATTGTCCATCTTCTCGACAATATCCTTATCCGAATTAACCATTCCTTTAAGACGCAGTTCACCCTTAATCTTATCCTCTATCTCTTCTGCACTCTCTGTTGTCGCAGATACAATTGGGTCACTTATGTTGTAGTAGAACACTCCGGCAGGAATCACATTTTTACCCGGACGCATCTTCGCCACAAGCTTCATTGCCGCTTCCATGTAGACCATAAGCTGGATATCAATTCCGTAGTAGGTCTTTACTATGTTGAAATCCTTCTTTCCTGTCTTGTAATCGATAATTCTTACATATACATCTGTGCCGTTTTCGCATATGTCAACGCGGTCAATCGTTCCGCTCATAAGCTGCTTTCTGTCTCCGTCTCCGACTTCCATATTAAACTTATGCTCAAATACAAATGGCACGAAATCACCACATTTTAACTGTTCACCCATCGCCCATATAGTGCGGTCTGCAAGGTCTTCCATCCGCTTAATCATGAATGAATTACGGCTTGAATCCTTAAGGATACTGTTCTGGTATATGTCAGTAATTGCAGCGACACTTCTTTTTACCATCTCGCGGCGCTTCTCCTCTGATATCAGATAGTACGACTCACCGTTTTTCTTGATTTCATCGCACACCTCACGGATAACAGCATGCAGTACAACGCCGAAGTTTACCGGTGAAAATGTAAATTCTTCCCTTTCCTTTAAATCAACTCCATACCTTAAGTAATATCTCAATGGACACTCTGCAAAGTTCTCAAAAGAAGTTACGCTTCCGACAAGCCTGCCGCCAGTAAGTGAATCTATAATGTCCTCATCTACATTTGCAGCAGTTTCAGTCTGTTCATAGCTGTAAGCCGCATGTGGTATTGTTACATAAGAATTCTGCTGTGCCGTGTCTTTATAAGATAACTTAAGGCAATGTGAAAACATTTTTCTCATGTTTCTTATAATATAAGATGGCATTAACACCGCACCCTCACTGTTTTTCACAGCATATGACATGTACAGCTTCTCCGCACTCTTCGTCATAATAAGATACAGATAGAATCTCTGTGTAAATGCTTTCTCCCTTACAGAAGCGGACATAACAATCCCCTTATTCTCAAGATATTCCCTGTCGCTTTCTGACAGAACACTTCTTGAATCAGCCTTCTTAGGAACATTTCCGTCATTGATACCAACAAAAAACATAACCTTAATATTATCAAGACGGGTTCTTTCTATATCACCTATAACAACACAGTCATTGGTCTGCGGAATAAGTCCTATCTTAATCTCCTGAAATCCTGACGCAAGTATCTTGTTAAATTCTTTAATACCAACCTTTTCGCTTCCAAGAAGAGCATACATTTTATCTAATACTTCTATAACTTTCTTATATAACTGGGTATATTCATCACCAGTGTACTCGCTGTCATTAAGCACACTTACCTTCTTCTCCATATCTTCACGCACGAGAAATTCGTAAAGTGCCTTTACCATATCAGCAACATCAGATTCCTTTGACTTAATCACTTCTTCCAATGGGTCCAACATATCCGTTATCATTGTTCTTAGTGAATTAAGCTTCTCCAGGTCAGTATTATTGACTGTTCCCCTGAACTTTCTTATCCACGGCTCATGCCATTTTGCTCTGCCTCTGATTCCGACTGCAACACAGTAATTGTCTAACAAATCAATATCTTCGCGTTCCATTCCGCTCATTCCGGTTCTAAGAAATCCCAGAACACTGTCATAGCTGTAATTATTCTCAATTATTCCAAGCGCGCCGTTAATTGCAGCAATGAATGGATTGTCAGTCACATGGCGCTTGTAATCTAAGAAATATGGTATATCGTTCTGCTTTAATATATTAGCCGCAAGCTTTCCGTAGCCGTCCATGTCCGCAGTAACTATAGCAATCTCGTTATACCTGTATCCACACAGTCTTGTAAGTCTTATTATCTCTCCTGCTGCAAATGTTAATTCTTCCTTGGCAACAGCTCCCTCATATATAACTATGTTGTCAGTCTTCTTATTAAATCTTTCCGAATTGTTTCTGAAAAGATTCTGTTCCAGAAAATCCAGTTCTTCTGAATTCTTAAATCTTGAATTAACATTTACAATTACATTCTTTCCCGGTACTTCTCTTCCTGCAATATACACTGGTTCAAGGACTTTCACATGTTCTTCATCACATATCTTATAAAGTTTTGATACGCAGTCCTTACTCATGAAAAAGAGTTCTTCCCTGCCTCTTACTGAATTTTCACGCTCAGATGCATCAATTGTCAGAGAAACATATATTTTCGGACACATTGATAAAAGAATTGTCAGTAAATTATACTGAACCGGAGTAAAACCTGTGAACCCATCAAATACTATCTCGCAATTCTTTATTCGCTCTGACTCTGTAACCTTGTTGCATAATTTATCTAGTATTTCTTCTTTAGTTATATAGTTCTTGTCTATGTACTCAGCAAACGCATTGTATACAAGAACGATATCATCAAGCTTATACTGAAGTGCTGCACTTCCCTCTGATTCACTGTATGCTGCACCTGCCGCATCCTGCATAACATCTGGCTTGATATCATACTGAAGCATCTCCGATATAACAGACTTCATCTCTGACACGAATCCTGTATTAGACAGATTACTTCCAAAATATTTTAACCTGTCCTTGTTCTGCTCCAATACTCTTTTAATAATCAGATTCTTTCCTGTATCGTCAAGGACCTCGAGATTATCCTCGCCCACTTCCTCAAATACTTTATATGCAAGTCTTTCAAAGCTCACAACATCTATATTAAGTATTCCTTTTCTTGGGTGCATGGACACCAGTCTTTTCTGAATTGCCATAGTGTACTGCTCCGGCACAACAACTATATAATTCCTGTCAGGATTCTTCATTGATTCTTCAATTATATGCGTATACAAATAGTGTGATTTACCCGCACCAGAGCTTCCTAGAATTAATTGTAATGACATGTGTAACTCCCCTTAAAACATTTCTAATAGTATAACATATTTTCAAGGTTGAAAATCAACAGCTTCATATTCCACCGTATCTGAATAGTCCCACCATTCTCCCTGATAGCCTGTAAATCCGTTATTTTCCATAGCATTCTGTAGAATCATCACATTCTTCACAGCCTCTTCATCTTCTATATCAGAATAATCTCTATCTGCTTTCAAAGAAAAATCGTCAAATTCTGTCGGCATTGATATAACGCTTCCATCAGCAGCAACCATTGTAATATCCACTGTTCCTCCAAGATTATGCTTTTTCATTCCGTTAGCCGGATTTGCCACATAGTTAGGGTCCGGATATACTTCCCATAATTTCTGCTGTGCCTCAAACGGTCTGTATGCATCCCAAATCTTTAATCTGTACCCCTGTTCTTTCAGTTCTTTCTGCACATTTGCAAGCTTCTTAACCGTCCCGTATCGAAGATATGCGTCTGTAAAATCATATATTCTGACACCTGTAAAGTTATTCTCTGTCGCATACATTAATTCGACATATATATCCGGCATGTATTTCTTTACAAGAACATATTCATCATCTTCTGGTTCTTTTTCTGTCGTAATCTCCTGTATTGTAACTTTCTGTGTTATTGTCTCCTGTATACTGACTGTCTCCGTCTCAATCATTTTATCTGTAATGACATTTTTCTTTTGCTCGCATGCTGTCATTCCCAATATTATCATTATAGCTACAGATATTGCTACATATTTACAATTCATAACCATTCCCTCTTTGATATATTTGTATTTAATATACCACATTTTAATCATAATCTCCCCCTCACTGCCATATATTTTGTAATAATGAATATGAAGGGCAGGTTTCTTTGTGATGAGTCAGACTAAAATCGTTGTTATTCCACTTAAAAAGCTCCTTATTGGAGCGGTTATCGCTGCTATTGTAATAGCATTTGTTATATTCGCTGTTATCCGTCTTGGCAGCAAGGATTCTGATAATTCCAGAAACACTACTCAGCCCAGGAGCAGCACTGTAAATGCTTCTGCTTCTTCTAATATTGAGACACCACTTGATAATGCCGACGCTCCTAAATTCTGCCCCGGAGTATATACCGCTTCTATCCTGTTAGATGGCAATCCCGTTGACATCCAGGTCACAGTTGATTCTTCTAACATTAACAGCATTGAGCTTGTTAATCTTTCTGAATCAATCACTACTATGTACCCTAAGCTCACAACTTCATTTGATGAAGTTGCCTCTAAAGTCATGGAAGCCGGAACAACCAACATAACCTATGATTCAGCCAACAGATATACATATTCCGTCTTTATAGAAGCAATAAGCGCAGCCCTTAAAAAGGCTGCGCCATAAAACTCACTAGAACAAGCTTATCTCGTCCCCATTGCTGACATTGACAAATCCTTTATATCCACGTTCCTCAAGCTTTCCGAGGAACTTACCCATCTTCTTCGGCTTTACATATAATGAACATACCTTGCCGTCTGCTCTGTATTTTTCTGCTATTGCATAAGCTTCCTTAACCTGTCCGTCGTCATACATAACGGCAATCTTGTCTGCTGATGCCTTAGTCTCAACGCCATTCTGCATAAGGATTGAGAAGATTCTCTCGAATCCGATTGAGAATCCAACAGCGCTTACCTGCTGTCCTAAGAACTTGCCAATAAGGTTGTCATATCTTCCACCACCTGCGATAGCACCCTTGAAATCAATACTTTCAACTTCAAATACAGTTCCTGTATAGTAACCCTGACCTCTTACTAAAGAAAGGTCAAATACAACATCAAACTGACCGTCTGAAAGCTCATTTACAGTATTGATAATTCCTCTTACGCTTTCTGCTGGAGCTTTATCATCCAGTATAGCCTCAACACTTTCAAGGCTTATCTCCTGTGCACTTGAAACACTTCCAAAGAATCCGATAAACTTCTCAATTGCAGTAGCGTCAAATCCCTTGTCTGTAAGCTCAGCCTTAACACCATCAAGTCCGACCTTATCCATCTTGTCAAATGTAATGCACACACTGTCAAGCTGATCCTCGGTAAATCCACAATTCTGAAGGAATGAACGGAGAAGTCTTCTGTCGTTAATCTTAACCTTGAAATTCTTCATGCCAATAGCCTTAAGAGCCTTTGTTGTTGTAAGAATAAGTTCAACCTCTGAATCTGTAGAATCAGAACCAATAATATCAATATCGCACTGAACAAACTCACGAAGTCTGCCCTTCTGTGGTCTTTCAGCTCTGTACACTCTGTCCATCTGGATACATTTCATAGGAAGAGTGAGCTTGTCCTTGTTGTTAGCAAAATAACGGCTGAGCGGAAGTGTAAGGTCATATCTTAATCCCATATCAGCAATTTCATTCTCACAGGCTGTTCCTGTCTTAGGATTTTCCTGAAGTGAACTTACAGCCTTCTCAAGCTTATCGCCTCTCTTCATAATCTTGAATATAAGATTTAAGTTCTCACCACCATCACTCTTATCAAGGTTCTCAATATCCTCAATAATAGGTGTTGTAATGTGTTCAAATCCATTAGCAACATATACCTTTAATATCTCATTCTGAAGGTAATCCCTGATTTCAACCTCATTAGGAAGATAATCATTAGTACCCTTAACTGGTGTTATTTTCATAATTGTCTCCTCATTTACACACTAAGGCAGATAACCGGTATTCTCCAGCCATCTGCCCCCATTTTTAATACTTAAAATAACTGATTAAGCTTCATCAATTGCCTTACCAATATCATGTCTCATATATTTGTTATCGAAATCTACCCATTCAGTAGCTTCATAAGCCTTGGCTCTTGCTTCCTTAAGGTCCTTGCCAAGTGCTGTAACACCGAGAACTCGTCCTCCGTTAGTTACAACCTTGCCCTCTTCATTGAATTTAGAACCTGCATGGAATAAGAAATAATCATCCTTACCCTTGAAGTTTTCCATTCCCTTAATCTCGAAGCCCTTCTCGTATGCGAGTGGATATCCGTCAGAAGCAAGAATTACACATACACATGCGTTATCTTCAAACTGAAGGTCAACCTTATCAAGAGTTCCATCGATACAAGCCTCAAATACATCAACAATATCATTCTTCATTCTAGGAAGAACAACCTGTGCCTCAGGATCACCAAATCTTGCATTGTACTCAAGAACCTTTGGTCCCTTTGGAGTAAGCATAAGTCCAAAGAAGATAACTCCCTTAAATGGTCTGCCCTCACTCTTCATTGCATCAACAGTTGCCTGATAAATGTATTTCTTACAGAACTCATCAACTTCCTTAGTGTAGAAAGGTGATGGTGAGAAGTTACCCATTCCGCCTGTATTAAGACCCTGGTCACCATCCTTAGCTCTCTTATGATCCTGAGCTGATGACATAATCTTAATTGTATCACCATCAACAAATGAAAGTACTGAAACCTCACGGCCTGTCATGAATTCCTCAATGACAATTGTATCACCTGCTGTTCCGAACTTCTTGTCAAGCATAAGCTCATCAACACCTGCAAGTGCATCCTCTTTGTTCTCACATATAAGAACGCCTTTGCCGAGTGCAAGTCCGTCAGCCTTAAGAACGATAGGATATTCAGCAGTCTCAAGATACTTCTTGGCTTCTTCTGCTGATGTAAATGTTTCATAAGCTGCTGTCGGAATATTGTATTTCTTCATAAGGTCCTTAGAAAATGCCTTAGATCCCTCAAGAATAGCTGCATTCTTTCTTGGTCCGAATACTCTTAAGCCCTCTGCCTCGAATACATCAACGACACCGCCGACAAGTGGGTCGTCCATACCGATAACAGTAAGGTCAATGCTGTTTTCCTTAGCAAATGCTACAAGCTTCTCAAACTCCATTGCCTTAATATCAACACACTCTGCAAGCTCTGCAATTCCCGCATTACCCGGTGCACAGTATATCTTGTCAACCTTAGGACTCTTGCTTAACTTCCAGCATATTGCATGCTCTCTTCCGCCGCTGCCTACAACTAATACTTTCATCTTAATTCCTCCGCATATTGTTATCTATATACTTAGTCAGTAATCATTAATTAACATGTTCATTGGCAATCTTGTTAATTGCCTTAGGAAGAAGCTTCCATTCAGCCTGCTCCATAATTCTTCTCTGAAGAGTTTCAGGAGTATCACCATCAAGTACATCAACTGCCTTCTGGAAAATAATCTCTCCTGTATCCATTCCTTCATCTACATAATGCACAGTTGCACCTGATACCTTAACACCCTTTGCCAGAGCTGCTTCATGAACCTTGAGTCCATAGAAACCAACTCCGCAGAATGAAGGTATAAGTGATGGATGAATATTAATAATTCTGTGGCTGTACTGATGAACCATTTTCTCTGGGATTCTTACAAGGAATCCTGCGAGTACTATAAGGTCAACATTAAGCTCATTCACTTTATCAAGCAGTGCATCGTTAAATGCATCTCTGCTTTCATAATCCTTAGGTGATATGCAATATGCTGGAATATTGTTATCCTTAGCTCTTGTGAGTGCATATGCTCCGGCATTATTGCTTATAACTGCTACAAGCTCTGTGTTAGTGATTGTTCCATCCTTAACAGCATCGATAATAGCCTGAAGATTAGTTCCGCCTCCGGAAACCATAACTGCAACTCTTAGCATAAAGTAACTCCCTTCTCGCCAGCTTCAATGCTTCCGATAACATATGGAGTCTCACCTGCAGCCTTAACTGCTGCCATAACTGTATCAACATCAGCAGGATCAACGGCAAGTACAAGACCGATACCCATGTTAAATGTATTATACATCATATGCTCTTCGATATTGCCATCTTCTGCAAGCATCTTAAAGATTGGTGGTACTTCGTAGCTGTCCTTCTTAATTACTGCCTTAACACCGTCTGGAAGCATTCTAGGTACATTTTCATAGAAACCACCACCTGTGATATGGCTGCAGCCCTTAACCTTAACGCCTGCCTTCTTGATTTCCTTCATTGTCTTAACATATATCTTAGTTGGAGCAAGTAATGCCTCTCCTAATGTCTTTCCAAGTGAATCGTAATATGTATTAAGAGATTCCTCTGTCATTGTAAATACGCTTCTTACAAGTGAGAATCCGTTGCTGTGTACACCGCTTGAAGCGATACCGATAAGAGTATCACCCGGCTTGATGTTCTCGCCTGTAATAAGATCCTTCTTATCAACAACACCTACAGCAAATCCTGCAAGATCATATTCATCCTGTGGCATAAGTCCCGGATGCTCTGCTGTCTCACCACCGATAAGTGCACATTCAGACTGTCTGCAGCCCTCTGCAACACCACCAACGATAGTAGCAATCTTTTCTGGATAATTCTTGCCGCATGCGATGTAATCAAGGAAGAAGAGTGGCTCTCCACCAGCACATACAACATCGTTAACACACATAGCAACTGCATCAATACCGATAGTATCATGCTTGTCCATAATGAAAGCTAACTTAACCTTAGTTCCACATCCGTCAGTTCCTGAAAGTAATACAGGCTCTTCCATCTCCTTAATCTTAGCGAGTGAGAATGCGCCCGAAAATCCGCCGATTCCGCCTAACACTTCTTCTCTCATAGTAGACTTAACGGCCTCTTTCATTAACTCAACTGACTTGTAACCTGCTTCAATATCAACTCCAGATTTCTTGTAATCCATGATTCTTTCTCCTTCAATATTATGATAAATGTAAGTTAATGTAACTATTCAGTTACTAATTAATAATTCTTATAACCGACTTCCTGAAGTCTGGCATCCTTCTTCTGAACACTTTCCTTAAGATTCTTAGTATAATCCTTAAGTCTTTCAAGAAGTGCTGCATCAGATGTTGCAAGAATCTTTGCTGCAAGAATACCTGCATTAGCACCGCCGTTAATAGCAACAGTTGCAACCGGAATACCTGTAGGCATCTGTACTATTGAATATAATGAATCTCTACCGCCTAGTGATGTTGTGTGCATTGGAATACCAATAACAGGCATTGGGAAAATAGCTGCACACATACCCGGAAGATGTGCTGCCATACCTGCACCTGCAATAATAACCTTAAATCCCTTCTCCTCTGCACTCTTAGCGTATTCAAAGAATACGTCAGGCTCTCTGTGTGCTGAGATAATTGTCATCTCATACGAAATTCCTAACTGTTCAAGAATGTCTGCTGCCTTTGCCATAACAGGCATATCAGAGTCACTTCCCATAACAATTCCTACTAAAGCCATATTAACCTCCTATGTCCGATAGATATAATATTAAAATTAGTGAAAACACTAATTATCATTGTACTTTGTTTTAAACTTTGCGTCAAGATAAAGCCTGTTTACAGCTTACAATTATATATTTATAATTCTGTTAAAAATGCATCATTAAGTGCAAGCGTGCCATCAAGCACGAATCTGCCGTTCTTAATCAAGTCTGTTCTTGTTCCATCCTCTGCCACAACAGTAATAT
>OBAB01000896.1_pt1 | contig 15219 bp, 13 predicted proteins | sample 1516501 | NCBI WGS metagenome assembly OBAB01 (sample SAMEA2579906, study PRJEB22360) | human gut metagenome
ATCACGCTGTAGTCGTACTCCCTAAGGCCGTCCACCATGCGGTGGTAGTTGGATATGATTTCCTCCATATCCAGGCAGGCCAGCTCCTGCATCCCGGCCCGTTCTTTCAGTAAAAGCCTGAACTCAGCAAAGCCGCCGATTCCCAGTTTTTTAAACAGCCTGATCAGGGTTGTCCTGGACACATGGCAGAAGGCCGCCAGTTCCGTGCTGTTCATACCGGCAGACTGCGCCTTGTTCCGTAAAATCCGATTCAGAACCTCCCTGTCATTGGCCGTCAGACGGTCGTAGCTTTCATTGATTCTGTATTCCAGGTTCATGGCTGTCTCCTTCCCTTGGACTCCTTCACTGCGCCTTCGTTACCCCAACTACACTGTAAAGGAAAATGACCCGGATGTCAATGACCCCTGCCGGGTACTTGACCGGGCAGGGGCATGGCGGCGGTGCAGCACCGTGTAACCCCCTGCGTCGTATTCTCTTTTATTGCCAGACAGGGGTGTGGGGAGGAATTTTCATAAGACACACAGAATCCCCCATCTTTATACTTTTCAGTAACTCAACATCCACTTTACAGGCAAACGCTTGTTCAAAAAGGACCTTGCTGTAGCCGGTAGTACACTGGCACCATGCGGCTGTCTCTAATCGTTCCACCTCGGCAAGCATAGGACAGGGACAAAAATCAAATTGCAGAAAGAGCTCGCCGCCTTTACAAAACAGACCCGCCGCCTTTGCCTTCTCTGAATTTGTAAATTCTTCTATACTAGCAGCTCCTGCCATCAGCTCCTTTACAAGCACAAGCTTTTCGTTCATTCCGTAACCGCATTGACAGTTCATTCGTATTTCCTTGACATCCTCTGATTCAAATTTATTTTCCAGACGCCGCATAACAGACTTCACCCAGTCAGAATTACTTTCCGTATGAGCGGCCTTCTCACAGCCGTATACCACTTCACCAGCCACATCTGCATTGCTTTTTGCTCTGACAGCTTCATACATTACTTTCTCCTGCACTTTTCTTATATCAAACATATTTTCCTCCGTATTTATCTTGTACCAATTTCTATAAAGGCTTAATACTTCTTATATTATAAAAAGAAAGCGCGCTACCCGCTTCTGAATTCTTGCTGTTATGAAATTGGGATGTACAAATCCATTATAACGCTGTGATTATCCCGGTCAAAGCGGCGATAAATATTGAGTCCATATCTCCGCGTCATCTTATAACCACTTTGGGGAAACCAAACGCTGAAAATCCCCTCCAGTGTTTCAAAGATGTCTTTGATCTTTCCATCGAAATGATATACGATCCATTGGCCGCCGCTGATCCGCATAACATTACTTAGCCCACAATCCGGTTCCACAGTCATACAAATATCGCAGATACATTGCAGCGGGCTGGTAATAGCAGGGTCATTAAAAAACCGCTCAACCAAAAGCGTCTTTTCATTCAAAAAATCCTTGTACTTATCTAAAAACTGATACCAGTTTTTTTCAAGGTCCGCATAAGTTCCAATAAAACGTTCATACAGCACAAACAGATCCTCCTGCTTCTGGACTTCGATTTGTGCGGTATATTCCTCCGCTGTTTTAAAATGGACAATCCGCTCTGAGGAAAAGGGAAGAGACATACTGCGGGTGGGTATTGACTGCCTAAACATAGATGGCGGGGTATCATGGTGCTGTCTGAATACGGAGCTATAATTGGACGCACTATATCCGTAATCCAAACCAATGTCTGTGATTGCTTTTGCTGGGTTGAGTTTCATGTCGATTGCGCTTTGGTCAATTTTACAGCGCTTGATAAATGCATAGACACTTTCGCCGGTTTCTTCCTTGAAGATTCGGCTGAAGTGGTATTTCGATATAAAAAAATGAGCGGCTACTGTATCAAGGGACAAATTTTCATCTAAATGTTTCATAATATAATCAATGCTCTGATTGATAAGTTTTTTTCTATCCATATACCATTCCCTAATGCTTAAAAGCATCATTAATCTTTTCCTTACAAGTAACCGCTGTCAGATATAGTATACAGCTGTTCTAAATGATTGACAACGCCTGTAAAATCCGTTCTTTAACAGCCTGCCTCAAATTCTCCGGTTCCAGGATAGTTACATTCCCACCAAAGGATAGCAAAAAGCTGTAAAGCCATTCAGAATCCGGTAATTGCGTTTCTACTATGATGTTATCATCCTGCCGAATCATAGTATCATCTTCAAAAGCATCATATAAACGATATGCTACCGACTTATTAAACATTAGCCTTACCTTGAGCAGAGGCCCGTAATTCCCATCCAGCGTAAAATATGGAGCTTCCTTTTCAGGAGAATATTCAAAGAGTTCTTCTGTCAGTCCAGTCTTTTTCATGCGGGAAAGCCGAAACACACGCGGTTCTTGTCTCATGAGACAATATCCGGCCAAGTACCATGCACGGCAGCGATAAATGAGTTTCGCAGGTTCAACAGTTCGTACCGTCATTTCACCTTTGGCACTATAATATTCAAAGTGAATACGCCGCAGCCCGGTAATAGCTTTACGAAGTATTGAAAATAGTTCCTTATCTCTGTGAACCGTTTCGGCTGTTCCCCAGCGTGTTAAGTCAACATCAATCCAATCGCGGTCCTGGCTCATAAATAGCGCGCCTAATTTTAGAAGAACAGGGTCAATATCAGGATATTGAACAGCTCCCAGCCCTTGCAGCGCTAAAAGTATTTCAGCCTGCTCTGTCTTTGAAAGCGTTACTTTATCTAACCGATATCCCTCCAAAAGATAGATACCGCCCTTACGGCCTCCCTGCATGTAGATTGGAATACCAGCAGCACTCATTGTATCTATATCACGGTAAATGGTCCGTACTGAAACGCCAAATTCTTCTGCAAGTTCTGGTGCAGTAACCCGCTCATTGTTTAGCAGAATATATAAAATACGGAAATGGCGCCCTTCATGCATTTTTGCCCCCAATCTTTTTCGGCTTGACTTTAACGCCTACCAGTCGGATCAGGTCAGGCAGTTCTTCATCACTTATAACCGAACGATTAAGCCAACCGCCGTCTGCACCGCAGGCATATCGGTTAAGCCAGCTTGCTTGTATTTCCGGCAACAATTCGCCAAATATGGAATCAACCTCCTGAGCGCCTTTATCGTTGATAGAAATAGTACAGCAAAAACCGCCTTCTTCAAAAAACACATACAGCAGCAACGACTTTTTATGAGAATACCGGAAACCCCAGCCATATTCATTGCCGAAGGGAAACCTTATTTCGCGGCTTACATCGTACCGCTCTCTTAGCATTTCCTCAAAGCGCATTAAACGCTTCCAAGCCTCAATGCCCATAAAAATCCGGATAAGAGACTCTGGCGGCTGTTGATATTTTTCAGTCAGCCTTGTTTTCTTTTTTTTATATCGAATTTTTTCTGCCATATCAAAACACCTCTTTAATCTTTATCTATTAATTATAGTATACCATAGATACCATGACACGCTCTGTCATGTTTTTGTTGGGTTAGTCATCTTTTTTATTTGAGTACATGGTTGTCATTATTATAAAATTAAAAAAATCCCATACCGGCGGAAACGCCGCACATTGTCTCCAATGGCGGCGTTTTTGTTGTGTGTTGGCTCCTGTGTTTTCATTTGTCTTATTATGCCCTTGCCTAGAACCTCTAACTGGTATGTCCCTACATAACCTTCTGCAAAAGCCTTCTGAACACCAGCAGGAGCACCGCAAAAAATACGGCTACGGATATCAGGGGCTTTGTCACGGTCATGCTGATGAACCCGCTTATAAGGATTCCGATATAAAGCGATATCATCATGGTGTATCCCGTATAGGCCCAGCAGCGCAGCCCCAGCATACGGTTCCTCTCATCGGTCTCATATATCCTGCGCTTCTCCTTAAGCTCGGGATTTCGCAGATATTTCAGATTGCGCATGATGGATATGACGCCGGCCGCGGCCAGGCCGAATCCGGTCCCACTGTAAAATCCCGGCATAAAATCCTTGTATCCCTGTTCCAGATACATCACCATAGCGTGGTTTCTGACCGCAAAGGACAGGCCTATGGCCGCTGCGCCCAACAGGATAAAACATATTCCATACACAATCCTGTTTCTGCACCTCTTCTCAAAATCAATGGGATTTTCAATAAATAACTGATTCAGCCACATAATCATTCCTCCTCTTCAAATAAAAATATATCCTCTATGCTCTTTCCGAAAAATCTTGAAATCTTAAAAGCCAGCTGCAGGGAAGCATTATACTTCCCGTTTTCCAGGGATATTATGGTCTGCCTGGTCACCCCCAGGGCCAAAGCCAGCTCCTCCTGGGTTACCTTGTTCTGTTTCCTTAGTTCCTGTATCCTGGTTTTCAATCACACCACCCTCTCGTTTCGTTCTTACCCTATTTATTCTAACCTCATTCCGGCATCATTCATTCCGGCCTTAAATCTTCACTCCTCATTCTCGTCTCCATCTCTTACAGTATAGTTCGCTTTACATTTTTAGTATAGTATACTTAACATTGAATGTCAAGGTTGTTTTACATTTTTTATCCGGAACAAAATCCGGAAGACAAAAACCTGAATACAACTATCTGAATACAATTATCTAAATACATCTATCTGAATACAAAACCCGCCCCTGAGGATTCCGATTACAGCGGATCCCCAGGGGCAGCCCTTTGCATTCATTCTGTTCTTGTCAAATACACTTTTTAATTACCTTTTAATTTCCCAGAAACTTGGAGGCATATCCCTGAATAAATATGATAAGTACAATCAAAGGCAGGATATAGCTCACATAAACCCTGGTCCATGCGGGGAAATGAATCCCCTCCCCTTCATTGGCCTCCGCCATAAATTTCTTAAAGCCCCATCCGTAACGGCTGGGGGCGAAAAACCAAACACGCATTTTTCCACCGGCTGGTGCAAAACAGCAGATAAAGCATGCTGCCGATAGGCAGAAGGTTGTTGCTGAGGATAAAATCCTCCAGATCCAGAACCGTGCTTCCTTCTCCCAGGGGGGCAAAGCTGCTCCAGAGGTTAAAGCCCAGCACACATGGAAGGGATAAAATGATGATGGCGGCTATGTTGCAGAGAACCGCCTTCTTAAGGGTGCAGCCCGTCAAATCCGTGGCAAAGGAAATGATGTTCTGGAACACCGCGATAATGGTGGAAAAAGCCGCAAAGGACATAAACAGGAAAAACAGCGTCCCCCAGATTCTGCCGCCTGCCATATGGTTAAACACATTGGGCAGGGTGATAAATATCAGGGACGGCCCTGATTTGGCCTCAATGTTGTAGGCAAAGCAGGCCGGGAATATGATGAGTCCTGCCATGAAGGCCACCAGGGTGTCCAGCAGGGTTACGCTGACTGCCTCCCCTGTCAGTGTCCTCTCCTTGCCGATATAGCTTCCGAAGATGGCCAGGGCTCCAATGCCGATGCTCAGGGTGAAAAAGGATTGTCCCAGGGCAGCAAACACGGCTTCCCCGATACCCGACTCCACCATTTTCCCGAAGTCAGGCTTCAGGTAAAACTCCAGACCGGGACCGCCTCCCGGCAGAACCATGGAATGTACGGCCAGCACCACCATCAGCACCAGCAGACACACCATCATGACCTTTGTAATGCGCTCCACACCCTTCTGAAGACCCATGGCGCAGACTCCAAAGCACAGGAGCACCACGATGACCATGAATCCTCCCATCAGCGCGGGATTGGCCAGCATACTGACGAATTCACCGGCCACTGCCTCTGCATCCATGCCGCCGAAATCCCCTTTAAGGGTTTTAAAGAAATAAAGCATCATCCATCCGCCCACTGTTGTGTAGAACATCATCAGAATATAGTTGCCTGCCATAGCGATGTACTTGGTCAGATGCCACCTGCTTCCCTTTGGCTCCAGCAGGTCAAAAGACAGGGCAGCGCTTTTCCGGCTGGCCCTTCCCACTGCAAATTCCATGACTACGATGGGAAGTCCCAGTATCAGCAGGAACACCAGGTATACCAGCACAAAAGCGGCCCCTCCGTATTCGCCTACTATATAAGGGAACCGCCACACATTGCCCAGACCAATGGCACACCCTGCGCTTATAAGGATGAAGCCCAGCCTGGACGAGAATTTTTCGCGTTCCATCTATATATCCCCCGTTTCGTATTATATCGTGAGTTACCGGCCTTTTCAGACAGCCGGACTCAATAAAAGAGCCCTTAACCCTAAGGACTCTTTCATATACTACCATATTATTACATAAATATCAACCTATCTCTGTCCTTTGTCGTAGGGAACGCCGGAGGCCCTGGGCGCCTGGGAGTTCCTGGATGTAAATACAAGGACAATCAGGGTAGCCACATAGGGTATCATCTTATACACATAGCTGGGTATCCCTGTTGCCGCCAGGAACGGTATGCCGGAATAGGCTGCCGCCACCGCCTTCATGAGGCCAAAGAACAGGGAGGCCCACATGATTTTCACCGGCTTCCACTGTCCGAAGATAAGGACCGCCAGGGCCAGGAACCCGTATCCGGCCACGTCCGCGTTAAAGTTGGTGGATGTGGGCACCACGAACACCAGCCCCCCTAAACCGCCCAGGACTCCGGATATGAGGACGCCTGCGTACTGCATGCGGCAGACATTGATGCCCGCTGCGTCTGCTGCCTGGGGATGCTCGCCGCAGGAGCGCAGCCTCAGGCCGAACCTGGTCCGGTAAAGCACCAGGGTGGACAAAATCAGAATGGCGACGCCCAGATACGTGGTGATGTATGTGTTCTGGAATAACAAAGGCCCGAAAAACGGGATACTGCCCAGCAGGGGAACGGATTCAATCCGGAAGGTATTGTTAAACTGAATCTGCTGTACTCCCTGGATGACCCTGGCCACAAAGATGGCAAAGGCCGGTGCAAACATGTTAAGGGCGGTTCCGCTGATGGTCTGGTTTGCCTTCATGTTGATGGATGCGTAGGCATGGAAAAAGGCAAAGACAGCTCCTGTGCCCGTGGAGATAAGGATGGCCAGAAGCAGCTGCATCTGTCCGCTCATCCTGCCTCCTGTCATGTTCAGGAACAGGATGCCTGTAAAGGCTCCCATGGTCATGATTCCCTCCAGGGCAATGTTGACCACGCCGCTCCGCTCGGAAAACATGCCTCCCAGTGCCACAATCATCAGGGGAATGGTAAAAAGCATGGTCTGCTGGAATATAAAATAAATCACACTCATGTCCGGCCGTCTCCTTTCTCCCGTTTACGGTTCATCCGGGTCAGGATGGTCTTCACTATCAGGGCAAAGGCGCTGAAATAAATAATGACCGCCACAATGATATCAATGATCTCCGTGGAGAATTCAAAGAGCTGCAGGTAAAATCCCCCGGCTGTCAGATACGCAATGAACAGCCCGGAAAACAGCACTCCGATGGGATGGCTCAGTCCCAGCAGCGCCACGGAGATACCGGTAAAGCCTTCCGACGCAAGCACATCCTTTATCTCTATGTGCTTGCCGGTGCCTGCCAGGTAGAGAAGTCCCCCTGCCATGCCTGCTATGGCCCCGGCTATGACCATGCTCATGATAATATTCCTTTTTTCATTGATGCCCGCGTACCTGCTGGCATCCCTGTTAAAGCCCACTGCCTTAAGCTCATAGCCAAAGGTGGTCTTATTGAGGATAACCCAGATAATCAGCACGGCGGCAATGGCCAGAAGACTTCTCTAATCTTATCCATTCCCATCTTGGGAATCTGGGCCGTGGCAGCCACATTTCTGGATTCATTGCGCAGGTTGTTAAAGAGAGGCTTATAGCTCTTTACAATCCAGTTCACCATATACATGCCGATATAGTTCATCATAATGGAGGCAATAACCTCATTTACATTAAAGCAGGCTTTCAGAAATCCCGGGACCATTCCCCACAGAGCCCCGCCCAGTATTGCTGCCAGCAGGGCCACGGCCCACTGTATCCTCCCCAGCCCCGTCCACATGATACCCACATAGACTGCCGCGAAGGCGCCCACAATAAACTGCCCCGGCGTACCGATATTGAACAGGCCTGTCTTAAAGGCAAAGCCAACGGAAAGACCGGTCAGTATGATGGGGGTTGCATAGTAAAACACCTGCCCCACGCCCTTCAGACCGTGGGTAAATGCTCCTGTCAGGATGGTCACAAATCCCGGCAGTGCCTGGGACGGATTGCATATAAGGAGTATGACAAATCCTACCAGCAGTCCGATAACAATGGCAAAGACCGATGACAGCACGCCTACATAATCCCGTTTTCTCCCTGTCCTGTTGTTTGTGCTCACGCCCTCTCACCTGCCTTTCCTTCTGGCTCCTGGCGTTTGGAACCTGCCATGTAAAGGCCCAGCTCCTGTACCGTCACTTCCCGGGGATTCAGGTCAGCCACAATGGTTCCCTCAAACATGACCAGAATCCGGTCGCTGAGGTTCATGACCTCGTCCAGTTCCAGGGATATGAGCAGAATGGCCGTACCTGCGTCCCTCTGCTTTACCAGCTCCCTGTGGATGTACTCGATGGCGCCCACATCCAGCCCTCTGGTAGGCTGGACCGCCAGCAGGATGTCGTGGACCCTGGATATCTCCCTTGCCACGATTGCCTTCTGCTGGTTGCCTCCGGACATGCTGCGGGTGATTGTGTCCGCTCCCTCGCCGCTTCGTATGTCAAAATCCTCAATCAGCTTGCTGGCATAGTTATAAATCTCCTCATCCTTAAGGAACCCCCAGCGCTGGAACCCAGGTTCAAAATACTGCTGCAGCACCAGGTTATAGGCCAGATTATAATCCAGCACCAGGCCATGCTTGTGACGGTCCTCCGGTATATGGCTGAGTCCGCCTGTATTGCGGGCGCGTATGCTCTTTTTCGTCACATCCCGGCCGTTTATGAGGATTCTTCCTCCGGCGGTTTCCCCCAGACCGGTAACGGCGTGTACCAGCTCTGTCTGCCCGTTGCCGTCAATTCCGGCAATACAGACAATCTCACCGCTCCTTACCTGAAAGCTCACGTCATTTACCACCAGCTTGGTATGGCCTTCCATATGGGATTTCACGGAAACATGCTCTGCCTCCAGCACGGTCCTGCCCGGCGCTGCCGGAGTCTTTTCAACAGACAGACTCACCTTGCGGCCCACCATCATCTCCGACATCTCTTCCTTGGTGATGGAAGCCACGTCCACGGTGCCTATGTATTTTCCCCGCCGCAGTACAGAACACCTGTCCGCCACTGCCTTGATTTCATCCAGCTTATGGGTGATGAAAAGAATGGACTTGCCTTCCGCCACCAGGCTTCTCATGATTTCCATGAGCTCGTCGATCTCCTGGGGCGTCAGAACCGCTGTGGGCTCGTCAAATATCATGATTTCATTGTCCCGGTAGAGCATCTTAAGTATCTCCACCCGCTGCTGCATCCCTACTGTTATATCCTGAATCAGCGCGTCCGGGTCAATGTAGAGGCCGTAGCGCCCGCTGAGCTCCACCACCTTCTTCCTGGCGTTGTCCATCTTAAGAAAGCCGTGACTGACTGTCTCCATTCCCAGCACAATGTTCTGGAGCACGGTAAAATTGTGTACCAGCTTGAAGTGCTGGTGCACCATACCGATTCCAAGGGCATTGGCGTCCAAAGGCCCCTTTATCTTCACTTCCCGGCCTCTGACCTTTATGATTCCCTTCTCCGGCTGGTAAAGGCCGAACAGAACGCTCATCAGCGTGGATTTCCCGGCGCCGTTCTCACCTAACAACGCATGGATTTCCCCCTTTCTCAGCTGAAGGGTGATGTTGTCGTTGGCAATGATACCGGGAAATTCTTTTGTAATGCCTAACATCTCAATAATGTAATCATCCATACGGTTCCCCCTCATATAAAACCGTCCAGACAGCATGTTCCGGCCGCCCCACCGCCCGGCGGGATGAGGTGTTCCGGTATAACAGCAGGGTGCCGGACATGCCGGCACCCTCTGTGTCATGACTATCTGCCGCAGGTCATTTCAGGCCCTTGTACAGCCCGTATTGCTGCCAGTCCCTACTCCACAAAGGTAACCTTTGTATTGGTCAAATCGGTCAAATCCTTCGTTGGGTCATTATTATCCGCTGAGAACTGAACCAGCCCAATCTCGCCGTCAGCCAGTTTCTTGTAAACGGCATCGTACTGCTCCTGGGAGAACTTCTCAAACTTGGAGGTATCCATGGGAAGTCCCACGCCATTGTTGGCAACGGTAAACACGGAGGTCTTGCCTCCAGGGAAGCTGCCGTCATAGAAATCCTTTACCCCGTCGTACACGGAGTTGGAAAGAAGCTTCATGGCAGACGTAATCACGGTCTCGGATTCAGCACTCTGGTCCACGTCCACGCCGATTACCTTTGCATTCTTTTCCTGGGCGGCCGCCATCACGGAATTACCTACTGCTCCGCCGCATCCGAAGATTACCTCTGTGCCGTTCTGATACCAGGAAGCAGCCATGGACTGCGCCTCAGGCGTGGCTGAAAATGCACCTGTGTAATTATACATGATTTCCAGGCCTGTGATCCCGTCCTCCTCGGCCGCAAACTCAGCGCCCTGGACAAAACCATATCCAAAACGGATAACGGCCGGCACTGCCATGCCTCCCATAAATCCAAGCTTCGTATAGCCGTCCTTTACAACCGCATAACCGGCCAGGAAACCTGCCTGGTCCTCCTGGAACAGAATGGGCATTACATTATCATTTGTCTTATAATTGTAGTCCGCATCATGGGGCTCCCCGTCCAGCAGGATAAAGTGCACATCCGGATACTTGTCCTGGGCCAGGTAGATGGGCTCCTCAAACAGGAATCCCGGACATACCACCAGCTTAGCGCCGCCCTCAATGGCCAGGCCGATGGTTTCCAAATAGGAATCCGTCGTGCCTTCCTGGGGCTGGTAATATTTATAGGCGATGCTGTTCTCCTCCGCGTACTTCTTAAGTCCTTCCCATGCGCCCTGGTTAAAGGACTTATCGTCTATGGTCCCCAGGTCGGTGACCAGGGCAAGCTCATAGCCTTCGGCTCCTCCCTTGGATGAGGATGTGTTTGCGGCATCCCCTTCCCCTGCCTTGGACTCTTCCTTTGCTTCTGATTTGCTCTCTGAAGCCGGAGCTTCTGTTTCCGCCGGAGCTGCCTTGGTGTCTGTTCCTGATGAGCCTGAGCAGGCTGTCAGGGAACCGGCCATAACCGCTGCCATGGCAAGTGCCAGTATCCTTTTTTTCATAAGCTTGATTCCTCCTCTTCAAATATGGTTGCGTAGCGTCTCAGTACAACTCTAACTTATCATAAATTACAAATTATTACAACCATTTAACCATATTTTTGTCATATCCGTCAAAACATAAAGGGAGGGGCGGCATGCCTGAGCATTAACCGCCTCTCCCTGATTCCTGCATAAAAGCTGTTTATAAATCAAACAAGGATAACTGATTGGATTTTGGAAGGTCCTTAAGCAGCCCCAGATCCGACATAAGGGAACAAAGGGTGCCGTTTACCTTGGAACGGTTGCTGAAATCCTCGATGGACAGGAAAGCTCCGTCTTTGACCGCATCCACCACTGCATCAGCAGCCTTCTCGCCCAGGCCGTCGATGCTGCTGAGGGAAGGCATCAGCTTGCCGTCTATGATTTGGAAGTGCCGCGCCTTGGCCCGGTAGATATCAATGGGCGTAAAATCAAAGCCTCTTGCATACATTTCCTGGACAATCCTCATGTCCCTCAGGGTATCCTGTTCCTTCTTGGACAGGGTGTCCGCCCTTTTCTTATAATCCGCCAGATAGTATTCCAACTTATCCCTTCCCTGGCACATGATTTCATAGGAAAACGCGCTGGCCCGGATGCTGAAGAACGCGGCGTAATAGGCCAGGGGATAAAATATCTTACAGTAGGCAATACGCCATGCCATCATAACGTAGGCAGCCGCATGGGCCTTGGGGAACATGTACTTGATTTTCTTACAGGACCAGATATACCATTCCGGAACGCCGTGGGCTTTCATCTCCTCCTCCCACTCCGGCTTTAATCCCTTTCCCTTTCGCACGCTCTCCATAATGGTAAAGGAAAGTCCCTGCTCCAAACCCTGGGCAATCAGGTAAACCATGATGTCGTCTCGGGTACAGATGGCGGTCTGAATGGTGGCCTTCCCCTCCTGAATCAGGGTCTGGGCATTGCCCAGCCACACATCCGTACCATGGGCCAGACCGGCGATACGCACCAGGTCGGAGAAATACTTGGGCTTGGTGTCAAGAAGCATCTGCATGGCAAAGTCCGTACCGAACTCAGGCACGCCCAGGGCCCCCAGGGGACAGCCGCCGATATCGTCCGGCATGATTCCCAGAGCGGACGTGTCCTGGAACAGGCTCATGACCTCCCGGCTGTCCAGGGGAATGTCCTTTACAGGGTCAATACCGATGAGATCCTGAAGCATACGTATCATGGTGGGATCATCGTGTCCCAGTATATCCAGCTTCAGCAGGTTGTGGTCAATGGAATGGTAGTCAAAATGGGTGGTGACCGTGGAGGTGGTCATATCGTTGGCAGGGTGCTGCACCGGGGTAAAGGAATAGATTTCCTCGCCCAGCGGAAGCACGATAATGCCTCCGGGGTGCTGTCCCGTTGTCCTTCTCACTCCCACGCAGCCCTGCACAATGCGGTTAATCTCGCAGTTTCTTTTCCTGGTTCCCCTTTCCTCATAATATTTCTTTACATATCCGAAGGCCGTCTTGTCCGCCAGGGTGCCTATGGTTCCCGCGCGGAAGGTCTGACCCTTTCCAAAGATAACCTCCGTATAATCATGGGCCTTGCTCTGGTATTCACCGGAGAAGTTAAGGTCGATATCCGGCTCCTTGTCTCCCTTAAATCCCAGGAAGGTCTCAAAGGGGATGTCAAACCCGTCCTTTTCCAGCGGTGTGCCGCACACAGGGCATTCCTTGTCCGGCATATCGCATCCGGCCATGCCGGAGAACTGCTTCACTTCTTCGGAATCAAAGTCATAGTAACGGCACTTGGGGCAATGGTAATGGGGGCTCAGAGGGTTTACCTCGGTGATTCCGGACATGGTAGCCACAAAGGAGGAACCCACGGAACCACGGGAACCCACCAGGTATCCGTCCTCATTGGACTTCCACACCAGCTTCTGGGCAATGATGTACATAACCGCGAATCCGTTGGTGATAATGGAATGAAGCTCCCGCTCCAGGCGGTCCACTACGATTTTAGGCAGGTCCTCCCCGTACATCTCATGAGCCCTGTCATAACAGATCTTGGTCAGCGTCTTATCGGAATCCTCGATGACAGGAGGACACTTGTCCGGCCGCACCGGGGCAATCTTCTCACACATATCGGCAATCTTCCTGGTGTTGGTGATCACCACCTCATGGGCCTTATCCGGTCCAAGGTAGGAAAATTCCTCCAGCATCTCCTCTGTTGTCCTGAGATACAGGGGCGCCTGATCGTCCGAATCCTTAAATCCCTGGCCGGCCATGATGATTCTGCGGTATACCTCGTCCTGGGGATCCAGGAAGTGGACATCGCAGGTAGCGCAGACCAGCTTGTTAAACTGCATTCCCAGTTCCACTATCTTTTTATTTATCTCGATTAAATCCTCCTGGGACTTAACCGTGCTCTTCTCGTCCCGGAGCATGAACGCATTATTTCCCAGGGGCTGGATTTCCAGGTAATCATAGAAACTCACAAGCCGGGCAATCTCTGTATCCGGAGCGCCGCGAAGCAGGGCCTGGTATAATTCTCCGGCCTCGCAGGCCGATCCGATAATCAGTCCCTCCCGGTATTTCTCCAGCAGGCTCTTGGGTATCCTGGGCCTTCTGGCATAGTACTCCAGGTGGGACCAGCTCACCAGCCGGTACATATTCACACGGCCGATATCGTTCTTGGCCAGTATGATTACATGGTGGGTGGGGAGCTTGCGTATGGTATCCGTGTCCATGGTGCTGAGGGCATTGAGCTGGTTTAAATCATTTACATCCCGGTCCCGCAGCATCTTTACAAAGGCAGCGAATATCTCCGCCGTGGCTCCCGCGTCGTCCACCGCTCTGTGGTGGTTCTGGAGCGAAATATTAAGGGCTTTGGCAACGGTGTCCAGCTTAAACCGGTTAAGATTAGGCAGAAGAAGCCTGGCAATGGCAACCGTGTCCAGCACCGTGGGGTCAAAGGGCAGTTCCAGTTTCTCTGCGAAATGGCCTATAAATCCCACATCGAAGCTTGCATTGTGGGCTACAAGGACCGCATCCCCCACAAACTCCAGAAATTGCGGCAGAATCACGTCGATTTTTGGGTATGGAAGCACCATGGAATCGTTGATGCCTGTCAGCTTCTCTATGTCAAAGGGAATGGGCACGTCCGGATTCACAAAGGTGGAGAATTTGTCCGTAATCCTGCCGTCTACCACCTTCACGGCGCCAATCTCAATAATTTTGTTCTTTTTAGGGCTGAAGCCTGTTGTCTCGATATCGAACACAACAAAGGTGTCCCCAAAATCCTGGCCCCTGGAATTCTCTACCAGCTGTTTGGTATCGTCCACCAGGTATCCCTCCACCCCGTAGAGGATTTTAAAGGTATCCCCCTTGTCCAGGGCGTGGTTGGCATCCGGGAAGGCCTGGACGCAGCCATGGTCCGTTACAGCCACAGCGGGCATGCCCCACTGCTTGGCCCTCTTGATGATGCTTTTTACCTCGGATACGCCGTCCATATCGCTCATCTTTGTATGGCAGTGCAGCTCCACGCGCTTTTCCAGGCTGGAGTCCATGCGCTTGCTGGTAAAATCATCCGCCTTCTTGATTCCCACGATGGAGCCAAGGGTCAGCTCGCCGTCAAACTTGTCAATGGTGGTGACTCCCTTTACCTTGATAAACATGCCCGGATTGATGGCGGATTTCACCTCATCAAATATCTCCGGACGGATAAACATTTTAACCGTAATGGTATCCGTAAAATCCGATACATCAAAGGTGAGGATGAACTTGCCGCTTCGAAGCTCCCGGTTCTCGCAGGTCAGCACCTTGCCTCTTAAGGTCACCTCTCCGATTTCCCCGTCGATCTTCTCAATCTCCATGGGCTCGTCCTCAAAGTCACGTCCGTAGAGCACATCGGGGTTGTTGGAACGCTTGACAGAGTACTTCTTGTCGTCGCCGAAACCACTGTCCTTATCCCGTCCCCAGCCCTTGCGCCCCTTGTTGAGCTGGGGCTTATCTCCCTTAAAGCCCTCCTTCT
>OBAB01000902.1_pt1 | contig 15063 bp, 8 predicted proteins | sample 1516501 | NCBI WGS metagenome assembly OBAB01 (sample SAMEA2579906, study PRJEB22360) | human gut metagenome
CAAATTTTCAGCGGGGCCGCCCCCGGCAAGGGCGCCACCGGCGGCAGCGGCATCCGCAGTGGCGGCAGTGTGAAAATTTGGGGCGGCACCATCACGAAGGCCACCGGCGGCAGCGGCAAGAGCGGCGGCGACGGCATCGGCAGTTACGGCGCCCTCACCATCTCCGGCAGCGCCAAAATCGAAACCGCGCAGGGCGGCGCTTCTACCAATGGCACCGGTGGCAGCGGCATTTCCAGCGGCGGCATCCTCACCATCGAGGGCAGCGCCAAAATCGGAACCGCGCAGGGCGGCGCTTCTACCAATGGCACCGGCGGCGGCGGCATCCACCGCGGCCGCGGTGGGAAGATTTCGGGTGCGGAGATGGTCACCGGCGAGAACAGCACCGGCGGCAGCGGCATCGGCGGCAGCTTTGTGAATGTTGAGGGCGGCACCATCAACACCACCGGCGGCAGCGGCAAGAGCGGCGGCGCGGGCGTGTCCACTGAAAGCGGCATCGTCTCCATCGGCAATTCCGACACCCCGCTGGACCTCACCGCAACCGCACCCGACGCCGACAATGCCATCCGAGGCCGCGACGGCAAGAAGCTGGACGAGATCATCCATCTCGAGGAAAACGGCAAGCGGGGCCTCGTGAAGCTCGTAGAGAACGGCGTAACGCGGCTCTTCCACAACGGTGTCTACACGAAGAGCATCTATCCCGCCGGCAGCGAGACCCACCCCCTCGGCGATTGGGTCATCACCAAAAAGCCTACCTGCACCGAGAAGGGCGAGCGCCAGCGCAGCTGCAAGGTCGAACACTGTGTCGTCACTGAGACGGAGGAGCTGCCCGCCCTCGGCCATCAGTGGAGTGGCTGGATGCCTGTCCAAGGCGACAGCAGCCGTGAGTACCGCATCTGCGCGGTCTGCAATGAGGTGGAGTACCGCGATGTCTCCCACAACAGCGACAGCGGCGACAGCACCATCTCCACCGGCCTGCGTGTCCTCGACCCGGCTCAGGCCGACATCCTCCAGAACGCCCAGCTGGTCCGGCTGAGCCAGATCATCGATGTTCTCTACATCGATGTCTCCCATGAGACGGCGTCCCTGCAGGGCGTCCTTTCCGATTTGACCGGCCTCCGCTCTGAGCGCATCGGGACCGTTGTCTTCTCCACCGAACGCTGCACTTCCACCCTCTCCCTCTCCGATGTTGCAGCCCTCGGTGCGGGCGATACGCCTTTCACCCTCCGCCACAGCGGCTCCACCGCCAGCTTCACCGTGGGCGGCGCAGACCACAGCGCACTGCTGAGGTAAGCAGATCTCCATCCTCCATTCTTTCCACATAACGACCAAGGCCCCCGCAGTTCTGTTCCGGACTGCGGGGGCCTTGGCGTTTTATTCTGATAAACTTTTACTTCAACTCCCGCTGTACGGCAGCAAAGTCCTCGAGGGTCAGGGCCTCGGGGCGGATGCGGGCGTCGAAGCCCGCCGCCTCGATGGCCGCGATGACCTTATCCTTCGGCAGGCCGAGGCCGCTGGCGATGGCGTTGGCGGCGGTCTTGCGGCGCTGGCCGAAAGCGGCACGGATGAGGGCGAAGTAGCCGTCCTCGTCCTCCACCTGTACGGCGGGAGTGGGGCGGATGTCCATCCGCACCACAGCGCTGGTGACCTTCGGGGCCGGATAGAAGCTGCCCGGCGCAGCGGTGAACATCAGCTTTGAGGTGGCGTAGTAGCTCACGGCGCAGCTGATGGCGCTGGACGCCCGGGTGCCGGGGGCGGCGGCCAGACGGTCGGCGGCCTCCTTCTGCACCATGACGGTGAGGTTCCGGATGGGCAGGCGGTCGCCCAGCAGCTTCATGACGATGGGGCTGGTGATGTAGTAGGGCAGGTTGGCGCAGACAGCCACCGGCATCCCGGGGAACTCCTCCTCGATGAGGGCGCGGAGGTCTGCCTTCAGAACATCCTGCAATACCAGCTTGAAGTTCTCCACTCCCGCCATGGTCTCGGCCAGCAGGGGCGGCAGGCGCTCGTCCACCTCGATGGACACCACCTTGGCGGCGCGCCGGGCCAGCTCTTTGGTCAGCACGCCGATGCCGGGGCCGATCTCCAGCACGCCCCAGCTCTTATCGACGCCGCTGGCGTCCACGATCTTGGGCGGCAGGCCGGGATTGATGATGAAGTTCTGTCCAAAGCCCTTGGAGAGCGCGAAATCGTATTTTTCGCACAGGCTGCGGATAACGGAGAGGTCGGTCAGCTCCGGCATAGTGGTTTTCCTTTCTGTTTTTCGGTTGTCATTTGGTAACGTACATGCCAAAGCCTCTCCCTTTGGGAGCAACAGCGATGACCGCCGCCAGCGGCGGAAACAGGGAGAAGCTGTTGGGGCCGCGGCCAGCAGGATGCGAGCGACAGCGAAGCAGACGCTGGGAGCCGCAACCCGGGCAGTGGCATCGCTTGCGATGACGGAGAGGGCAAGGCCGCAGAAAAATGGCCGCTGCACAGCGATAGGCAGCGGCCTTTGTCAGAGCGAGACCATCATAGCCTTGCCCTGTTCCATTTCAGCATCCTTGCCCTCTCAGGCGCTCACGCGCCAGCTCTCCCAAAGGGAGAGCCTTTTTAAGATGCGCTTTCCGTGCTGGAAGCCTCCTGCTCCCCTTCCGCACCGGCCTTGCTGGAAGCGGTGCTCTGGGCTGCGGCCTCCGAAGAGGCCGCGGCGGAGTCGGCGGCGATGTCAGCGTCGTTCACGCCGCCCACGGTGGTGACGCCGGTGAGCTGCTGTGCGCAGCTGACGGCGCGCTGTATCTGCGGGTCCGTGTCGAGGGTGTAGTCATAGTAGCTGGCCTGCTCGTCGGCAGTCAGCGGGCGCTCCACGTCCACGGTCAGGCCGGTGCCGTCGAAGCAGGAGCCGTCGCCGCAGATGAGCTTTGCCACCGTGACCACGACGGCACTGCCGTCCGAGAGGCGCTGGGGGCTGCTCTGGATGGTGCCTTTGCCCATCGTGGTGCTGCCCACGAGGCGGGTGCCGCACAGGGTGCGCAGGCTAGACGCAAAAAGTTCTGCCGCGCTGGCGGTGTTCTCGTTCACGAGGCAGACGGTGGGCTGGCTGATGACCGAGTCGCCGGTGCTGCTGCCCAGCAGGGTGCGGTTGCCTGCCTTATCCTCCGCGTAGGCCAGCACGCCTTCCGGCGCGACGAGTTTGATGGAGCTGATGGCGTCGTCAAGGATGCCGCCGCCGTTGTCGCGCAGGTCGAAGATGAAGCTCTGGGCGCCGCTGGCGGTCAGGCTGCGGAGCGCAAAATCCAGCTCACTGGGGGTGGAGTTGTCGAACTGCCAGATCTTGATGTAGCCCACATTGCCCTGCACCAGCGCGGAATCGACGCTGTTGGCCGTAAAGCCGAAGTGGGTCAGGTCGGCGGTGTGCTGGGCGTTCTCGCTGTCCAGCCAGCTTACATTGACGCTCGTGCCGCTCTCGCCCCGGAGTTTGTTCTGGACAGTCTCCACGCCGCCCAGACTTTTGATGTCTGCGCCGTCGATGGTGGTGATGTAATCGCCCCGCTGGAGGCCGGCCTCCTTGGCAGGAGACTCGTCATACACTTTGATGACCTTGGCGTAGCCAGACTGGTCGATGGCCAGCTCCACGCCGATGCCCATCAGCTTGCCGCTCTGGGCGTTGAGCAGGTCGGTGTAGGCCGAGGCGGTGTAGTAGCGGGCGTACTTGTCGCCGGTACCCAGCAGATAACCGGCAGTCAGACGGTCGTACAGCATGGTCTCGTCGATGTCGTAGTAGTCGTTGGCGCGCACATAGCGGTCTACCTCGGCCACCTTGTTGTACATGCTCTCCTTTTCCTTCACGCTGGTGACGGTGTGGTCAAACAGCCGCATCGCCAGCAGCATCGTGATGGAAAAAGTGACCGTCATTGCCAGAATGACGATGGTCACGGTCATCCCTACGGAAATTTTGCGGTTCATTCAATATCCTCCCCAGTTCAGACCAAAAGCATCAGAATGACACTGCCCAGTACCGACAGCAGGAACACTCCTGCCAGAAGCAGACAGCCCACCCGAAGGATACGCTTGCGTTTTTGCTCGTTCATTTCGCCTTGTGGCCTCCTTTGACCCCTCGACTTCAATTACAGTTGTATTATCTTATCGGAATATAACCGCGGGGATTGACCGCATTGGCCTTGGAGCCGCCCTTCCACACCTCGAGATGGAGGTGGTTGCCGGTAGAGTTGCCGGTGGAGCCCACATAGCCGATGAGGTCGCCCTGGTTGACATACCTGCCCGCCGACGTTGCCACCGAGCGCATATGGCCGTAGAGGGTGGAGTAGGCGTTGCCATCTGTCATTTTGCCGTGATAGATGATGACATAGTTGCCATAGCCGCCGCTGGACCAGCCGGCCACCTGCACATAGCCGCTGGCGGCTGCGTAGATGGGGGTGCCTGCGGGGGCGGCAAGGTCGATGCCGGCGTGGAGCTTGTTGACGCCGGAGACCGGGTTCTTGCGCCAGCCGTACTCGCTGGAGATGCGGGTATAGCTCTTGAGCGGGCAGATAAAGCCGCTGAAGCTCAGCTGGGGCTTGCTGGCCGCTGCCGCTGCGATGAGCTTCTGGATCTCCTTCTTGACGGCCTCGTAGTTCATCTCGTCCGACTCGATGGCCGCTTGGGCGTTCTTCTGGGCCTGCTGGGCCTCAGCGGCGCTCAGACGGGCCTCCTTGACGCTGTTGTTGAGCTCGCTCTGCTTGGACTGCATCTGCTTGTTCTGGGCGTCCAGCTCAGTCTTTTTGTTCTGCAGCTGGGTGCGCTCCTCCACGAGCTGGGTTCGGTCGGCCACAAGGGCTTCCTTCGCAGCCTTCATGTTGTCGAGTATCTCGGTGTCCTTCACCGAGATGTCCTGCATGACCTCATTGAAGGTCAGAAGCTCGTACAGATCGTTCACGGCCCGGAGCATGGCGACGCTGCCGCCGTCCCGCAGCTCCTGCATGGCGGCCATGTGGCTCTTGAAATCGTCCCACTGGTCGGCGATCTCCTGCTCTTTCCGGGCGATCTCGTTCTGCTTGGCGGTGATCTCCTGCTCTTTGACGCCGATGCTGTTCTGCACCTCGGAGATCTGGCTCTTGAGGACGCTGATCTGGCTCTGGAGCACCGAGACTTTTTCCTTCAGCTCAGACTCGAGGGCCTTGGCAGCAGCTTCCTTCTTTTTGGCGTCGTTCAGCTCCGTCTTATGCTGCTTGATGGACGCAGAGATCTTGTCCAGCTTGTTCTGCAGCGAGCTCATGCTGGTGGCCGCACTGGCCGGGTAGACCGTCACGCTCAGCACGAGGCAGGCGGCGGCCAGAAAGGCACAGGCGGCGCGCATCATGGCCGAATGGCCCGACGGCTTTGCGTGGCGGGGCGGATGGTGCAGGACAAAGCCTGCGGAATGCTTGTCGTGGTACACAGTAGGCCCTCCTTACACGTTCAGGTGCTTTCGGATGGAGAACATACTGCCCAGACCGCCCACCAGAGCACCACCCGCGAGGCTGTAGATCAGGATGGTGGGCCAGACATTCTCCAGCGGCACCAGAGCCGTACCCATGAGCATCTGCCACAGGCCGCCCAGCGTGGGCGACAGCCGAACGATGTAGGCATAGCCGCCGATGGTGGCAGCTGCCGTCAGGATGCCGGAGAGCAGGCCCATCGTCAGGCCCTCGATGACGAAAGGCAGGGTGACGAGGGCGTTGGTAGCGCCGACATACTTCATGATCTCGATTTCACGGCGGCGGGCAAAGACGCTCAGCCGGATGGTGGTACCCACCGTGATGATGCTGACAGCCATCAGCACCAGCACCAGACCGCGCCCGACCTTGGTGACAGCCTGCTGGACCTCCACAAAGGTCTTGGTCATCTCGATGGGAGCCGTGACGCTGTAGACGCCGCTGATGTTCTCGAACTGCTTGCTGATGGTCTCCATCTGGCTCAGATCAGACAGGGAGACGCGGTAATTGGCCTTAAAGGGGTTGTCGTTCTCGAACTCGTTCAGCAGGGCGGCATAGTCGGACATATAGCCCTTGTACTGGTTGAGGACGTCTTCTTTGGACATATACTGCACCCGGCTCACACCTGCGGTGCCGCTGAGAGCATTGCCCACAGACTGGATGGTGGCGTCATCGGCCTCGGGGTCCACATAGACCACCATCTCGTTCTGGCTGCCCAGATAGCTCACCATGCTGTCCACATTGACTTCAATGAGGCTGGCGAAGGCGTTCAGGGTCATGCAGACGCTGAGGGAGGCGATGCAGGCGATGGTCATGGCCCAGTGCTTGCCGAGGTTGAGCACGCCGCGCCGGGTGAGGAACCCAAACGTAGAGATTTTCATACGTGCACCTCCTCGCCGAAGCTGGCCGGAACATCGGAGATGATGCGGCCCTGCTTCAGGGTGATGGTGCGGCGGTTGAAGCGGCGCACCAGTTCATGCTCGTGGGTGACGACAAGCACCGTGATGCCCATCTCGCTGACGCGTTCCAGCAGTTCCATCATCTCAAGGCTCATCTCGGGGTCGATGTTGCCGGTGGGCTCGTCCGCGATGACGAGGCGGGGGCTGTGGGCCAGAGCGCGGGCCACGGCCACGCGCTGCTGCTCACCGCCGGAGAGGAACTCGGGGTAGACCTTTGCCTTATCTTCCAGATGCACCAGCTCCAGCATGTAGTTGACGCGCTCTTTGATGTCTTTTCTGCCGATATTGGTGACATGCATGGCAAACGCCACATTCTCGTAGACCGTCATGGTGGGGATGAGGCGGAAATCCTGGAAGATGATGCCCATCTGGCGGCGGAGGAAAGGCACTTTGCCCCGGCGCAGCCGGGCGACGTCCTTGCCGTCCACCATGACGCGGCCCTCGGTGGACAGCTCTTCGCGGAGGATGAGCTTGAGCAGAGTAGACTTGCCGGCGCCGGAGTGGCCCACCAGAAAGACGAACTCGCCGTCGTCCACATGGAAGTCGATGTCCTCCAGAGCGGGAGTATCACTCCGTCTGTATATCTTGGTGACATGTTCAAAATCTATCATGAGTATCTTGCTCCTGAAAAGTTATTACCCTCTCAGTCATCGCTGCGCGATGCCAGCTCTCCCAAAGGGAGAGCCACTGGCGTGTCGGTCAAGTCCACGCCAGATGAAAGAGCTTTTTTATTTCGGACACGACAGTGCCCTGTTATCCTCTGTAGCAAGGCCCGCAATTTTACGCCACAATAAGCTTCTGCGGGCCGCTCAGAGTTTTCCGACCTGCCAACGGCTCCCCCTTTGGGGGAGCTGTCGCGTCAGCGACTGAGAGGGCTAAAAAGAAACCGGCCAGCATCGGGGTCGAGCGGCCGGTTTCGGCGTCCGCAGCCGGAGCGGCTGAGACGAAATATCAATATTTGGCCGGGTTGTTGGACAGGTACTTCTTGACCATGAGCGCTACCTTGAACACGATAGCGTCGTCGAACTCACGCAGATCCAGACCGGTCAGCTTTTTGATCTTTTCCAGACGATACACCAGCGTGTTGCGGTGGACGAACAGGCCGCGGCTGGTCTCGGAGACGTTCAGGTTGTTCTCGAAGAAGCGCTGGATGGTGAACAGGGTCTCCTGGTCCAGGCTCTCGATGCTGCCCTGCTTGAACACTTCGCGCAGGAACATCTCGCAGACCGTGGTGGGCAGCTGGTAGATAAGACGTGCGATGCCCAGATTGTCGTAGCGGATGATCTGCTTCTCGGTGTCGAACACCTTACTGACCTCCATGGCGATCTGTGCTTCCTTAAAGGAAGTAGCCAGGTCCTTCACGTTGGCGATGGGGGTGCCGATGCCCACGACAGCCTTGATGTAATGCTCGCCGGACAGGGTGTCCACGATGCTGGCGGCCAGCTTCTCCATATCGGTGCGGTCGATGCCCTTGCGGATCTCCTTGACCAGAACGGTATCCGTCTCGCTGATGTTGAAGACGAAGTCCTTCTGCTTATCGGGGAACAGGCTGCTCACCACGTCGTAAGCGGAGATGTCGCCGCCGCTGGTGACGCGGACGATGAACACCACGCGGGAGACGTCGGTGGCAAAGTGGAGCTCACGGGCCTTGGCGTAGATGTCGCCGGGCAGGATGTTGTCCAGCACCACGTTCTTGATAAAGTTGGCCTTGTCGAACTTCTCGTCGTGATACTGCTTGATGCTCTGCAGGCTGATGGACAGCACAGCGGCGAACTGGCCCGCAGTCTCGTCCGCACCTTCCACAAAAACGGCATAATCGTTATGCTTTGCGCTGGAGAACTGCTGGTAGGTGTAGCCATCCCGCACGAAGCGGTCACCGGCCGTCAGACGCTCTGCCATGAAGCCCTCGCGCACCTCGCCGATCAGATTCAGCTCCGAGCAGGAGATGACAGCGCCGGTCTCATCCACCACGCCGACCACGCGGTCGATCGCGTCCTTCATCTGGTAGATCACGCTCTGAAATACTCTATTGGCCATAAATGGATACCCCTTTTCCTCTCTTGTGCAAACCGCAGGTGGGCTGGATTGTGATTTTTAACAATTTCGCCGCATTACATTTTATATTTTACACAAAAGAATTTACTTTTGCAACATATTTCACCAAAAAAAATTCTTCTTTCTTGTTGAAATTATCTTTCGGGGCCATTTTCGAGCCAAAAAGGGCCTTTCTGCGTGGTTCTGAGGGCTATTTTACCGGTAAAATGTGATACTTTTTTGAAAACCGGGTGAAAAGCAGTCCTTTACCCCGTGGTAATTTTCGCCACCTCGTCGGCTGTCAGCTCCCGCCACTGGCCCGCAGCAAGGCTCTCGTCCAGCGCAAGCCCGCCGATGGCGTCCCGGTGCAGGGCGTTGACGCCCGCACCGTAGACGCCGAACATCCGCTTGATCTGATGATACACGCCCTGCCTGAGCAGGACACGGACCGTCAGCCCGTCGGGGGTGAGGGCGGACACTTCCGCCGGCGAAAGGGCCGTGCCGTCGGCAAGGGTAACGCCTGCGGCAAAGCCGGCCTTCATCTCTTCCGTCAGCGGGGTGTCGATGACGACGGTGTAGGTCTTGGAGACATGGCGTTTAGGCGCGAGGATGTCGTGGGCAAAGCCGCCGTCGTCCGTCAGCAGGACGAAACCGGTGCTGGTCTTGTCCAGCCGCCCCGCCGGGAACAGCTCCCGCCGGGGATAGGCATCCCCCACCAGATCCACGACCGTCGTGTCCCGCTTGTCGGTGGAGGCGCTGACGACGCCCTCGGGCTTGTTGAGCATGAGGTAGACGAACTGCCGGTAGGCCAGCGCCTTGCCGTCCACCGCCACGGCGTCAGCCTCTTTCAGCTGGGTGTCCCCTTTCCTGCAGACCGCGCCGTTGACCGTGACGCGGCCTTTCGCCAGCAGTGCCTTCGCCTCGCTCCGGGTGCATTGGGCCGTCTCGGCTAAATATTTATCGAGTCGCATGAAAACTCCTTCTGTGTGCAGAAAAGAGGCCGTTGCCTGCGGCAACAGCCTCTTTTCCTGTAAAATCACGTTTAGACGCTCAGATTTGCGTGCTGTTCCACAGCATCCGGGTTGGCGTCAAAGATGGGCTTGAGGATGTGAGCAATGAACTCCTCCACCTGCTGGGGAGCGCGGCCCACAAAGTTCTCCGGCACAAGGCCCGCCGCGATCTCCTCCTTGGTCAGACCAAAGGCCGGGTCGGCGGCGACGCGGTCCACCATGTCGTTGGGCAGACCCTCTTCCTTGACCTGCTTGCCGGCGGCGATGGCGTGCTGGCGCAGACGCTCGTGGAGCTCCTGACGGTTGCCGCCCTTCTCCACGGCCTGCATCATGATGTTCTCGCTGGCCATGAAGGGCAGCTCAGCCATCAGGCGGCTGCGCACGACCTTCGGATAGACCACGAGGCCGTCGGTGACGTTGAGCATGATGTTCAGGATGGCGTCGGCGGCGAGGAAGCCCTCAGCCATGGCAACGCGCTTGTTGGCGCTGTCGTCCAGCGTGCGCTCGAACCACTGCGTGCCGGTGGTGAAGCTGGGGTTGAGCACATCCACCATCAGGTAGCGGCTCAAAGCGCAGATGCGCTCGCAGCGCATGGGGTTGCGCTTGTAGGGCATGGCGGAGGAACCGATCTGGTTCTTCTCAAACGGCTCTTCCATCTCCTTGAAGTTGGCCAGCAGGCGCAGATCGGTGGCGAACTTCATGCAGCTCTGGCCGATGCCGGCCAGTGCGTTGAGGATGAAGGCATCCACCTTGCGGCTGTAGGTCTGGCCGGACACCGGGATGACAGCCTCGCTGTCGAAGCCCATCTCCTCAGCGATGGAAGCATCCACGGCGCGGATCTTGTCGGCGTCGCCCTTGAACAGCTCCATAAAGGAAGCCTGGGTGCCGGTGGTACCCTTGACGCCGCGCAGCTGCAGGGTAGCCAGACGGTGGTCGATCTCGTTGAGGTCCATCACCAGCTCGTTGGCCCACAGGGTGGCGCGCTTGCCCACGGTGGTGGGCTGGGCGGGCTGGCAGTGGGTGTAGGCCATGCAGGGCATATCCTTGTACTCCTCGGCGAACTTTGCCAGCTTTGCCAGCACGCCGATGAGCTTCTTGCGCACCAGCTCGAGGCCCTGACGCATCACGATGATGTCGGTGTTGTCGCCGACATAGCAGCTGGTGGCACCCAGATGGATGATGCCTGCCGCCTTGGGGCACTGCTGGCCGTAAGCGTAGACATGGCTCATGACGTCGTGGCGCACCAGCTTCTCCCGCTCGATGGCGACTTCATAGTTGATGTCGTCCACATGAGCTTCCAGCTCGGCCACCATCTCGGGGGTGATATTGGTCAGGCCCTGCTTCATCTCGGCCCGGGCCAGGGCCACCCACAGGCGGCGCCAGGTGCGGAACTTGTTGTCGTCCGAGAAGATGTACTGCATCTCATCGGAGGCATAACGGGTGGAAAAGGGGCTGATATAACGGTCATGCTGAGACATTGGTTGTTTCCTCCTTGTAGCCCTCTCAGTCTGCCTCCGGCAGCCAGCTCCCCCAAAGGGGGAGCCATTGGCAAACCGGGTAACTCTGCGCTGTCCGCCGGAAGTGTACTGGCACATCAAAGGGCGGGCCTCGCTGCAGAGGGCAGAAGCTTCTCAGCAGGGCATTTTGTCAAGCTGCTGTGAATCTGTACAGCAGGGCACTATCGTTTCCGAAACAGAAAACTTTATTCATCCTGCTCAGACCTGACCGACACGCCAGTGGCTCCCCCTCTGGGGGAGCTGACGCGTAAGCGTCTGAGAGGGCTATTATACCATCAAATCTTGAAATAGTCCACGCCGCCCTCGAAAATAGGCTGGTACTTATCACCGGTGACATTCTTGTACAGGTACTCGCCGCTGCGCTCCGAATGGCCCATCTTGCCGAAGACGCGGCCATCCGGGCTGGTGATGCCCTCGATGGCGAGGACGGAGCCGTTGGGGTTGTACTTCATGTCCATGCTGGGGCTGCCGTCCTGATCGACGTACTGGGTCGCGATCTGGCCGTTGGCGATGAGGGTGTCCAGCACGCTCTGAGGTGCCACGAAGCGGCCCTCACCATGGCTGATGGCCACGGTGTGCTGGTCGCCCACGCTGCACTTGGACAGCCAGGGGCTGCCGGTGGAGGCGATGCGGGTGCGCACCAGCATACTCTGGTGGCGGCCGATGGTGTTGAAGGTCAGGGTCGGGTCGCAGGCCGTGATGGGACGGATGTCGCCGTAAGCGGCCAGACCCAGCTTGATGAGGGCCTGGAAGCCGTTGCAGATGCCCAGCATCAGACCATCCCGGTGCTGCAGCAGGTCGCGGACTGCCTCGGTGACCGCAGGGTTGCGGAAGAAGGAGGCGATGAACTTTGCGCTGCCGTCCGGCTCGTCGCCGCCGGAGAAGCCGCCGGGCAGCATGACGATCTGGCTCTCGTTGATGGCCTTGACCAGTGCCTCGCAGCTGGCGGTGACGTCAGCGGGGGTCAGGTTGCGGATGACCAGCACCTCGGGGTCCGCACCGGCGCGGGCAAAGGCATGGGCGGTGTCGTACTCGCAGTTGGTACCCGGGAATACCGGGATGATGACCTTCGGCTTTGCCACGCCGATCTTGGGCGCAGCGGGGGCGGTCAGGCTGCCGTTGATCTTCTCGACGGCGGGGCCGGCCTTGCGGTAGGGATAGACGGGCTCGAGCTTGCTCTCCCAGATCTCCTGCAGCTGAGCCATATCCAGCTTGTCGCCGCAGCACTCGAAGGTGTAGTCTGCGGTGGTCTCGCCCAGCAACTCACCGGCCGGGGCGTCAGAGACCATCTCCAGCACGATGGAGCCGTACATGGGCTTAAACATATCGTGGGTGGTCATGTTGTTCATCATCTTGAAGCCGATGCGGTTGCCCAGACCCATCTTGAAGAGAGCCTCGGCCAGACCGCCATAGCCCACAGAGGAAGCAGCGGCCACCATGCCATCCTCCATCATCTGCTCAACTTTCTTGTAGTTGGCCTTCAGGGAGAAGAAGTTGGGGCAGCCGGTGACGGGGTCCAGGATGGGCCGGATGAGGACGACGGTGCTCTCCGGCTTCTTGAACTCGGTGGAGACGACGCGGCCGGCCTTGCCGATGGCGGTGGCGAAGGACACCAGCGTGGGAGGCACATCCAGCTGCTCGAAGGAGCCGGACATGCTGTCCTTACCGCCGATGGAGGCGATGCCGAGGCCGATCTGCGCGTCCAGTGCGCCCAGCAGAGCGGCCAGCGGCTTGCCCCAGCGCTCCGGAGAAGTGCCAAGGCGCTCGAAGTACTCCTGGAAGGTCAGGTAGGCGTCCTCATAGCGGAAGCCGGAGGCCACCAGCTTGGTCACACTCTCGACGACGGCCATCCGTGCGCCCACATACTGGTTGGCGCTCATGAGGTAGGGGTTATAGCCCCATGCCATGCCGGAGCAGGTGTTGGTCTCGCCGTCCACGGGCAGCTTTGCAACCATGGCGTTCTGGGGGGTCAGCTGGCATGCGCCGCCGAAGGGCATCAGCACGGTGGCCGCGCCGATGGTGGAGTCGAATCGCTCAGAAAGGCCCTTCTTGCTGCAGACGTTCAAATCGCCCACCATGTTCTTCATCTTCTGCTCGAAGGTCACGCCGGCCCACTGGGGCTGCCAGACAGTCCCCTTCTCGATGTGGACGTTCTGGTGCTTCTCTGCGCCGTTGGAATTCAGGAACTCGCGGCTGATGTTGACGATGGACTTGCCGTTCCACACCATGTTCAGGCGCTTTTCCTCGGTGACCTTTGCCACGGGGGTGGCCTCAAGGTTCTCCTCGGTGGCGATGGCGATGAACTTGTCCACGTCCTCAGGGGCCAGAGCCACGGCCATACGCTCCTGGCTCTCGCTGATGGCCAGCTCGGTGCCGTCGAGGCCGTCATACTTCTTGGTGACCTTGTTCAGGTCGATATACAGGCCGTCGGCCAGCTCGCCGATGGCGACAGAGACGCCGCCGGCACCGAAGTCGTTGCAGCGCTTGATCATCTTGCAGGCGTCCTCGCGGCGGAACAGGCGCTGCAGCTTGCGCTCGATGGGGGCGTTGCCCTTCTGGACCTCAGCACCGCAGTGCTCGAGGCTGTCCAGCTTGTGGGCCTTGGAGGAACCGGTGGCGCCGCCGATGCCGTCGCGGCCGGTGCGGCCGCCCAGCAGGACGATGACGTCGCCGGGAGCGGGGCATTCGCGGCGGACGTGGGAAGCGGGCGTTGCGCCCACAACAGCGCCGATCTCCATCCGCTTTGCCACATAGCCGGGGTGATAGATCTCATCCACCTGACCGGTGGCAAGGCCGATCTGGTTGCCGTAGGAGGAATAACCGGCGGCAGCGGTGGTCACCAGCTTGCGCTGGGGCAGCTTGCCGGGCAGGGTCTCACTGACGGGCTTGAGGGGGTCGCCTGCGCCGGTGACGCGCATGGCCTGATAGACGTAGCTGCGGCCGGACAGCGGGTCGCGGATTGCGCGCCCGCCCTTGGCCGCAACGCCCCGGACAGCGGGTCGCGGATCGCGCCGCCGATGCAGGTGGCAGCGCCGCCGAAGGGCTCGATCTCCGTCGGGTGGTTGTGAGTCTCGTTCTTGAAGAGGAACAGCCAGTCCTCGTCCTTGCCGTTGACGTCGCACTTGATCTTCACGGTGCAGGCGTTGATCTCCTCAGACTCGTCGAGGTTCTTCAGGATGCCCTGCTTTTTCAGTTCCTTGGCACCGATGGTGGCCAGGTCCATCATGCAGCGAGGCTTGTTCTCGCGGCCAAGGTCGGCGCGCATGGCCATGTAGCGGTCGAAGGCCTCCTGCACCACGGCATCGTCGATCCGGACGTCGTCCAGAATGGTTCCGAAGGTGGTGTGGCGGCAGTGGTCCGACCAGTAGGTATCGATCATCTTGATCTCGGTGATGGTCGGGTCGCGCTTCTCCGAGCGGAAATACTCCTGGCAGAACTTGATGTCGCCCAGGTCCATGGCGAGGCCCTTCTCGTCGATGAACTTTTTCAGGCCTGCCTCATCCAGCTCGTTGAAGCCGTCCAGCACCTCCACTTCGGTGGGGACGGGATGCTCCATCTTCAGGGTAGCCCTGGTGTCCAGCGAAGCCTCGCGGGCCTCCACCGGGTTGACGACGTATTTCTTGATCTCAGCCACCTGCTCATCGGTCAGGGTGCCTTCCAGCAGGTAGACGCGGGCAGAGCGCACCAGCGGGCGGTCGCCCTGGCTGATGAGCTGGATGCACTCGGCGGCAGAGTCGGCGCGCTGGTCGAACTGGCCGGGCAGATACTCCACGGCGAAAGACACGCCGTCGGAGACGGGCAGCTCTGCATAGGTGTTATCCACCGGCGGCTCACTGAACACGGTGGGGACGCACTGCTCAAACAGCGCCTCGTCGATGCCCTCCACGTCGTAGCGGTTGAGCAGACGCAGGCCGTTCAGCTCCTTGATGCCCAGCAGGGAGACGAGCTCATTGCGCAGGCTCTGGGCCTCGCCGTCGAAGCCGGGTTTCTTTTCAACATAGATACGATATACCATTGGAAAATCCCCCTTGTTGTCAGCCCTCTCAGTCACCTTCGGTGACAGCTCCCCCAAAGGGGGAGCCACTGGCGTGTC
>OBAB01000911.1_pt1 | contig 14896 bp, 15 predicted proteins | sample 1516501 | NCBI WGS metagenome assembly OBAB01 (sample SAMEA2579906, study PRJEB22360) | human gut metagenome
AAAGAACAGTCCCCCTCTTCCGGATGCCGTATCGGCTCTTCCCGCTGCCGTATTGGCCTCTTCGGATGCTGTGTCAGCCTTTTCTGCCGCTGTCTGGGCATTTCCGGCTGCCGTGTCGGCTCTCTCTGCAGAGGTCTCAGCCTTTTCCGCTGCGGTCTGGGCAGCCTCCCCGGCCTTCTCTGCTCTCTGGATGACTGCTTCTGCCTCTTGGATCAGTCTTTCCAGGACGGTGAGCTCATCCTTGCTCTCCACCGAACTGTCCACCAGGGACTTCTGCACCTCCAGGCGGAACAAAAAGCTCGTGACCCTTTCCTGTTCCCGGTACAGCTGGACCTGTCCCAGGCAGGTCCCGGTCTCCGCCAGCATCTGCGGCGTGATCTCGGCGTACACTTCATTCCCATGTATCTCGGCCTCCCTCCAGCAGGACAGGCCGCTGGGCTTCTCGATATAGATCTTCGCGCCCAGCCCCTCCGCAAGGATCATATCCCGCACCTGGAAGCAGGCTTCCCGTCCGCGGTCATCCTGCACCATACAAAGCCTTGCCTGTATCCCCTCCCGGAGGAAGTACACCGGCATCACATGTTCTACCATCTCCTCACTCCTTTCTTCCCGGGATCCACCGGACCAGATATACCCCTGTGGGAGGCGGCGGATCCGGCGGCTTCGGTGGTGCCCCGCCCTGTAAATACCGGCGCACCTCCACAAGCTTTCCGCTGTGGGTATAAGCACTGGCTGTCTTTACCCTGGGGCCGATCCCGGAGCCGTGGCCCACGAACTGATCATCCCCCAGGTACATCTCCACATGGGACGAACTTCCCGGGTCATCGTTCGGCCCCCAGAACACCAGGTCCCCGCGTTTTGCACCGGACTCTTTCTGCATCTCCAGAGAGAACACATCTTCATAGGCCGGGTTATGCCATACCAGCTCCCCATGACCCATCTGGTCCCCGGTCCAGGTGCCGATCTGGATACCGGCCCCCCGCTCGAACGCCTTCCACATCAGGGAAGAGCAGTCCGAGTATCCATTCGGTTCGTCGAAGACGCGCTGCCGCAGGCCGCCGTCCTGGGAATAGGTGTTCTTCCCTACACGGCTGAGCACTAACTGCACCACATCTTCCAGCCGGCTCCCGCCGTATTGCAGGTTTTCAAACCAGTACCTGGCATTCTGTTTTCTCTTTTCCAGCTCCGGGATCCCGGGTCTCTCATAGTTCTTCATAAAAGCTTCTGCCAGATATTCCGGAGCTTCCCCGGACTGGGTAAAAGCGGTAAATGAAAAAGGAAAGGCTGACGTGGCGATCCACTGCTGGTCATACCGGACTTCCCACAAGATCCGTTCCAGCTGGCCGTTCACGTAAACGGTCGGACTGCTGGTGTCTCCACCCCAGGGGTAGCCGTTCCGGTCAGCCCAGGAGGTATATTCCGTTGCCGGCGTCCACTGCACCAGACCGTACCCTCCAGACATGTTCTCATATTTGAGGTCCTGCCACAGTCCTGGATTCATGGTGGATTCCTGCTCCATGTTCCCCAGGATCCCCGCCACCGCATTCTGGGTCCAGCCATTTCCGATCAGATAGTCCGCGATGTACTGGGCATTGTCCGTCATCTGCGACCGCTCCAGGTATATATTACTTATAATAAGTGTCATCTTTTGTCCTCCTAAAAGCTCCCACTTTTGGTGTTGCCGCCTATACAGTATCCGTTCGCAAATTCCAAGTAGGTCCCATCCGAAAATTCTGCACGCCCACTCTTGGTCCCCTGGATGTAGGTCCCACTGTCTTTCGCTCCTGTCTTCCCGAACTTCCACGCGTTCAGAATGCTGTCTGAAAACTGGATCACGAAAGAGCCGCTCTTCGGCCCCAGAGTCAGCGAGGGGCTTATCCCCCTCAGGTCTCCGGTCGCCTCGTCTAGTACGGCTCCTCCGCTCAGCCGGAATACGCTCACCGTTTTCCCGTTATAATCGGATAAGAGGTTTACTTCCCCCGGCGTGATGCTCACGTACAGTCCGTATTCCGCACGTTTGGATTCAATCTCTCCCTTCAGCCGCGCATTGTTCATGGAGATCTCCCCGGTATCCAGGTTGATATAGAACCCTTCCCCAGTCTCCTCGTTGTAGTTCCTGGATGCCAAAAGGCCGGCCACGATACAGTCCGCGATGAACCCATAGCCTGTCCCAAATGTCCTCCAGTCCCAGTCCTTTCCATCTGCGGTACGCTCCGACGCGATCATGAACCCTTTCGTCCCGATGCACATAGCCCCATAGTTCTTACTCTTCGGGTCCGTGTCTTCACAGAGCATGGCCACCACGTCCAGCTTTTTCGCCTGGGTACGCTGCGCCCGCAGCTGGGTGACGGCTGCGTTCATGATCCCTATGATCTTTTCTCCTTTGAGGCCTCCCTCTTTGGTGATTGCATCCGCCGCTGCCTGCATAACCAGGGACATGTCGTCAAAATAGCTGCTCTCGATGTCCCCCACATGCAGGGCGGATACCTTCTCCCGAATGCAGTCATAGGTCAGGCTGGTCGCCCTCCCTTTCGTGATGATGTCAAGCCCTTTGTTCTCGCACTCCACACTGTCTCCCAGGCCGATCTGCACCAGGTCTTTCAGGTCCTCATATTCCACCGTGTCCTCTAGAGGGAAGAACTCGATATCATAGGAGACCTCCGGCTTGTCGATACCCACCTCGAAGTCCTGCATCGCCCGTTCCTTTAACGCTTTCCGCAGGCTCTCCAGATCCGGATATCCGGTCTCATCCTCTCCGGTACAGTCCTCCTGCAGCTTGATCTCACTGTACTGGACCACTTTGGTATAGACAATGGGGTATTTCTTTATGTTCGGGCTGTCCACCCATGGCCTCTCCCCTTCCAGCATATAGCCATTGTAGGCTTCCGGGATGATGCGGGTCACCACGTCATCAAAACGGACACGCTCTGTGATCCCCTGCAGGTTATAGCCGAAGGCTGCTCTGGCTCCATGATCCCCGCCCGCACGGCTGTTGATCGTCACGTGGTAGTTGTCATAGATGGGTTCGCCTCCCCATCGGTTGATGAAACTGTTCTCATCCTCCCCGCACAGGGCCTCCATCAGGTTCACTTTCTGGTAATAGGCCGTGCGTGCGCTCCGGATGTCAGACTCGGCTGTGTACGGCGTCCCCTGGGTCAGAATCTGCAGCGCCTCATCCCCGGTCTTGTTGGTGGGGCGTTTGTCCAGGATGGCTGTATTTTTCCCCGCATCAAAGAAGATCGGGTAGGCCGAGGCGTTCACGCCATTCTCTGATCTTTCGTGTTTATATATACGGAACAGCTGCCCTTTCCCAATGTTGGTATCTGCCTTGATGACAGCTCCGGATCTGATCAGGCCCGCGTTCTCATCATAAGGGTTCTGCAGGGACATCTCCCAGGTCCCCTTCAGGACTTCTGACACCGTACATGATAAAGGGTGCAGGACAGCGTCTCCATTCTTTTCATAGGCCTGGTTTGCGGCCTCATAGATCTGTATCATACTTCTCTCCACCTCGGTGTGATGTATATCGTAAAATCTCCGCTGGTCGTCAGTTCATTGTGTCCCGGCAGGAAGCGCATGGCACGGTAATCCCCCGACACCTTCCGGCCGGCCAGCTCTCCTTTTGGTGTGTAGGCAGCTTCCCGCTCGGTATCGATAAAGATCTCCCCGTCGACCGCCGCCTCCATCCAGTTCCCGTTCACGGAAAAACTGCAGGTCCCCTCCCCGGTGATCCGGAAGAGCGGGCAGCATCCGTCAAAGGGGTTCTGCAGTACCGCCATCCGACAGGTCGTCAGGATCTGCTCGCCGCCCGTTTCGAGGATCGGACTTCCGTCCGCAGCCAGAAGGTCAGCATCCGCCAGATCCTGCTCCTGTTCCATCTCTCCTGTTTTCAGATACTGGTACGGATCACAGGAAAAGACCGCACTGAACGTTCCCAGCTCCCGCGCAGTCCTGGCATTGGTCTCCAGGCGTACCGCATACACGTGATAAAAATAGTCCGCGTCATCCGACAGGCACAATCGTGCATTCCGGGCGGACAGCCACCGCTTGACATGCCTCCATTTTTCTGCCCAGGCTTCCGGCTTTTCCAGGTAATTGAACTCGATCGTGATCTCTATGGGATGATACCTATGGTTATCCTTATGGAGCACGCCGTCCCTTCCAGGGATGACGATGGCCTCCATATCATACTCCGGGGCCGGTATATCCGGCCTCCGCACCACATAGATCCCCAGGCTCTCCGCCCGGACCCCGGCATATTCTAAGTCATATCCATATCTCATCTTCCTCTCACCACCATCCTGCTCCTCTGTTTGTTTCCAATATACTGCTCTGTCTTCCGGTAGATGGGTTCTCCGTCCAGATCTACGGTGTTATAGATGTATACCGGCTGGCTGACCTGTGCGCTGTAGGTCATGGTGTTCTTTCCCAGGTCCATAGTACCCTGCATGTCACTGGCCAATTCCCGGACAGCACGCATCAGCTCCGGACGGCTGTCCTTTAATCCTTTCGTCATGAGGCCGATCATATCCGGCATCCACTCAGGCGCGCTGGTGAGCGGTCCCTCATCCGGCACGGAAAAATGCAGATGGGATGCGATCGTACCGGCCACATCCTTTACGGCGTTCTTTAATTTTGATATCATTCCTTTTATGCCATCTACGATACCCTGTATGAAGTCCTTCCCCCATTCCTTGGCCCGGCCTGGTAAAGACTTGATGTAATCCACTGCTTTCTCAAATCCATCTACCACGGCATCCTTGATGTTCCCGCCCATTTCTTTCGCACTGTCCGCAAGGTTCCCAAAAAATCTCTTTACGCTCTCCACCATATTGGATACTTTTTCCTTCAACTCCTCCATGAGCGCCGTTGCATTGTTCCTGAAATCCTCATTCGTATTCCAGAGATGGACCACAGCTGTTACCAACATAAGGATCAGCGTGATCACAAATCCAATCGGGTTTGCCGAGATTGCCTTGTTCAATGCTGTGACTCCGCCTGTGAGCCCCGGCAGTACCGTCGACAACGTAGTCGTCCCATTGAGGACACCGATAAGTCCCGATGCAAGCGAGGTCAGTTTCCAGGCTGCGAACCCTACACCGATGGTCTCCAGGGCCCCAGCCACAGAATCCTTGTTATCGATCAGAAAGCCAACAAACTCCACCACTAAGGGGATGATATCCTCCACGAGAAAATCAAATGCGCCGTCTATGACCTCTCCCAGCTCTTCAAAGTCTGCGCCCTCTGTCAACTCCAAGACCTTCTGCAGGATCTGATTGATCCCCTCCTGTACCGATACTGTCACCGGTGATAAACGCTCTGCCATCTGGGCCATACCCTGGTCAAAATCCGCAGCCGCCTGGTTCGCAGCCACCAAATCTTTGTTCTGTTCCTGCCATGCCTTGCCTGCCTGCATCAGCCCCTGATCGGCCAGCTCCTGCATGATGAGGTTTGTCCTCTCAGATTCGGAACCGCAGGCTGCCAGGCGCTCATTGAACGCGTCTTCGCTGGTCCCCGCCCAGTTCAGTACGTCTGCAAAGGTACCAGTCACGGTCCCCACTTTTGCCGTCTCGTTGATTGCTTCCGCCAGGCCGTCGATGGGGATGGAATCCCCATAATTCGCCCACGCGCCGACCGTACCGTTGATGAGCTGAGTCAGCTTATCCTGACTCAGGCCCAGGGCCTGCAGGTTCGCTGTGGTGGTCGCTGCGGTCTGGTCATCCCCCAGTACCCCGTAAAGTGTCTTATAGCTCTCCGTGGTCTCTTTCGTGCTGTACCCGGCTTTCTTACTGGACACCTCCAGACTGGACATGATCTTCCGGTATTCCTTTGTTTCTTCCATAAGGCCGGAGATAGCGGAATAGATGCCCTTCACCCCTTCCACGATCCCATTTCCCAGGATGCTCGCTTTTAAGCTGTCTCCAAAGGAACTGCTCTCCTTTTCGGCATCTTCTGCCGCATCCGCTACATCCCGCAGCCCCGTCTCCACATCCCGCAGCCCCTGTTCCATCTCATCCAGGGCGGTATTGTTTTGCTTCAGCTCATTTTCCAGCTTATTGAGTTCAGTCTCGGAACGGTTCACTGCCTGCTGCATCTTCATGGCCTGCGTGGACCCTTCCCCGAATTCCCGGGAAGCATCCGCCAGGGCCTTCTTGCAGGCCTCCAGCTTCCGCTTCTGAGTCTCGATAGAAGTGTTCAAGACTTTGTTCTTTGCGAGGAGTGCTTCCTGGCCATTCGCATTTTCCGCGTACCTGGATGTGACTTTCTGCATCTCCGTCCCCAGGGTCTGCAATGCCGTGTCGATCTCACTCAATTGACGCTCATACTCTGCTCCAGCCTTGACCTCCATACCGGTCTCCACATCCCGCAGCCCCTGTTCCATCTCCTCCAGGGCGGTACTGTTCTGCTTCAGCTCATTTTCCAGCTTATTGAGTTCAGTCTCGGAACGGTTCACCACCTGCTGCCACTTTAAGGTCTCCGTGGCATTTTCTCCGTATTTTTCCGCAGCCTCTGCCAAGGCTTTCTTGGATGCCTCAAGCTGTTCCCTCTGTTTCTCGATACTGCTCGTGAGCACCTGGTTCTTTGCGATGAGTGCCTCCTGGCCATTCGCATTCTCTGCAAATTCCGATACGACTTTCTGCATCTCCGTCCCCAGGGTCCTAAGGGACGTATTGATATTATTCAGCTGTTTCCGAAATTCCGCTTCCCCATCGATCCCGATCCGGGGGCCTATGTCATATGCCATCTTCTCACCTCAAATCCGGGATGTATCCCGTGTTCTTTTCTGCTTCCCGTGCGGCTCCGTTCCGGATCTGGCATACAGCGATCAAGTCCAGGAACTCTCCCACAGGCATGCAGGAATATTCCAGGACCGGCGCTCCTAGTTCTCTTCCCCAGAAGTCATACCACGCAAAGCTCAGCGGCCCTGCGTGGTCTCTGCGTTTTTTACGGTGCCCTCCACAGGCTCTGCCTCGACTTCCTGTTTCTTGGAGATCCCGATGCACTGCAGGATGCTCTTTACCAGGACCGCCAGGCCTCCCAGTTCCGTGATCCCCACCTCGATGGCCTCCGCCGGAAGTGGGATCCATTTTCCATCCGCATCCACCGGCGCGTCCTTCGGTGCCGGGATATCTTTTTCAAAATAATTTTTATATGCACATCCCTGCGCGATCAGCAGTTCCGTCATCCAGATGAGCATGTCCATATCCTGCTCATCCAGTCCTCTGCTCCTCAGATCTCCCAGACATTCCATACCGCCGTACCTGGCCACGATGGCCTTCTGCGCTCCCAGGGAAAAAGACATGGGATATCTCTTCCCGGCGATCTCCAGATAACTGATCATAGACCGCCCTCCCATTTCTTCCCGCATTTCCACATCAGGTACTCCACGGCCTCCGACTCCTTCGTGAACCAGGCGTCCTGCATCCAGGGATGCTTGTTCTCCTCATCCACGGCGTCGGACCGGAGGATCTTAGCTGTGACGCTCTTCGTCTGCCACTCCACGCTCTCCCCGCGGGTGGTCGCTGCCTCCTCCGGCAGATTGAAGCATACCTTCGGCAGGAAAACTGCCCGGTACTGGTCCACATCATCGATCTGATGCTCCTCGATGATCCCAAACCCCAGGTACGGTGCTTTCATATCATCGTCATAGGTCAGTTCTTTTACCTGGATCTTTTCCCCTTCCGGCCCGAACTCTGTCTCTTTTACTTTCAGCCCCAGGATCTTCATAGAGAGTTCCTGCGGCAGGTCTGCCGTGCCCAGGGTCAGCTCTCCGCTCTTAAAGGTCCCTCTGGCATTCTCGATGGTCTTGTTGTCCCCGTACAAGGGCGCATCGTCCCCCATCTCCCAGGACACGCCGTATTCTACAGCATGGTCCGCCACAAACGGCTCTTCATAGGACACCCTGTCCTCTTCTTTTTTATAGGTCCCACACACCGGGATCGATAATCCTTTGATCGCCATGTCATATCTCCTTTCTGATCTCTTCTTCTGCCCGTCTGCCCATGGCCTCTACGGCCTGCTGTTTCGCCTTCCGGGCGCTCTTACGCACCACCAGGGTTTTCCTGCGAAAGGAAGTCCCGCCTTCCACGGCGCGCATCAGCATCTGGTTTGGCACACCGTTTGGATATCTCTTTGTCTTCACTCGGCCGTATCCGGCCCATCCCAGCTTTGTGCTGATATACCCCGGCTTTGACTCCTTGATGGGCGCCAGGCCCATACCGTCTATAAGGTCTCCCTTCTGCTGCCTGGATACCCCTGATATCGGACGTTCCGGTGTTCCAAAAGGCGGGAGTCCGTTCCCGCCTTCCTCCACGGGTAATGTCTTGAGTGCTGCCTTTACCGCATCTGCGATCACACCAGCCCCTACATATACACTCGTTTTGATGACCTTTTCCTCGTTCTTTGCCAGGTCCTTGATCTTTTTTGTATATTCCTCCATACCCTTGATCTGCATGACGGCCATACTGTCTCCTCCTCTAACTGGTCTCAAAGATCCATTGGTAGTGGAGATACCCGGTCTCCTGCTCATAAGAGATCTCTGACAGCCGGAAAGCGATGCGCTTTCTCTTGAGTGCCCTCTGTATCCCCTCCACCCATGGATCTCTGTCCTTTTTGGTATACAGGTCTATGGTCCCCTCTATGCTCTGGAGCAGCTTTTGGTTGTCCCCATGCACACCTGCGCCTTCGCCGTCCTCTGCATATACAATGTAGTGGCAGCCTTTCTGACTGGCCTCATAGTGGGATACCTCTTCCGTGACCTCCAGAAGTGCCTCCTTTACCTTGTCCACTGCCTGTCCGATCATCTTTCTCCCAGCCTTTCCAGGGACAGCCGCGTGATCTTGAGCCCGTTCTCATCCAGGACATGCTGGACCATGGCGCACCGGAAGGATGCGCCCTCGATCCGGCAGACATCGTCCGTATGGATCGTGCGGTCCCTCCAGATGTGCACGACCTCCTCGATCTTCTCCTTTGCCTGCAGGGCAGTATAATAGCGGCTGATCCCCACGGTCTCATAACCGAAGGCATGGGAGCTCTGGTACCGCAGTTCCATCCTGGGCTTTTCCCCAGGATCTGCCGCATTGACCGTCCGATAGATCTCCAGCTTTCCGTCATCAAATGTCATTTTTCTTCCCTCCCATGACCTGGCTCATGAGCCTTTTGTTGAGTTCGTAGCGCAGGAAGCGCGGCATCCCCGTCTCGTTCACGTTCGCAGCACGCTTTCGGAAGAGCCAGGCCGCATAGTGCACCTGCACCATGCCGCTCTCCACGCTGTCATCCAGCTTGATCCCTTCCCGCCGGATCTCCCCTTCCGAAAGCTCCAGCAGCTTCCTGAGGTATTCGTCCTGTATATCCGTCATCAGCTGCAGATCCATCTTCAGGATGTCCAGCTGTTCTTCCCTTTTCATAGCTGCCCTTCCTCTCTATCTCATTCGGACTTCATTTTGTCTCTTCGGATGTATTCGCTTTGTCTTCCGGGAAAGTGGCGGCGGTCGTTGGTGCTTTTCCCGCTATGTTCAGGATCGCGAAGGCCTCCGCGATGACCGGCTTTCCGTCATACCTGGCCGTGCCCTTGAACACGGTCTGGTCTTCTAAGAACTTCACATGTTCGGACTGGCCCAGAGTGATCCCTTTTCTCTCGACCAGCTTATAGCTGCCCAGGTAGCCGAAGGCGATATCACCGTCCTCCATGAACTCCAGTTCCTCTAAAGCGCCCCCGATCACCGGCATGGTATCGGACATCCCGGACACGATGGCTGCTGCCATGTTGCTGCCCATGGCCTCCACTACCAGGTCCACGTGGGTGGACTTGTTCATGATCCACACCAGGCCTTCCTTGCTGTAATCATTGGCGATGGCTTTGGTAGCCTTTACGATCTCCTTAAAGAGGTCCACGCCTTTTTTTCCGGTCACAGTGATGAGGTTGCTGGTATGCAGGTCCTCCCATTCCCTCTCGGTCTCGGAATAACTATCCGGCTTCGTCTCCTGGGCCAGGCGGGTCACAAAGCCCAGAGGCATTTTCGCACCTTTTCCGTATACGATCGCCTTATCACAGGCTTTAGCGATAGCCGTGCCCAGAGCGTTCATGAGGCGCCCGGTCAGATCGGCGTCATTATCCTCTAAGATATAATTGCACACCTTGAAAAATCCGCCTACTTTAAAGCCGTCCATTTCCACATCCGTGAACCCTAAAGTCAGCTCGTTCAGTGTCCCGCACTGCTCCGTCCACACACCCTCCGGGTCTTCCCCAGCGATCACCATCCTGGCCGTTCCCGGCAGCACATCATGGCTTGTATACTTTAACAATTTCGATGTCCCGTATACGATCTGGTTCAGCATAGGCAGCATGATCTCCGGGATGATCAGCTCCGTGTTCCCCACTGCACGACGGTTCGAGATGACCTCCCTGGCTCTTGTGACAAATTCTTTTACTTCCGAACGGCTGAACATGCTCTCTCTCTCCTGGATGCTCATGTCCTCAAATCTCTTTCCTCTCATGGTCATGGTCCTTTCTCCCTTTCTTTCTGTCTGCGGCGCACCGGCTGCAGGTCCTGCGGGTGCTGCGGGTGCTACCGGCTGTGGCGGTACTGCGCTGCGCGCCTCTTCTTCCTTGATCTCGCCCTCGATCCGCTCGATCTCCCGCTCCAGCTCTCCCGTCTTCTGTTCATGTTCTTCTTTTTCCTTCTGGAAGGCTTCTGTCTGGTCCTCGACTTCCTTCCGCTCCTCTTCTGTGGTCTCCTCCGTCATCTCCTGGATCGCAGCCTCCAGTTCCGCTTCCCTCTTAGCGAAGTCCGCGTCCTGTCCCCGCAGCTCCTCCAGCTCTTTTTTCTTCTTGTCCAGTCTGCTCCTTAACAGCAATGCCCGTAATGCCATCTTCATTCTCCTTTCAGTCTTCCTAACATCCGTTCCCGCCAGGCTTCCAGGCTGCGCCTGCGCAGCGTCTCGATCTGGCTCTTCCTGGCACTCACGGAAGTCTCCGTGTATGCAGGGAAGGTCACAATGGATACTTCATACAGTTTCACTTTTTTGATGGTCCAGTGTACCTCGTTCCCACGGTCCTCGAACTCCTCATCCAGGATATCGAACCCAAAGCTACACTGATCCACGTCCCCGCGCTTCACCCTCTCATAAAGGTTCATGGCGTCCATATCGTTCCGGTTGATCCGAACCTCGCCCCACAGCCCCCGGCTGTCTGTCTTGAGCGTCAGGGTGCCGGCCCGGGTCCTTCCCAGCACCAGGCGTGTCTCATGGTCCGCTAAGCACCGGATGTCATCCGAGAGCGCTCCGTCAAAGGCTGTGTCCGCCACGCTCTCCGTGGCCCCTGGCCAAAGCTCATAGTCTGAGCCGAAGACGGCAAAATATCCGGAGATATAGAGGTCTTCGGAATCCTCCCGTGTCTCGAACTTCGATATCTTTCCTTTCATCTGCCGCATCTCATTTCCGCGTTCCTCACGCATCTTCCTCACCTCCCTGTATCAGTTTTTTCTGGTCCCCGATCATCCCCTGGGGGATATAGTTCTCTAAGATAATCAGCTCATCCAGGCCTTTTTTCGGTGACAGCCCGATCCAGTCCCGGACTTCGTTCCCGGCCATGATCCCTCTGGTGTAAAGGTTGCTCCCCACGTTCGACAGGGTGTTGATGTCATACGCGTACAGGGATCGCAGGTTGAACTTGAAATACCAGTCCGGACTCAGCAGGAGCTTCCGGGTGAGTTCCTGCTCCAGTGCGGCGCACAGCGTACGGATACGGGTATTGATGAAGTTGTTCCATTCCTTTTCATCGAACTGTCCTTCCCCCACCAGAAAAGACGGGATATCCAGGATGGCCGCCACGGTCCGTTTATCCAGCCGCACGGAATCCGGCAGGGCAATGTCATTTAAGGACAGCGGCCGGATCTCCTTGATATCGAACTGTTCCGCCGGGATCATCCATGGCTCTCCTGCCTCGGATGTCTCCAGGTAGCTCTCCAGCAGTTCCTTCCTGCCTTTCCGGTCGGCGAACTCCTCCGTTAGAGCATCCACCTTCACTACCATGGATGGCTTCCACTTGCTCTCCATAAAGCCTTTCTTTGTCTTGACCGCCTGTTTCAGGCTGTCCGCCACGGTCTTTAAGGCGGTCCGGTGCCCGGTCCCCTTCCATGGATAAGAGGGATCCGGATTGATGACGAAATGGAGTACCCCGTCCGGATCATATTCTTGTCCTTCATATAAGATCCGGTACCCGTATCCGTCCGGCAGAAAAGATACGCTCCCCGGTCTTGCCGGCACCAGGTCTTCCAGGTACCCGTCCTTTGTCACCGGGAACACCATGCTGTTCCCCTCTCCCTCCAAGAGGAGCGTGCGCACGACGGCGGAGATAAAGGTCTTCCGGGTCATGTACCGGTTCGGATGGATATCGATCTTCTTCGCCAGTTCATTCCGGATCCGCACGTCCCCGTTCTCTGTGTTCCCCATCAGATAAATGGTCATGCTGGAGATCAGGTCGCAGATCTTACCCACCCCTGCCATGATCTCCGGATTGTCGGCCAGGCTGGTATAGCCGCTGCAGCATAAGGTCTCATACGCCTCCATGCTGCACAGATAAGATACCGGCTCTGCACGGGTCTGTTTCTTTTTCTTCTTTGCCATGTCTCCTCCTTATGAAAACCATTCGCTCGCCTTCTGCTTCTTTTCGATATCGATCAGCATCTGCTTTGCCGCGATGACGTCCGCATCGAACAAGTCGATGCGCAGGTGCTTCTCCACTTTCTCGAACCGTACAAAGTCATCGCTGTCCTCAATAGCCTTCACGTTCTGGATGCAGTATTCATAGGCGCGGTTATGGCAGTAATAAAACCTCTGTTCCTTATACTTGTTCTCGATCTCGCGGAAGGCCTCCGTCTTCTCCACGTACCGCTGGGACTGATCCCGTACCCGGAATCCGGCTTTTTTCATCTTCAGGACGAACTCCCGGCTGTACCGTCTGTCATAACCAACCCACTTGATCTTAAAGCCCATTTTTTTCATTTTCAAAAACCACATCACCGGCTCCTCATAGTCGATGACGGTGCCGTTGCACAGGGTCAGCCATCCCTTTTCCTCCCACCAGAAGAATGGGATGCTGTCCTCATCGGCTTTCTGGGCTGCCAGCGCAGCTGGCATGAAGGCGTGGGTGATCGCGATATCGATATCCTTGTACCGGCCGTGAAGGGCCGTTCCTGTCAGGTCATGCATCAGGGAGAGGTCCGCCCCGCCGTACCAGGTCACCGGCAGCGCTGCCAGTTCCTCCAGGCTCCAGTCATACTTCTCATCCGATGCCTGCACGACTGCCATGTCAAAGTAAGTATCCACAGAGCTTGTGAAGACGTTCAGGGATTTTGCAAAGAAGTCCTTCCTCTGCTGCGGGTCGTTCTGGGCCTGCATCGCGTCGTTCATCATCTCTTCCGGACGGATAGACGCCCCATAAGCCGGGTTGGCCATCTCATGGACTGTAGGATCCAGGTAGTCGATGTATTCGCTCCCGTCCTCCCCCTTTTGGGGATCCGCTTCACAGATGAAGATGAAATACTGTTCATCCTCCACCTGTCCATCCAGGACGCGCTTGCAATACTTCACCCGGTTCGCTAAAAATCCATTGGGGTCATCTCCCGCCGTGGAGATGCCGATCATCAGCTTATTGGAATATGCCTTCATGGCCTCCTTGAACAGGTTGTACTGCTTCGGCCTCTTGAACGCGTGGATCTCATCCGCGATCGCTACGTTACAGTTGAAAGAGTCCTGGGCATCCGGGTTCGCAGCCAGGGCCTGCAGGCTGAAGAGGCCTCCTCCGATCTCGGCGCTGATGGAATGCTCGTTGTTGTTGTCGATGATCCGGAAAGTCTCCTCTTCTCCCATGCGGGTGATGTTGTATTTCAAGAACCCAAAGGTCTCCATGGTCTGCTTTTGCGCAGCGGCCACCACGTAGATCTTGGAACCGGACATCCGGTACAAAAGGCCCAGGGCATACGCCAGCCCTGCTGCAAAACTGGTCTTGACGTTCTTTCTAGGGATAAAGATGAGTGCTTCATGGAACCGGTTGACCTTTGTCCCTTTTATCTTGAACCCCAGCAGGTTATAAACGATGAACTTGTGGAAGTCCATCAAAAGGAACGGGGTCCCGCGCAGAGGCGTAGCGTCCCGCTTTTCTCCCTGCTGGTGACAGAGAGTGCTCTCGATGATGCGGATGCAGAACTCCGCGTCATTGGGGTCAAAGTCATAGGCCGGGTTCTTTAAGTCCTTTAGGAACCTTGCACAGCCCAGGATCCGGTATTTGTTCGCCCGGATCTTCCCCGACACCACACCCTTTGCATACCCCATGACGGCATCCCAGTTTTTATACTTCTCCATCTGCCTTCCGGAGCGCTTCTGCCAGTGCGCCGCCTTTCTTCTTTTCCAGTCCCTTTGTCTTTAAGAGCTTCAGCCCCTTCGGGGTCAGCCCCAGAACATTCTCCATCTCCGTCAGCTCCCTGCGCATGGTCTCCAGGGCAAGATAGAGTGCCGTCTTCCTCTGGTTCTTTGCCCCCGCCTTGTTCGTGTATACCTCTGTGATCTGGCAGTCGTTTTCATACCATTTTTCGTTCAATATGTCGTACTGCAGGCGCAGTTCCACGTACCTTTTGATAGGCGCCTCGAACTCACTTTTATATGTCCCAAGCGCCTCCATGCCGGCTTTTGTCTCCCGGTACAGCGCATTCCGCTTCCGGCTCATAGTCTGTTTTTTCACGGGTTTCCCCCCTTTTTCTTTTTTCCATCGGAGATGGAAGAACAGGTACTCCCCCAGTAGAGGAGCCTCAGGCCTCTTTTTCGGGACCAGGGGGGCTCTCCCGATAGATATGCACCTGCATCTCCTGGATATGGATGCTGCATCCAAGGAAGGACG
>OBAB01000924.1_pt1 | contig 14747 bp, 10 predicted proteins | sample 1516501 | NCBI WGS metagenome assembly OBAB01 (sample SAMEA2579906, study PRJEB22360) | human gut metagenome
GGCCAATGGCAAGGAAAAAAAAAAAAAAATGCAGAACCCCCCTGCCAAGCCTTAACACCTTGTCTTTTATCTTTTACTTACAATAAAAACGTTTTCATATATCGTTCTATATCAGGTATTCTGTTTTGAATCCTTGCCGGACATTTTACCTGTTTTAAGCTTTTAGCAAGAACGTGCTTTCCAAGCTCAGGTATCTGAACCCGTATACATTCGGCTAAAACAGCCGCAAATATATACGAGCCAAATCTGTTCTGGTGAGTATTATCGACCACAAAATATTCCGGATTATTCCAGTATTCATCATATCCTTCAACCCATTTTGCAGGTCTTTGATGACGTTTTTCCCCTATAGTAACCCCATTTTTATCCTTGATACTTTGAAGACTTTTGGAATCCTCCTCGCCAAGCATCTCAAACAGGCTGCGGCTGTATTCAAATAAATCCAAAACTGGTGCATTTTCCTGTTCTGCAATCTGCTTTGCTGCGCGCACATATGGAAAATCGCCGAATTTATCACTTCCGCCATGGTGTCCTGGTACTGCAATAATCCTACCTTCTTTAAAATATTGTCTTGCCGCGGACGTAACAATAACTGGTGTCGCCCCCAGCTCTCTTACTTTATCTATGTAATATTTCAAATAGCCTTTATATGTAGCTTTACAATTATACGGCCAATATTTTTCACCATATGAAGCTACGACAGCTTCATATTTTTTTACATACTCTGCAATCGTTTCTTCACTATGCCCTTCAACTCTAAGCAGACCTGCATACTCCTGCGGAACGTCATCCGCCGGTACTTTCATTGAGTCATCAGGAACCACTGTCGGATATATACCGTTTTCATCAGGAATTCCAAGCGGCGTCATTCTATCCACATATGTAAACTTCTCTTTAGTATTGTCATCATTATGACCAAACTGCATTAACACGTAATCTCCTGCTTTGATACGGTTATATGCCGGCCCCGTATTATAAGGAAAATCTGACTCTGTAAAATTTCCGTTGTCAACGAAACGTCCTTCATTTAAAAAGCTCCTGCTGCTTCGTCCGCCTTGCGCGTACACATTTACATGTACATAATCCGGATCAAAAAAACTCCACAAATGATCTCCCCAGCCGCCTATAAAATTACTCTCATCATCACCATACGCTGTCACAAGTGAATCGCCCAGCGCGTGTATAGTAATTATATTTTCTTTTTCCACAATAATCCTCCATTCTGCATACACTTTAGTGCCGAAGGAAAACCGGCTAAATCTTTCTGCCATTCATCATGATTTATTTTGATAATTTTTTCATAGGAAATGCGTCATGCATAACATCAAATCCAAGCTTTTCATAATAACCCACCAGTCCCGGATTTTCAGCTGTAAGAACTATACAAAGATAATCTTTATACTTTTGTTTAATCATCTCTACAAGCCTTGTTCCTATTCCATCTTTCTGATACTCAGGATTTACTAAAAGATAATGTACATATGCTGTCAGTTCACCATCATCAAGCGCATTTATAAGTCCGATGAGCTTTTCTCCATCCCATGCAGAAATAACCGTACTGCTGTTATAAAGAGCCTTTACCAGCCTTTCAGAGTAATTTGCTGACAGCCAGTTAACTGATGAAAATAATTCCTTTAACTGCTCTGCTTCAAAATTTTTGTCAGTTCTGTACTGTATCATAAATAATCTCCATTCTGATTAAAATTTAAAACGTGATGTCTGCTCATTTATATTTTTGCTCAAATCATTAAGAATTGCTGATTCTTCCTTACACAAATCAACGTTATTTGCAAGACTCTGCATACTTGCGCTTGTCTCTTCCGTTGACGCTGCATTTTCCTGTGCAACTGATGCAAGCTGCTCGATAACATCATTTACGCCTTTTTTAAGTTCTTCAATAACTACTGTCTGATCAAATATTTCTTTCGAGGCTGATGATACCTCATTAATCTCTTTCTTTAACTCATAGAATGACTCTTTGGTTCTGTTTAACTTATCTGCCTGAACACTTGAATCCCTGCTAAGCTCCTGCATCTTTTCAACGCTGTCTTTTGAATTGCCCATAAGCTCTCTTACAATATTTTCAATCTCTGTCGCACTCTCCGCAGAATCCTCAGCAAGTTTTCTTATCTGCTCCGCAACAACAGCAAAACCACGTCCGCTCTCTCCTGCTCTTGCTGCCTCTATGGATGCATTAAGCGACAAAAGGTTAGTCTGAGCGGCAATATCCTGAATAACTGTAACCGCATTGCTGATATTTTGCGCCGATTCATTTGTGCGGTCTGTCTGCTCAGTCACAACACCTATTGTATCTGAAGTCTTATTGTTCATCTCAACCAATGATACAAGCATTTCTTCCGATTCTGCAGCCAAACCGTCCATCCTTGTAATAGAATTTTCAAGTGTACTTACACTAAGACCATTTGCCTCAATCGCATTTCCGATATTGGCAACATTATCACTTGCCGCACTTGTATCCTGCGCCTGAGCCGTACTTCCTGTTGCAATCTCCTCAACAGCAACATTAATATTATCAACACTCTCAACAATTTCTGAAAATCCTTTTGTAAACTTTTCATTACTGTCCGAAAGCTTTTCTCCCTGCTTTTGTATTATGCTTATAATATCTGTCAACTCACTATGAAGATTGTTTATTGACTTGCTGATAAGACCTATTTCATCTTTTCTCGAGGCCAGCTTCTCTTCTCTTGCATCCTTTGTAAAATCAAGTTCCGCAATCTTATCTACAACTCCCGTAAGCACATGAAGAGGTTTTACAAGATTTCTTATAACAATACATCCTGCGCATACTAATATAATTAATACTACTACTGAACCCGCAACCATTACATTTTTCATCTTGGTAATCGGTGCAAACGCATCCGCCTCATCATTAGTTATGACAAGAATAAATCTGCCCTCAGGATTTACATAATATGAAGCATATTTAACCACTCCGTCATATCTATACTCAGCACAATCCGGGTCTGATATCTTTCCGCTTTTTAATTCATTAACAAGCTTTGTTATAACCTCATTCTCTACAGGCTTGCCTATCTAATCTGAATCAGGGTGATAAAGCATTGTTCCGTCTGCGGAAACAAGATATGCATAACTGCTCTCATTTCCTTCTATTTTAACGCCTGATAAAATCTTGCTCATCGTATCCGGGCTCTGCAAAATATTTTTCCCATTTACCGCCATTAAAGTATCAATAATATATCCGTTTGACTTAACCGATGACATCATATAATTCTGAACCAAAGTTTTTGTCATATCCTGACTCCTCGGCAATGATATCAAAATCAAAGTAGCTGACATAAGAATAACGCCTAATGAAAACAGACACACAATCTTAAGCATCATAGAATGTAACGTCTTAACCTTCTTTTTATTCATAACAATACCTCCAAATAATTTTATATTAAATTGTACACGTTCACACAATCAGTGTAATTATACACCTTATAAGCATATTTGTCCACAATCAGCCCCCGCTTCTTCTGCGTGCCCGTCGCATATCGTGAAGCTTACGCTCCACTTTTATGCCCATTTTGGGGCGTCTCCCCAGATCATTCCCCCACTACCCTGCAAGCACAAGTTGGCTCAGCCCTTTTGACACTGTAATCCTATAAAAAAGCGTCATTCACGAGCTTGCAAGATTTGCTGGCAAACTTGTTATCAGAATGCGTCTTCGACGCAATTTCCTATAAAGTAAAAAAAGGCCAGAGTAAATCACTCTGACCATTATCTTAGACATATTCTGTTATAAATATATTCTACATATCTGCAAGCAATTCCTTTGCCTTGTCCATAGAATCCATATGAACATAAATATCGCACTTAGAATTCTTGCTGTTATTAAGGAACTTGAACACGCCTGTGTGAAAATTCCACTTCTCAAAATATGATATATTGTTTCTTCTAAGCACTCTCTCTATCTTTCTGCTTTCTTCTAATGTTACATCAGAACGCAATAAACGTTCATTAGTTCCGACTTCTGACATACTGCTGCACCTCTTTACTAACGTCTGTTATATTAGTATGTTATCACATTTTTAATGTAAAATCTACTTTAGAAAATTAAAAAATCGGTCTGAACACTTGTCCAGACCGAATAAATATTTAAAGAATATCAATTAAGCGATTGTGTAAATCCATCCCTTAGGAGCTTCAATCTTGCCCATCTGGATACCTGTTAATGTATCATAGAGCTTCTGGATTGTAGGACCCATCTTCTCCATTCCGCTTGGGAAGCAGATTTCCTTACCATGGTCGTTAATCTTTCCAACAGGTGAGATAACTGCAGCTGTACCACAAAGACCACACTCTGCAAAATCCTTAACTTCATCAAAGAGAACTTCTCTTTCCTCAACCTCTAATCCAAGATATTCCTTAGCAACAACCATTAATGAACGGCGTGTGATTGATGGAAGAATTGAATTAGACTTTGGTGTTACGAACTTACCATCTTTAGTGATGAAGATGAAGTTAGCGCCACCTGTCTCCTCAACCTTAGTTCTTGTTGCTGGGTCAAGGTACATGTTCTCTGCATATCCTTCTTCATGTGCTGTCATAATAGCATGTAAGCTCATTGCATAGTTAAGTCCAGCCTTGATATGTCCTGTTCCGTGTGGTGCTGCTCTATCAAAATCTGAAACTTTGATAGTAATAGGCTTAGCACCGCCCTTGAAGTAAGGACCTACTGGAGTTGTAAGTACTCTGAACTGATATTCATCAGCAGGCTTAACTCCGATAACAGGGTTACTTCCGAACATGTATGGACGGACATAAAGTGTAGCACCTGAACCAAAAGGTGGTACCCATGCTGCATTAGCTTCTACTGTCTTAGCAACTGCCTCTACCCACTTATCTTCTGGGTAAACTGGCATTTCAAGTCTCTCACATGAATCTTTCATTCTTGCTGCATTCAAATCTGGGCGGAACATAACAATGTGACCATCCTCTGTTGTATAAGCCTTAAGACCTTCAAAACATGTCTGTGCATACTGAAGGACTCCTGCACACTCGTTAATGACAACCTTGTCATCCTCTGTAAGTGTTCCGTTATCCCATGCGCCATCTTTATAGTTGGCTACGAATCTCTTGTCAGTCTTGATGTAACCAAAGCCAAGGCTTGACCAGTCAATATTCTTCTTTTCCATTGTTAGTACTTCCTTTCATCTAAAGATACCAATGTAAAAAATGTTTTACACGATTTTGAGCATATTTTACGCTCTTAAAAATGTCATGTCAACATTTCATTACTCATCTCCGGTAATTTCTGTGTAATATTTAGCATAATCGATTCTTTCTGCCTTAGTAAATGCAATTGCTGTTCTTGGATGCTGATTAGTCTGACCAGTAAGCATGTACTGTACATCACATCCCCATACAACACCTGATGCTTTAAGTGGAACCATATGCTTCTCAATAAACTTAAGCACTGGAACTATATTAAACTTAGGATTTCTTAAGAACCCTAATAATAATTCTGAATAGCAGTTACCTGCACCTCTTCCCATTCCGCTTACTGTTGCATCAAGAAGGCTTACGCCGATTGAGCATGCCTCGATTGTATTGGCAAATGCAAGCTGCTGGTTGTTATGTGCATGTATACCAACACTTTTTCCATACTTCTCTGCTATCTTAATGTATTTGTCAGCAAGTCTTCTTACCTGCTCCGGGTATAATGAACCATAGCTGTCAACAAGGTATATATACTGTGCCTTGCTCTGTGATGCAAGAAGCTCTAATGCAAGGTCTAACTCATTCTCACCTGCTGTTGATATCGCCATAATATTGACTGTAACCTCATATCCCATATCTGAACAGTAGTTAGCCATCTCAATAGCTGCCGGAATGGTATTAATATATGTTGCAACTCTCACCATATCAACAACTGACTCTGACTTAGGTGGAATATCTCTCTTCATATTAGTTCTTCCGACATCAGCCATAACTGATATCTTAAGTGGTGTATCATTCTCGCCAACAATAGCTCTGATATCTTCTTCCTTACAGAACTTCCACTTTCCGAATTCTTTCTCATTAAATATATCCTTATCAGCCTTATATCCAAATTCCATATAATCAACGCCTGCTGCCACATTAGCTTCATAAAGATCTTTAACAAACTCATCAGTGAATTCAAAATTATTCACAAGACCTCCATCTCTTAATGTACAGTCCATAACCTTGATGTCTGGTCTGTAAGAAGTCAAATTACCCCTGTTTTCTGCCATAACCTGTTTCCTCCTGTAAAATTTCCTCCTGGAATTGCTTCACTTTAAACCGTTACGCTTTAAAGCGTTAAACTGTTTTGAATTATAACACATCTATCGAGGTTGTCAACTGTTAATGTGAGATTTTTACTTCACCGTCAGCCTCTCAATAAACACATCCATCAACGCATTAAGCCCCTTAAGATATTCCTTCGCATTAGTGAATTTCTTCTTTGTTACAGTCCATATAAATGCAGGATTGGCGTCTACTCTCATCTGGATTGCACCGCCATATTCGTCAAGAAGCTTCTTTATAGCATCCGGGTCTAATTCAGCCTTAGGATAAACTGTCATAACTGTACGCCATACTGCTGTTCCTGATTCCTGATGCGCAACGCCGCCCTTTATCTCTATCATGCCAAGTTTATGTGCCTTTGACTTGATAAGCGCAATCATAAGCAGATTGTCGGCGCATGATGGCACACTTCCGTATCTGTCTGATAACTCGTCCTTCATATCTGATAATTCATCCATGTTCTCAAGTGCAGCAATTCTCTTATATATATCAAGCTTCTGGTACTCACTCTTAATATATGTTGCCGGAATATAAGCATCCACATCTACATCTATTGTTGTCTCAAACTCATACTCATTCTTAATTCCCTTAAGATTGTTGACCGCCTGATTAAGCATTTTACAGTACAGGTCGTATCCTACAGCCGCCATGTGACCGTGCTGGCTATTTCCAAGCACATTTCCTGCACCTCGGATTTCCAGATCCTTCATCGCAATCTTAAAGCCCGAACCAAAATCCGCAAATTCCCTGATTACGCTGAGTCGCTTTTCCGCTACCTCTGTCAGTACCTTATCTCTTCTGTACAGCAAAAATGCATACGCAGTCCTTGAGCTTCTGCCAACTCTTCCTCTTAGCTGATAAAGCTGAGAAAGTCCAAAACGATCTGCATCTTCAATTATCATTGTGTTGCAGTTGGATATATCCATACCTGTTTCAATTATAGTTGTAGACACCAGCACATCTATCTCACCATTAACGAAATCACACATTATCTTCTCAAGCTCCCGTTTAGCCATCTGACCGTGGGCATATGCCACATTTGCATCAGGAACAAGCTCCTGAATGTGTGCAGCCGCCTCATCAATGCTTCTTACACGGTTGTATACATAGTATACCTGACCGTTTCTGGCAAGCTCTCTTGTGATTGCCTCTCGTATCATCTCATCATTATGCTCTGTAACGAAAGTCTGTATCGGAACACGGTCAACCGGAGGCTCCTCAAGAACACTCATATCCCTGATTCCCGCAAGGCTCATGTGAAGCGTTCTTGGAATCGGAGTGGCACTGAGCGTAAGTACATCAACATTATTCTTTAACTTCTTAATCTTCTCCTTGTGTGTAACACCAAAACGCTGTTCCTCATCAATAATAAGAAGTCCCAGATCCTTGAACACCACGTCTTTAGAAAGAAGCCTGTGTGTGCCTATTACAATGTCAACCATGCCCTTCTTAAGTTCCTCAATAGTCTCCTTATTCTGTGCTGAGGTTCTGAAGCTTGACAACTGGGCTACCGTAACCGGAAAGTCCTTCATTCTCTGTTCAAATGTGGTAAAATGCTGACTTGCAAGTACTGTTGTCGGTACAAGATAAGCAACCTGCTTTCCTTCCTGAACCGCCTTAAATGCTGCTCTTATCGCAATCTCTGTCTTACCATAGCCCACATCTCCACATATAAGTCTGTCCATTACCCTGCGGCTTTCCATGTCATGCTTCGTGTCTTCTATCGCATTTAACTGGTCTGTTGTCTCCTCATAAGGGAACATTTCCTCAAATTCCTGCTGCCATACCGTATCCGGTCCAAACTGGTATCCTTCTATTCTCTGTCTTGTGGCATACAGCTCAACAAGGTCTTTAGCCACTTCTTCAACGGCTGAATGAACCTTTGACTTAGTCTTGCCCCACTCTGAACCGCCAATCTTATTAAGCTTCGGCTTCTTCTCAACATCCGAACCCGCAAATTTCTGCAGACGGTCAAGCTGTGTTGCGAGCACATAAAGGTTGCTGTTATCTGCGTAAGATATCTTGATGTAATCCTTCTCAACACCTTCAACCTTAATCTTCTCAATGCCCTTGTACTGGCCTATACCGTAATTCTCATGAACAACATAATCGCCAATATTAAGTTCATTAAAGCCGGCAATATTCTTGCCATCGTACTCCTTCTTCTTTACTTTCTTGCGCTTCTTCTCTGTAAATATGTCATTCTCAGCAATGCACACAAAGCCCTGCAGCGGATATTCAAATCCCCTGTGAAGACTTCCGTAAGTAACCATCACAAGTCCGCCTGCCATGGATTTATTGCTGTCCTCTGTATAGAAGCTCTCAATCCCAAGCCTTCCGAGGTCATCAACAATTCTGTTAGCTCTTGTTCTTGAGCTGCACACAAGAAGAACTGCATATTTATTGCGTTTGTACTTCCTTATGTCATCTGAAAGATATTCAAAGCTGTTATTATATGAGCTTATGCTTCTCGCTTCAATATGCATTGAATAATCTATCCCAAAGAATTCAGGTGTGTATTCAAGTGTTGTCAGCACAAGCTGCTTATGTCCGTTCATTGAAAGAACGGCTGTCTCCATATCCATAAACATATGTGTCTGACTTGGTAGCACATAACCGCTTTCTAATCTGTTCTTCATACTCTCACTGTACTCATAGAAAGTCATGTCGCTGTGTTCCTTAAGCCTTACAGGTTCGTCCACAACAATAAGAGTATCTCCCTTAGGGAAATACTCTGCCAGGCTGCTCACTCTATCTGCAAATGTATATATGAATTTGCTGTAATCTCCTGTCCTTAACGCGTCATCAAACATTCTGTTAAGATGATTGCCAGCCTCTATCTGTTCCTTAGTACGCTTCCTTTTATCTGCTCCGAACAGCTTCATCTGTTCATCTTTCTCATGTCTGATTTTTTCAATCCCATGCTCTATCTCATCCTCAGTAAAAAGGAACTCTGTTGCAGGAAATACTGTATAACTTTTATAGTTCTCAATCGAACGCTGGCTGTCTGCATCAAACGCCCTTATTGAGTCTATCTCATCGTCCCACAATTCAATTCTCACAGGTGCCTCATCTGTATATGAAAATATATCTATTATTCCGCCTCTTATGGCAAACTGTCCTTTGGCTTCAACCATTCCGAATCTCTCGAATCCCATAGCTGTAAGTTTCTTTGCCATATCCTCTACATCGAGTATGTCACCCTTCTTAAGGTTAATGACTGCCCTCTTGAATCTGTCGACTGGAAGAAGCATATCTGATATTCCATCAATGGTTGTCACAATTGTAAGCGGTCCGTCTGAAGCTTCCTCTGTTGATTTCTCCGTTCCAGATTTTACAATGTCCGATTTATTCAATCTGTCAATTATGGCTGCTATACATCTGATTCGCTCCCCGGCAATCTGTCGTCCCTGCACATCTGCGTTATAAAATATTACATCTTTCGCAGGATAATACATTACATTTCCGCCGTTAAAGAATCTGGCATCCTCCGCCATATCCCTTGCTTTCCCCTCATCACTGGTTATAACAAGCTGGAAATTATAATTGCTGGCTATGGCACTTGAAAAATGCAGTTTCTGCGTGTCAATACAGCCACTTACCATTACTGTTCTGCCACCATCTTTAGCAAGCTCTTTATTAAGTTGTTCCACACCGGCTGTATTATACACCGGCTCAAATATTGCTTTCATATTATACCACCAGTTATCCGTTATATTTATTCATACCACTTTCTATTCCATCTGTAAGTATGCATTCTACAGCTTCACAGGCTTTCTTATTAGCCTCTCTTAATGTTGCATATTCCTCTGTAGGAAATTTCCCAAGCACCCAGTCTGCAAGATCCCAGTTCTTAGGCTTATCGCCGACTCCGAACTTTATTCTCTTGAACTTGTCGCTTCCAAGATGTGCTATTATACTCTTGATTCCATTGTGTCCACCTGCACTTCCCTTTGCACGGAGTCTTAGCTTACCTACGTCAAGACTTATATCATCAAAGATAACAAGAAAATCATCTATATCACATTTGTAATAATCCATAACTTCTCTTATACACTCGCCTGAATTATTCATATATGTCATAGGCTTAACAAGTATTACTTTCTGACCTGCTATTACACCTTTTCCGATAAGTCCTTTGTGCTTTGCTGTGTCCACACTGATATTATATTTGTCTGCAAGCTCGTCTATTACTGAAAATCCTGCATTGTGTCTTGTTCCCATATATTCTTTACCCGGATTACCCAGTCCCGCTATTATATACATAACATCCTCCTGATTAATTATCATATATTAGCAAGTATATAACATATTTCTTCTTTTGGCTATCTTAACACATCATCTGTAACCTGACAGGTTAAGACAACCTTATCTTTATCCAAAAAGTCCCGCAAGTCATAACGACCGCGGGACATTTTGTTATATTAAACAATTATTCAATTATAATTATTTAACAGATGTTCTTCTTTTCTTTGATATAAATACAATTCCTGCTAATGCACAAAGCATTAATACTACATATAATGCAATTGGAGTTGTATCTCCAGTCTTTACAGTTTCATCTGTTGACTCTGTTGTTCCATTAACATTATTGTCTTTTCCTGTTTCTCCACCTTCTGCTACATCACCCTTTGATGAATCGTCATCCTTAGAGATAACTTCTTTATAATGAACTGGCTTCCATGTACCAAGAACTGTATCAACAGCAGAAACATTTTCTGAATCAATGTAATTAACAACAGCATCTAATGTACTATTAGTGCAGCCTGTTGTCACAAATGCTTCACCCTTGTTTGTGTTATTGTACTCATTGAAGATTGCTGAAGCCTTCTCTCCATTAGACATTTCTGTCCAGCCTTCTGAGTCAATATATCCGTTAGTCTCACACTCAATAAATGATGCATTAGAGTTAGCACCCCATGTTCTACCGTACTTACCTAATACTGCTGCATCACCATGTGCTCCATCTGTTGTAACCTCACAGTTTCTGAATACATATGGGCTTGTCTTAGGTGCAACAATGTAACCAATCTTTGCATTGTTATTTTCATCATTCTTATATGTCTTCCACTGTAACTTACAGTTATCAAATACAGCTGCAAACTCACCACAGATATAATCTACATTACCACCGATTGTACAACCGTTGAAATATGCGTGATATCCATAATTTGTTGAACCATTTCTACCAAGTGTATCCTGTGATGAAAGAATTGAACAGTTGAAAACTTCAATATTATCAGCCTCAATATAGAAAGCATTTGATCTCTCTTTAAACTTGTAATCTGATACATCTACGCCTTCTGCTAATCTGTCTACTGCAAGATTTGAACCTGCAATATCTGTCTTCTCAGCCTCTGTTAAGTAATAGTTGTATGTATTCAGGAATGTTGTATTCTCTGCAATAAAATTATTACCTCTAACAATGAATACACCACCCCAGAGACTTCCATTTCCTTCTTCAGATGAGTATTTGTCCATAGCAAGTGTCTTATTGTAAAGACCTGTTGCTGGATCTATTGAATAATACTTTGTTCCAACACCATAATACCATGAAATTGTATGTCCATTACCTTTAAGTGTTACATATGGTGCAGCCATAACTACCTGCTCAAATACATCAGATGTAAGGTTAATAGTTACTCTGCCTGCTTCGCCTTCTGGTCTGTTCTGCATACCAAGAATAGCATCTGAAGCTTCATTTAATGTATCATAATCGCCAGGAACATTAATCTCTGACTTGAATTCTGTCATAGGAATAACTGAAATTCCTGTAATATATGTTGTTGCACCGAAGTTAACAACAGCATCACCTTCAACTACCATCTCAAATGTATCTGTCTTAGATGTTGTACCAACTGATGTATAACCCTTATCTGTTTCTGTACTATCGTACTTCTCTCCATTAACTGTAAAGTTGAATGCATAGTAAGTAGAAATAGTAATCTTAGCTTTTCCCTTTACTGGAATTGTAAGTGAAGAATCAGCTCTTGCTACTGTGTGAGGCTTTCCATTCTCTACTGCAATACTACCTGTTGTTGTAAGAGATGGAACTCTTGTATAGCTGTAATCTCTCTTAGATGCTGGATCATCCTTCTCTACATATACATCATTAACATTATCAACACCAGCCTTAACAGATGCTCTGTCATATGTTGTTGATCCATCCTTAGTCTCTACGCTTGTTGTATATTCACCAGGCTTTACAGAAACCTTGTATGAATCTCCTGTTATTGTTGCTTCATTTACTGTTCCACTAGTATTATTAGTAAACACGAGCTTTGTAACATTAGATGCATCTGTACCTACAATCTTACCTGTAAGTTCAACATCCGGAACATTATTAAGTGTGATTGTAACTTCATCGCCTGTTACTGTAAATGTCTGTGAATCACCTACAAGAGGCTTAACACCGCCATCGTTAGAGCTTACTCTGTATGTGTGTCCCTTAAGAAGCTTAAGAGATTTTGTTGTTGTGCTGAGAGATATCTCATCTCCACCTAACTGGTCATCTACTAATGATAACTTTAATCCGCTACCAATTGTTGCATCAATATTATTTACAGTTACTGGAACTGTAATCTTCTCATCTGCAACATAGCTGTATCCAGCATAGAACATATTATTAGTCTTTCCTGTTGTTGACATAACATATGTCTTACCAGGAACAACTTTAAATGAATATGATGTTAATCCTGTTTCTGAATCAACAAAACCTTCCTTAGTTCCATCAGCATTGAAAGTATGTACTCTGATGAATGAAGTTGAGTTATAGTAAACTGTCATCATACCCTTAGCTGCTGGTGTAAATGTAGCTAAACATCCATCTCCTTCACCTGGAAGTTCAGGAATATTATTGGCATCAGCATGTCTCTTACCTGATGTATAAGCATCATGTTCAACACCATTAATTGTAACCTTCTTATCTGGCTTTACTGTATACTGAGTAATAACTCCGCCTACTGTCTGTCCCCCTAATGTAAGTGTGCTGTCTCCGAACTTGTACTCACCAGTCTTAACAACACCATCTACAGCATGCTCATCCATAACAAATGTAAAGTTTTCTACATTAGCCTCTGGCTCTGCAATATGCTTTACATCAATGCTTCCAAGATATCCATCAGCTGTTGCAACTAATTCTACATATCCTGCTGCACCTGAGTATGTATACTTGAATTCTTTGGTGCTGACATCTGTTCCTTCAATTGTAGCCTGACTAACATCATATGATCCAATTGTGATTTCACATGAGCCCTTAACCGGAATCTTAACAACAGCTCCTGTGTTAAACTGTGCCCAGTCACTTCTTGTAGAATCAAACTTACCTGTTGTAGCATCAATAACTAAGCCATTAACTTCACCTGTAGTTCCCTGAATGAGCTTTCCGTTAGAACTCATTAAATTAGAACCGCTTCTGAAGTTCCATGTTCTGTCTCCGTTGTCTTTTGATTCTACTAATTTTAAATTCTTAATCTTCATCTCTCCTGAATCACCGCTTCCAAGTGTATCTGGTGTAAGTAAAATATAACCATCCTCAAAAGCTGCTGATGAAACTGTTACTGTAGCTTTTTTTTCAGCATTGATATTAACTGCATTAGGAAGTTCCTCTCTACCTGCTGTATTCAGACAGATGGTTGCATTCTCTCCGCTCTTATCGCCAACATAAACATATCTGTTATTGTTGTTACTAGAAAACTCAAATGTAAGTGTAGCTGATGTTGCTGTTGGGTCAACAGGAACAGCAATAACTGCATCCTTTGTTTTCTGAGCTGATAATCCTGCTCCACCAGTCTTAACATATGCTGTACCGGTAGCAACCTTTATTCTGCCAATCTCATCAGCTTCTGCTAAAGTAAGTGATTTTTCTCCTGAGTATTTTGAAAAATCCCAAGTTGTTGTTCTTTCGTTATTCTCCCATGTACCAGCGTCTACTACGACCCCTGAATCAGCGGTCTTATCAGCGGCTTTAGTATTAGTAATACTGCCTGGCATGAGAGCTGCAACCATAAGAACCGCCATGAATGATGATGCAATTCTTCTAATCTTACGCTTTTTCATAAACTTCATAATTATCCTCCTTAAATTTATTTGCACACGATTGTGTCTTATGCGGTAGTTTTCCGCTTTTGTTACCATAATACATTTATGTGATGTGTTTTGCTACCGCTTTTTTTGTTTCTTAAGTTGTTTTTACATATAATTTTGGTTCAGATTTTTAATCATTTGTTAATTACAGTGATATTTTCGCGCATTTTTTGTGCAAATTGCATATATTATACTTATTTTGCTCTAAAATTTTCCGTTTTTGCAATTCATTTATCTATTTATCTGTGTTAATATATCTTTAAATATAACTTTAGGAGAATGTATGAATTCAAATTATTTTAACATTTCAAAATTATATCGCACTCCAGAAAATTCAATGTCATCTTCTCATACACACTCTT